>MDTB01120656.1_pt1 | contig 31362 bp, 35 predicted proteins | sample 811161 | NCBI WGS metagenome assembly MDTB01 (sample SAMN05326650, study PRJNA326480) | marine metagenome | isolation source: seawater | place: Mediterranean Sea | collected 2009 | reverse complement strand
TCATTAATTTATAAAGGTCCTAATATAATAATAGAAATTTTGGATGGTTTAGAGAAAATTTTAAAAAAAAATGGTTTTAAGAATATTAATTCTGCAGTTGGCTGTAAGGTGAAGTTAAAATGAAGTTTTGTTCAAATAATCTTATAAGTGGCTTGTCAGAAATTTATAAAAACTATGATTTCTTTTTTATTGATTTATGGGGAGTCATACATAATGGTATTAAGGTTTTTTCTTCCTCAAAAAGAGTATTACAAGAACTTAGAAATAATAATAAGGAGGTTGTTCTGTTAACAAATGCACCAAGAAGAGCAAGTGTAATTAAAGAACAATTAGAAGGTTTCGGAATTCCAAAAGACTTATATAAAGAAGTTATTTCTTCTGGAGAAGCAACATGGAATTCGATGAAAAAAAAAACAATGGTAAATAGAAACAAACTGAACTGTTATCATATCGGACCTCCAAGAGATTTTCATCTTACTGAAGAACTAGATCTTAAGATTGTGAATGAAATTGAAAAGGCTGACTTTATTTTAAATACTGGCCCTTGGGGGGAAGACGACTGTTTAGAAAATTATAAAAAGATACTTTATGATTTATCAAAACTCAAACTACCAATGATATGTTCTAATCCGGATAAGAATGTAATTAGAGGGAACAGTTTTATGATTTGTGCAGGATTGCTGGCAGATTTTTATGAGCAATTAGGAGGAAGTGTTGAGTATTTTGGTAAACCATTTTCAGGAATTTACCAAAATTGTTATGAAGTAATTAATTCATGTGAATCTGGTAAAATTCTCATAGTAGGTGACTCACTAGAAAACGATATTAAAGGAGCCAATAACCAAAATTTAGATAGTTTGCTCGTTGCCAGCGGAATTCACAGAAATATTTATAATAATAAGAATGTTGATATTGATAAATTAAATGATTTAATAAAAAAAAAAATAGTTTACCTAGTTTTCTTATTCCAGAATTTACTTGGTAAGCTTTAAATTTGAAGGTGAAATTTGGTAAAAAAATATACTAAAGATGATTGGCAAGAGCTTGCAAAAAAAGAATTAAAAGAAAAATCTTTTAGTGATATTGCATGGACTACTCCTGAAGGTATTAAGGTAAAGCCATTGTACACAAAAGAAGATTTAGATAATTTAGAACATTCAATTGGTTTTCCAGGTTTTCCTCCTTACACAAGAGGGCCTAGAGCAACAATGTATTCAAATAGACCATGGACAATCAGACAGTATGCGGGATTTTCAACTGCCGAGGAATCTAATTCTTTTTACAAAGAGGGGTTAAAAAACGGTGTAATGGGTTTATCGGTTGCTTTTGATTTAGCAACACATAGAGGGTATGATTCCGACCATCCAAGAGTTGTTGCAGATGTTGGTAATGCAGGAGTTGCAGTAGACTCTATTGAAGACATGAATTTGTTATTTGACGGTATTCCTCTTGACAAGATGAGTGTTTCTATGACCATGAATGGAGCTGTTCTTCCCGTACTTGCTTGTTTCATTGCAGCTGGAGAGGAGCAAGGTTGTAAAAAAAGTCAATTAACTGGAACCATTCAAAACGACATTTTAAAAGAATTTATGGTTAGGAATACCTATATTTTTCCTCCTGAGCCAAGCATGAGAATTGTTGCTGATATCATTGAATATACATCTAAGTATATGCCAAGATTTAACTCCATATCAATAAGTGGATATCATATGCAAGAGGCAGGCGCAAATCAAGTTCAGGAACTTGCTTATACTCTAGCCGATGGTCTGGAGTACGTGAGGGTAGCTATTAATAGAGGTCTAAATATTGATGATTTCGCACCAAGGTTGTCATTTTTTTGGTCTATCGGTATGAATTTTTTCATGGAAATTGCTAAGATGCGTGCTGCAAGATTTATGTGGTCTGAAATCATACAAAAATTCAAACCGAAAAATTCTAAAAGTTTAGCCTTAAGAACTCATTGTCAAACTTCTGGTGTTTCTCTTACTGAGCAGGACGCTTACAATAATATTGTAAGAACAACTGTCGAAGCGATGGCAGCTGTTTTTGGAGGTACTCAATCGTTACACACTAACAGTTTTGATGAGGCACTTGCTTTGCCAACCTCTTTTTCTGCCAGAATAGCGAGGAATACGCAATTAATCTTAGCTGAGGAAACTGGTATTAGAAATGTTATTGATCCTCTTGCTGGCTCTTATTATTTAGAAAATTTGACTTCCGAGATGATTAAAGAGGCAAAAAAATTAATGAAAGAAATAGATGATGTGGGAGGGATGGTTAAAGCCATTGAACTTGGTATCCCAAAGATGAGGATCGAAGAAAGTTCAGCAAAAAGGCAAGCTAAAATTGACTCTAAACAGGAAACAATTGTTGGAGTAAATAAATACTTACCAACTGAAGAACAAAAAATTAATATTTTATCTATAGACAATGAGCAGGCAAGAAAGGAACAAATTAAAAGGTTAGAGCTTATAAAATCAAAAAGAGATAAAACTAAAGTACTTGGGTCTATTAAGAAACTTGAAAATGCGGCAAAAGATAACAAATCAAATCTATTGGAAATTTCAATCGAAGCAGCTCATAATAGATGTACTATTGGTGAAATGACTAAAGCATTAGAAAATGTTTATGATAGACATACACCAATATCACGCACTATTTCTGGAGTATATGCTGATTCCAGCAAAAATAACAATATGATTGACGATGTAAAAAAAGAAGTTGATTTCTTTACAAGTAAAAAAGGAAGAAGACCAAGGATATTAGTAGTCAAAATGGGTCAGGATGGTCATGATAGGGGGTCAAAGTTAATTGCAACAGCATTTGCTGATCTTGGTTTTGATGTAGATGTTGGACCACTGTTCCAAACCCCAGAGGAGGCCGCAAAACAAGCTATAGAAAATGATGTTCATATAATTGGAGTATCGACACTAGCAGCTGGTCACAAAACTCTTGTTCCAATGTTGATGGATCAATTAAAAAAATATAAGTCATCTTCTATAAAAGTGATTTGTGGAGGTGTAATTCCACCACAAGATTATGATTTTCTTAAAAAAATTGGTGTTACAAAAGTTTTTGGACCCGGAACAAGTATTCCATCTGCTGCAATTGAAATTATAAAGTTGCTTTGATATACTTTATTAACCATAATGGTTAAAGTATGAAATTACGTGAATATTTAATCTATAACAAATTAACCTCAAGAGAGTTTTCAAAGTCTCTTGGTATTTCTGAAGTATCACTCTCACGTTACATAAATGGAAAAAGGTTTCCTGGGAAAAAAATTGTAAAAAAAATTTATAATCTCTCAGACGGATTTGTGGATGCTAATGATTTTTATTTTGAAAAAGAAAAAATCTATGAACTTTCCGATGAAGACGAAATATTAATTAAAAAATTATTAAATAATGTTAAAAAAGGTTCCCGTAAATCATTAGCCAAAGCTATAACTCTAATCGAGTCGACAAGATTTGAGGATAAGGTAAAGTCAGAAAGATTGATTTCAAAAATTTTAGAAGAAAAAAAGACTTTAAGAATAGGAATTTCTGGAGTTCCAGGAGTTGGAAAATCAACATTTATTGAATCGTTAGGACTATTTCTAATTAAAGAAGGTTATAAGGTTGCTGTTTTAGCTGTTGACCCCTCATCCCAAAGAAGTGGTGGATCAATACTTGGAGATAAAACAAGAATGCAAAAATTATCAAACCACGACTCTGCATTTATTAGGCCTAGCCCTAGTAGTGGACATTTAGGTGGTGTTACCAAAACTACTAGAGAGTCCATATCATGTTTAGAAGCGGCGAATTATGATATTATATTTGTTGAAACTATGGGAGTTGGACAAGCCGAAACCTCAGTTTTTAATTTAGTTGATATTTTTGTAGTGCTATTGTTACCATCAGGAGGAGACGATTTACAGGGAATTAAAAAAGGAATAATTGAATTAGCTGATTTATTAATTGTAAATAAAGCTGACTCAAATTTATTATCTGCTGCTAGTTCTACAGTAAATGATTATAAGAATGCTCTTTCAATTACAAATTCTATAAGAGAGGATTGGAGCCCTAAAGTCTTAAAATGTTCCTCGATAAAATTAATTGGCATCCAAGATGTTTGGAAAAATATTTTAGATTATTGGAAACTTAGAATTAATAACAAGACTTTTTTTAAAAATAGAAGTTTGCAAAAAATTAATTGGATGTGGGAACTAATTAATAATAAGTTTGATTATTATGTTGAAGATATTTTGAAAAAAGAAAAACTTGTCCAAAAAATTGAAAAAGATGTCCAACTACAAAAACTTGATCCTTCTGTAGGTGCAATTAATATTTTAAATTTTTATGTAAAAAAATTTAAATGAGACTTGATTTTATTTTTAATAATAATATTAATTATAATCGGAGAATTTTATGACAAAAATATGTGAGATAACCAAAAAAAAACCTATGTCGGGAAATAACGTGAGTAAAGCTATCAATAAAACGAAACGGAAATTTCTTCCAAATCTTCAAAAAGTTTCATTCTTTTCCGAGAAATTAGGAAAAAAAATTAAACTAAAAGTAAGTGTAAGGGGAATAAAGTCAGTTGAGCATAATGGCGGTATTGATAATTACATTTTAAATCTTAAAGCCAAAGACCATACACCTGAGACATTGATTATAAAAAAGAACTTATTGTCTGCTAGTTGACAGGTTTTTACTAAAAATCTCTGTTAATTTTTCTAACATGATTTCAGCGAGTTTACTAGCATCATCTATTGTAAAAGCTTTTTTATAATATCTAGTCACATCATGTCCAATTCCAATTGCCAATAGATCAATCTTATCAGCCCGTTGAATTTTGTTAATTGTTTCTGAAAGGTGACTTTCTAGGATATTAGTATTATTGGCAGACAGTGTTGCATCATCGACAGGAGCTCCATCTGAAATTACTATTAAAATTTTTTTTTTTTGTTCTTTAGCTATCAACCTTTGATTTGCCCATAATAAAGCCTCTCCATCAATATTTTCTTTGAGCAATCCATCTTTAAGAACTAATCCTAAATTTTTATTACAATTTTTCCAACTTCTATTCGAGTCTTTGTAAACAATATGAAGTAAATCATTTAGTCTTCCAGGTTTAAATTCTTTACCAACTTTTTCCCATTCTTTTTTGGATTGTCCACCTTTCCACTCTCTTGTAGTAAAACCAAGAATTTCAACTTTAACTCCGCATCTTTCTAATGTTTTTGTAAGAATTTCTACGGCATTCGCAGCAATAATTATTGGTCTCCCTCTCATTGATCCTGAATTATCTAACAGTAATGTAACCACAGTATTTTTGGCTGTTGACTCAATTTCTTTTTTAAACGTTAAATTTACCTGAGGATTCATTATAATTCTGGTTAATCTAGATGAGTCCAATATTCCTTCATCTAAATCAAACTCCCATGACTTCACTTGAAGAGATAAAAGTTTTCTCTCAAGCTTAATGGAAAGTTTTTGTATTAAATTATCAAATTTAGGAGATTCTTCGTCTAATTTTTTTTTAAAATATTTAATTCTGATTTTTTAGCAAGATTATTTGCATAAGCTACCAAATCAAAACGCTTTGTAAAAACAGAATAAGAACTTTTTAATTTTTTTATTAATTTTTTATTAACTTCACTATAATTTTCCTCAAAATTTTGCGATTGATGGTTTTCTTTAAAATTTAATAAATCAAGCTCTGCTTGTTCGGACTCACTTTTCAATTCATATTCCTCTTTTTTTTCTACTTTTCTTTGTTCTTCTGAGTTATCTTGTTGCTCACTTTGTGATGACAGATTTTCATCAATACTATTTTCTTTTTCTTTTTTGAAGAAAATATTTACTATCTCTAATGAATATTTAGAAAATTTTTTATTATCGTTAATACTATATTTAAGCTTTTTTGAAAAATTAACTATTTCAGTTTTTGGTTTGGTTACTTTATCAATTATGTTTCTTTCTAATAAAAAATTAAGTAAAAAATGAATATAATTATTAATTTCTGTGTTACTTTGAAGAGAGTAAAAATTTAATCCTTCTTTATCGAAAAATGTTTTTATATTTTTAAAAGATCCTGGAAAGAAAAAAATTCCTAGCGTTAAGCTTCGCACATTGTGAATTAATCTAAATAAATCATGCCTATTCGTTTGGGTGGGTACAAATTGATTAAAAATTTTTTTATCAAAAAATCTTTTGATGTAAGAAAAATAATCAATTTTTCCCCTAATTTCCAGAGGATCAGTCAATTTTTTTAAATTTATATTTATATCATTATTATTAGATACAAGACTATCTTCAACAGAGTTTGAAAAAGAAATATTTAAATTCTTATTCTTAGATAGAGTACGGGCTGTGGCAGCCGAGCAATTCTTTAACAGCTCTAACTTATAATCAATAAGGTTCATAATTGATTATTTCTTTACCAAAACATCTTTGATAATATTCATTTATAATTAATTGATCATTTTCCTCACACTTGTTGAGAAAAGTAATCTTGAATGCATGATCTATATCGTTAAATATTTCTGAATTCTCAGCCCAAGTTAAGGAAGTTCGTGGAGACATAAGAACAGAAATATCTGAGTTTTTAAAACCATCTCTGGTCAAGTTTGCGAGTTTTACCATCGAAGCAATAACCTTTTTATTTGTCTTGGCAAAATTTTTAACTTTCTTTTTAATAATTTTCTCCTCTATTTCAGGTTTAATATAGTTCAATGTGGATATAATATTCCACCTGTCTAGTTGTCCTTGATTTATTTGTTGCGTTCCATGATAAATTCCTGATGTATCACCTAAACCAATAGTGTTGCAAGTTGCAAAAATCCTAAAAAATTTATGAGGGTTGATAACTTTATTTTGATCTAGAAGTGTTAGTCGACCAGAGGCTTCTAAAATTCTTTGAATGACAAACATAACATCAGGTCTTCCTGCATCGTATTCATCAAAAACTAGCATTACTGGATTCTGAAGGGACCAAGGAAGTATACCTTCTTTAAATGTTGTTACTTGTTTGTTGTCTCTGATAACAATGGCATCTTTTCCTAGTAAATCAATCCTACTAATGTGACTGTCCAAATTAATCCTGACACATGGCCAATTTAGTCTTGCAGCTATTTGTTCGATATGTGTTGATTTTCCTGTTCCATGTAAACCCTGAAGCAAAACTTTTTTATTATGAATTAATCCAAATAAAATAGAAATGGTAGTTTGTTCATCAAAAACATAATCTTTATCAATGAGAGGTACAAGATCCGTTTTTTTTGAAAATCGCTTGAGAGAAATTTTCTTTTTGATACCAAAAATTTTATCTGAGAAACAATTTTCATCTGCTTCTATATTTCTAATATTATTATTATTTTCTATCATTTTAACTAACTAGCAATTTTTTGAAGTTTTTTGTAGTAAATATTTATTTTCTTTAAAAGATTATTTTTTTTTTCGTCCCCGCCGTGTAAATCAGGGTGATTTTTTTTGACCAAAATATTGTATCTTTGTTTTAATTGATTGATCTTGAAAGGAATATCTAATTTGAACAATTCCAAGGCAGCAGATATTTCATCATTGACATTGGTTGTATTTTGAGGTTTAGAAAATTTTTTTTTTTCATCAAAAAAGTTTTCAAAATCAAATTCAAAGTTAATTTTTGAAGAAACTTTTTCTGACATAGGCTTAGTTGGTTTATTTTGATACATTTCATTTTTTAAATACTTATAAATTTCATTTTGTGATTTACCAGCAAAAAAATCCCATCTTCGATTGTACTGTTTTACGTGCTCAAGACAAAAATTATATGTTTCATCTGATGAAATAGATTTAGGAGCTTTAAAATCACCCTTTTTTTTACACCCCAATTGATCACACTCTACAAATTTTTTTTCATCATCGTTCCAGGGATAATCTCTAATAATTTTTTTTTTTTTCATTGTTTTGTTCTTTTATATATTAGATATTTAATCATGAAAGATATAATTTTCCAGAAACTAAATAATTATTTTAGTCCAAAGAGATTAGAGGTTATTAATGAGTCTCATAAACATGCATCTCATAAACAAAGCCCTAGAAATGGTAACTCGCATTTTGTCGTTAAAATAAAATCGGATAAACTCTCTAATCTTTCAAGACTTGAAGGACAAAGGCAAATATATAAAATTCTTGAAAATGAATTAAAAAAGGAAGTGCACTCTTTAAGTATTAAAATTATATATTAATTAACCACCATAACCAGTTCCAAAAAGGAATTCCTGATGTTGCTTTAATGAGTCCTCTAACTGATTATTTGCAACTGCATACAGATCTCTCATAGACAGAATTCCAACAACATTTCGATTAGAAACAACTGGTAGATGACGGTAGCCTTTTTTTTTCATCATATTAATGGCTTCGAATGCTGTCTTGCTCTCTGATATTGTGTCAACTTTCTTTGTCATTATTTTTGAAATTGGTGTTTGTGATGGTTGCAAATTATTTGGTATTACTCTAAAAGCTAGGTCCCTCTCTGTAATGATACCTGTAAGTTTTTTTTCATTGATGTTTTTACAGACAAGTAAAGCTCCACACTTATTAGATAACATTGACCTTGCCGCGTCATAGGCACTCATATTTTCTTCTATAAAGAATAACTTTTGTATTCCAATAATCTTCTGCAAAAGACTTTTAATTCTCAAAAGAAATTCCTACCCTCCCCAAAAATAAAAATTACTTAATATTACTATAATCTTTTTTTTTGATTTTTGAATTATATAAATTTTTTTTTATATTTTTGATATTTTTATAAAGACAATCTGATTATTTTTTTTCTCTAATATTTCAAATTTATGATTATAAAATTGAAAAATTTGTCCAATATTTGGAATTGAACGACTTTCATAAAGAATTAATCCAGCAACTGTCGACGCTTCATTGTCTGGAAGGTTCCAGTCTAATTCTCTATTTATATCTCTTATCGTGACTGTCCCTCTTACTTCATAGGTATCTTTAGATATTTTTTTTAAACCTTCTATTTTTTTAGCAATCTTCATTACGTCTAATTCATCTTCAATATTTCCAACAATTTCTTCAAGAATATCTTCAAGAGTTACAATTCCCAAGAATTCCCCATATTCGTCTACTACGATGGCAAAATGCTCTTTTCTTTTTTTAAATTCCATTAATTGGTTATCTAAACTTGATGACTCTGGAATGAACCAAGGTTTTTGACATAATTCATTTATATTAAAATCTTTATTTTTTTTATTTTCGTAACCGATAATTCTTCTGACATGAAAAACTCCTACAATATTTTCGGGATTTTTATCCCATATTGGAATTCTACTATGAGGACTATCTTTAATTTCTTTAAGTAATTCAGTATTTTCAATCGAAAGTGGTAAACTAAAGGTATTTTTTCTTGGTACCATTATTGACCCAACCGTTACATCATCAAGATCTAAAATAGATTTTAACATTTTTTTTTCTTGATTCTCTTTTGAAATATCTCCGTGCAAATCGATAGCTCCTCTCAGTTCCTCTTCACTCTCTGTAACTGAATTATTTTTAAGATCTTTAATTCTTAAAAATCGAATAAAAAAGTCCACAAAAAAATTTAATGAACTTGTAATGGGCAAGAAAATATAAGTTAAAACACTAAAAATTGGAGAGATTTTTAAAGCTATATAATCGGCTTTAAATAAAGCAATCGTTTTGGGTAGAAGTTCTCCGAAAATTAGAATCATGAGAGTCATAATAATTGTCACATAAAAAATACCATCAGATTCAAAAATTTGAATTAAAACACTTGTAGCCAATGCTGAGGCCAAAACATTAACAAGGTTATTAGCTAATAATATCGTTCCTATAAGCTGTTCTTTTTTTTTAAATAATTTTTCATATGCAATTGCATTTTTTTTCCCTGATTTTGCTAAATTATGCATTCTAGCTTTCGATGCTGAAGTTAAAGAGGTTTCTGAACCAGAAAAAAATGCTGACAATATTATTAATCCAATTATACAACCAATAATTATTCCTATAGATATTTCCATGAAAGTTAACTAAGCTCCTTTTTTATAAAATTCTGAAGGAATTCTTTATCAATTGAATTATAAATAAAAGCATCCCCAATATCTTTTAATAAAATAAAATTTATTTTATTATTTTTGATTTTCTTGTCATAACTCATCAGTTCAAGAAAAATCTTAGGATTAATAGATATATTAAAATCTTCTAAACTATTATTTAAATTAAGTAATTTTAAGTGATTTTCAAATTCTCTTAAAATTTCTGAATTACAAAAATTAAGTTTTATTGAGAGTTTAATCGCCATTACAATTCCTATTAACACTGCTTCGCCGTGCTTTATTTTTCCAGAGTAGTTAACAAAACTCTCTATAGCATGGCCAAAAGTATGTCCTAAATTTAATAATGCTCTAAGTCCTGCCTCTTTTTCGTCCACTGCAACAATTTGAGATTTAATTTCACAACTCTTTTTAATCGCAAAAGAACATTCATCATATTCTAAATTTAAAAGTTTTGTTGCATTCTCGTTCAACCAATAAAAAAATTTTTTATCCTTTATTAAGGCAGATTTTACTATTTCGGCATACCCTGAATTAATTTCTCTTTGATTCAAAGTTTTTAAAATATTTATAGAAGAGATTACAGCAAGAGGTTGCTTAAACGTTCCAATCAAATTCTTACCATGCTTTGTATTTATTCCTGTTTTACCACCAACTGAACTATCTACTTGCGACAATAGCGTAGTAGGTATTTGAATGTATGGTAGGCCTCTAAGTATTATGCTTGAGGCTAGACCAACAATATCTCCAATCACTCCCCCCCCAAAAGCGATTAATAAACACTGTCTATTAACTTTTAAAGAAAGAATACTATTCATTAAATTTTCTAGTTGATAAAAGCTTTTTGATTTTTCTCCATTTGGAAGAATAACTTTATGGTATTTCCTTTTAAATTTTTTAAAGCTTTCTTCTAGTTGTGAAAGATGAAGTCTTGCTACAAGATCATCAGTTATTATTACTATATTACTAAAATTCCCAATTCCATCAATGATATCATTGATTTGTTCAACAGCATTTTCTTTTATAAAAATAGGATAGCTATGGTCTTGAATTTTAACTTCTAGAAAGTGATTTGTCATTTAGTGTTCTATTTTCCAAACTTTTTAATATATTGTCAACGATTTCTGACACAGAATTATTATCAACTTTTGTTATCACATGAGAAAGTTTGTAATATTTTTCTCTAACATTTATCAAATAATTAAGTCTTTCATCGAAATTGTGTCCTTTAAAGAGAGGCCTTGAGTCAATATGTTTTTTTAATCTTTTGAAAAGTGTTTTATAATTAGCATTTAGCCATACTGATACTCCCTTGGTATTTATAATTTGGCGTAATGTTTTATTTAAAAAAACACCACCACCAGCTGATAGCACAACTTTTTCCTCTAGACCAATAATTCTGTTAATAACTTTTTCTTCTCCTCTTCTAAAGTAATTTTCACCAAATTTGTCAAAAATTTCTTTTATCTTTAAACCTGAGGCGTTTTCGATTTCTTGGTCAGAGTCAATAAACTTTCTATTTAATTTTAAGGATAAACTTTTACCAACGGTAGTTTTACCAGAGCCCATCATACCAACAAGAACAATTGTTTTATTTTTTAACATTTTTCATAAAAAACTTAATTTTTTTTATATTACCTCAATTTGAATATTAATCATGTTGATTAAAATGATTTATTCAGTTAAAAATTTAAAATACGATTATAAAAAAAAATTCAAATTTAATGAATAAAATAATTTTTCGAAGTTTAATTGCAACACTAGTTATATTATTATGTTTTATGGTTTACTTAGGTAGCACAGAAGTTGCTATAAATCCAAAATTAATTAAAAAAGAGTTGATAATAAATGATTTATAATTTCTTAAATATATTTCTTTTATTAGTTTCGTTTAATTCTTTTGCACAAGAAAACACAGAAAAAAATGATTATTTTATTCAAGAAATTAAAAACGAAAACTCAGAAAACTTATTTGAGATTGGTAATAAATATTACAATGACGATTTAAAATTTATTTTTAACAATCAAAAGTTTGAAGAAATTTTTGATTTTTTTGAAAATCTGCCCATTAAAAATTCAAATTATTTTATTCAGAGTTTGGTTTATAAAATATTGAAATCCGAATATTCTGTTGCCAATTCCAATTTATCGGCTGAAGAAGATAAATTTCTTTTTCAGTCAAGAATTAATAAATTATTTAATTCTGCTAGATTCTCTGACATCGATATGATTCATTCGAAAACGCCAACTCAATTTGATGATGAAAATCTAAATTTAAAAAAAATCGAAGGATTTTTCTTGAGAAACGAATTCAAAAACGGATGTGAATTAATTAAAAATAAATCTTTCTCTGACTCGTTATCAAGATTCAAAATTATTTGCAACATAATTGCTCAAGACTTTGAAAAAGCAAGATTTAATATTTCACTTCTTAAAGAAAGAAAGAAACCTGGTGATGACTTATTTATTGAACTTTGTTACAATATAATGGGCGATATTTCGACATCTAGCTCACAAATGTTAGCTAAAAATTTAGAAGAAATTTCATCTTTAAACCCGATATTACTCTCTTCACTTCAAATTGCAGAAGTTTCTCCAAATTTTGAGCATGTAAGAAATGCGTCAACAAGTGTCTTGACTTTTATATTATCGAGCCCCTCATCATCTACCGATATAAAACTATACACTGCTGAGGAACTTATTAGACAAAAAAGAATTGAAAATAAAATGTTAGCTGAAATTTATCAACTTATAAATTTTAATAAAGAAAATATAGAAAATGCTATTAAAAATTATAAAAGTTTGTCTCCAGTGAGAGCTCGATCATTGTTATATCAGGCATTGATTTATGAAAAAGACAAAGATTTAAAATTTGAATTAATCAAAACTTTGTTAAAACATTCTGTAAATGACAAACTTTTCCAAAATATCTCATATTTAATAGTTGACTCAATCAATTTTATGGAACTTGAAAATTTATCGTACGAAGAAAATATCTTAATATTTAATATTTTTATTTCAGTAAATGACTTCAACTCTGCAAAAGATTTTTTAGAGAAAGTTGGATACAAAGATTTAATTGAAAAAGATGAATATTTGAGTGAGGTATTGACTTATAATCTTCTTAAATTCTTATACGATGACTCTTTTTTTTCCTTAGATAAATTAGAAAAGTTAGCTGATAAAATTATTAAAGATGATGAAGTAAGTTTAAATGCGGAAAAAATTTTAATTATTTCCTCATTACTATTTGATTTTAAAGAAAACCTAAATTCTAAAATCTTCAAGATAAATAAAATTGTTTCTAAAAAAAATTACAATATAAACCCCATAACTTTCTCGCTTGGGTTCAAATACAATCAAAAAGAAGATTATTTTAATTCTTTAAAAATATTATTTGAAATTTGTAAAGAAAAAGATGTGACAGAATTAAACGGACCAGAAATTTTTTTGGTTGGAAAAATCCTTCTAGACCTTAAACTTGATGAAGAGTTCAAACTTTTTATAAATCAGCTTTTTTTAAATAAAATATGACTCAGAACTTAAATGAATTAAGAATTGAAAGTTTCTTGGAATTTATTATTGCGGAAAAATATCTGTCACAAAATACACAAAGTGCATATAAATCTGATTTAAAACAATTTTTTGATTTTTTCAAACAGATTAGTTTTAAAAATATTTCTGAAACTCATCTGAGAAAATATATAAATTTTTTATCAGAGAATTTTAAATCTAAAACTCATGCTAGAAAGTTATCTACCATAAAGCAATTTTATAATTTTTTAATTAAAGAACAAGAATGTGTAATAAATCCAGCTATAAATTTTGATAATCCAAAAGAAGGAAGAAAACTGCCAAAGTTTTTATCAGAAAACGATATGAAAAAGCTAATTGATACATGTTACAAAGATAATACTTTATCGGGATTAAGAATGTCATTGATGATTGAAATATTGTACGCAACAGGAATAAGAGTTTCTGAATTAGTCTCTTTAACTATTCCAGCTTTTAAAGACGATTTTTCAAGTTTAGTCATAAATGGGAAAGGCAATAAACAGAGATATGTTCATCTTACGAATAAGGCAAGAATGGTTTGTTTAAAATACCTTAAAAATAAAAATAAATATAATTTAAAGTATCAAAAGGATGTAAATTTTTTATTTCCATCGTATTCAAAGTTAGGACATATTACTAGGCATCGATTTTTTCAACTTATAAAAAAATACGCGGTTAAAGCTGGAATTGACGAAAAATCTTTATCTCCACACACAATAAGACATTCATTTGCAACCCATCTTTTAGATAGAGGTGTTGATTTACGAACGATTCAAATTTCTCTTGGCCATTCAGATATTTCGACTACGCAGGTTTATACTCATGTACAAACAAAAAAATTAAAAAGTATAATCGAGGAGAAACATCCTTTAAAAAAAAATTTTAGTAAGTTAATAAAAAGTTAATTTTTAAATTCTTTCAAAATTGCGGAAATTATAGTAATAATTTTAAAAATAATATTTAAATTAAAAAGGATAATTATGAGTTTTAAAATTATTGAACAAGCTAAACCAAGACTAAATAGAAGTGAACTTGCAGTCCCCGGAAGTAACCCATCTTTGTTTGAAAAAGCAGCTAAAAGTAATGTCGATGTTATCTTCCTGGATCTTGAGGATGCAGTCGCACCTGATGAAAAAGAACAGGCTAGAAAAAATATAATAGAGGGGTTAAATGATCTTGATTGGAACACAAAAATTTTATCAGTAAGAATTAATGGTCTTGATACTCATTATATGTATAGAGATGTAGTTGATTTGATAGAAAAGGCTCCTGGAAAATTGGATCTGATTATGATTCCTAAGGTAGGAACTGTTTCAGATGTGTATGCCTTGGACATGTTGTGTACGCAAATTGAAGACTCTATGGGTCTTACAAAAAGAATTGGATTTGAATTAATTATAGAAACAGCACTAGGAATGCAAAATGTAAATGAAATTGCCTCCTACAATCGAAGATTAGAGTCGCTTCATTTTGGAGTAGCAGATTATGCTGCTTCCACTAAAGCAAAGACTACAGTGATTGGGGGACCTAACCCAAATTATCATGTATTAACAGATAAAGATGGTGATAATCCCAGAGAGAAACATTGGGGCGATATGTGGCATCATGCTGTTTCAAAAATGGTAATTGCGGCAAGAGCAAATGGACTAAGACCAATTGATGGACCTTTTGGAGATTTTAATGATCCTGATGGATATATAGCTCAGGCTAATAGGTCAGCAACACTTGGATGCGAGGGAAAGTGGGCAATTCACCCTAGTCAGGTAGATTTGGCTAATGAGGTAATGAGTCCCTCCGAAAAAGAAGTTAATCAGGCAAAAAGAATTATTGAAGCAATGGAACAAGCTAAAAAAGATGGTAAAGGAGCCGTTTCACTTGATGGTAGATTAATTGATATTGCCTCAATAAGGCAAGCTGAAGTACTCGTCGAAAAAGTTAAGTTAATCCAAGGTAAATAATCTTTTCATGCAAAATTTTCTTGATTTTGAAAAACCTTTATTAGAAATACAAACAAAAATAGAGGAGTTAAGACACCTAAAAGCCGATAGTAAAAATATTGCAAACGAACTTACTTCTCTGCAAGAAAAATATGATGAAAAGCTTAAAGAGATTTACTCCAATCTTACACCTTGGCAGAAAGTGAAGGTGTGTAGACATCAAGATAGACCAAAAATAAACGATTTTATAGAAAATATTTTTGAGGATTTTATTAATTTAAGTGGAGACAGATCATACAGTGAGGATTCTGCTTTGAGAGGAGGCATTGGTGAGATTGATGGACATTCTGTTATTGTGCTGGGAAATGACAAGGGAAATAATATCGACTCTCGTGTAAAAAATAATTTTGGAATGGCTAAACCTGAGGGATATAGGAAAGCAATAAGATTAATGTCAATTGCGAATAAATTTGAATTTCCAATAATAACTTTTATTGACACTCCTGGAGCTTTTCCAGGCGTTGATGCTGAAGATAGAGGACAATCTGAAGCAATTGCAAGTTCAATCAAGGCCTGTCTTAAATCATCATCACCAATATTTTCTTTTGTAGTTGGGGAAGGAGGATCTGGAGGTGCAATTGCTCTTGGAGTTGGAAATGAAGTAGTAATGTTAGAAAATTCAATTTATTCAGTCATTTCTCCTGAAGGGTGTGCATCAATATTGTGGCGCGATTCTGAAATGGCCAATAAAGCAGCATTATCTCTCAAATTAACTGCTCAAGATCTTTTAGAATTAAATGTTATAGACGATATAATTCAAGAACCTATTGGAGGCGCTCATAGAAATATATTCGAAACTTGCAGTTCTATAAAAAAAAGAATTCTCATCTATTTGGAAAAATATAAGAATCTATCCGATAAAGAAATTCTTGAACATAGAGAAAAAAAATTTTTAGAAATAGGTGAGAAATTTATAGAAGATTAATGTAATCTTCCACAACAATTTTTATATTTTTTTCCAGTTGAAGGACATCTTGCGTTTCGCGAGATTTTTTTAATCCCCATATTTTCTAGGCATTCCTGATCTTTGTTTATTTTATCTTTTGACTCAGGCTTAGGAACATCTGTTTTTATTTCAACAAAACTAATTAATCTAGAAACATTCTCTCTTATTTTTGACATCATTTCTTCAAACATAATAAATGCCTCATTTTTATATTCACTTAGAGGATCTCTTTGTCCATAAGCTCTTAATGAAATTCCTTGTCTTAAATGATCTAATGAAAATAAGTGCTCTCTCCAACTTTGATCAATTATTTGAAGTAGAAGACTTTTTTGAGCCATATTAAATAATTCATCACCATAATTCGTTTTTTTCCTAGCAACATGAAGGTCTGAAGACTCTCTAACCTTTATCTTAATATCATCTAAGTTTAAATTTTCTAATTTTTTAAGTTCATCAAAACTTAGTTTAATATTTAGATTTTTTTTTATTTCATCTGTTACCTTGGTTTCTAAATTTTCATCTAGTAAATTAACATCGTTGATTTGAGTTTCAATTAACAAGTCTATGTAATCATGTCTCATGTCCTTTATTAATTCATCGACATTGATATCTTGAATAATTTCTTTTCTTTGAGAATAAATTATTTTCCTTTGTTCGCTCATCACATCATCAAATTTCAATAAACTTTTTCTAATTTCGAAGTTTCTAGCCTCAACTTTTTTTTGAGCTCTTTCTAAAGCCTTACTAATCCAAGGATGTTGAATAGATTCATTTTCCTCTAATCCTAGTTTTTGAAGAACAGCATCTAACTTTTCTGAACCAAATATTCTCATTAAATCATCTTCAAGTGACAAAAAGAATTTCGATGAGCCAGGATCACCTTGTCTTCCTGATCTTCCTCTTAATTGATTGTCAATTCTTCTTGATTCATGTCTTTCAGTTCCAATAATGTATAGGCCACCAGAACTTAGAACAGTTTTTTTTTCTGAATTAACGGAGTTATTATTATTTTTTCCTCCTAACTGAATATCTGTACCTCTTCCAGCCATATTAGTAGCAATAGTGACGGAATTTTGCGTTCCAGCGTTTTCTATAATTTCTGCTTCCTCTTTATGATGCTTTGCATTGAGAACTTTATGTTGAATATTTTCTTTTTGCAGAAGTTTCGACAAAAATTCAGAATTTTCTATTGAAATTGTACCTACGAGACACGGTTGCTTTTTCTTCTGACATTCTTTTATTAAATTAATTATTGCGGTATATTTCTCACCAGATGTTCTGTATATTTCATCGTCAAAATCCTGCCTGATCATGGATTGATTTGTTGGAACTTCAACAACCTCTAATTTGTAAATATCAAAAAATTCATCTGCTTCAGTTTTTGCTGTTCCAGTCATTCCAGATAATTTACTATAAAGTCTGAAATAGTTTTGATATGTAATTGAAGCAAGTGTTTGGTTTTCGAGTTGAACTTCTAAATTCTCTTTGGCTTCTAAAGCTTGATGAAGACCATCGCCAAATCTTCTACCCTCCATAGCTCTTCCTGTAAACTCGTCAACAATCAGTATTTTTTTATCTTGAATTAGATAATCAACGTCTTTTGTAAAAAGAAATCTTGCTTTTAATGCTTGATTTGTGTGATGAACTAAAGAAACATTATTAATATCGTAAAGACCTCCCTCTTTTAAAAAGCCTTGAGAAGAAAAAATTTTTTCTATTTTTTCTATAGATGAGTCTTTAATAGTTATAGTTTTCAGTTTTTCGTCCTTTTCATAGTCCTCTGGATTTAATTTAGAAATAATATTATCTACTTTTTTGTATAAATCTGAAGAACTCTCTGCTGGACCTGATATTACTAAAGGTGTTCTGGCTTCATCAATTAAAATCGAGTCTACTTCGTCCACTATTGCATAATGAAATCCTCTTTGTACAATTTCTTCTTTGGAAAATTTCATATTGTCTCTTAGATAATCAAAACCAAATTCATTGTTAGTTCCATAAGTTATGTCACATGAATAAGCTTTTTTACGTTCAATATCATCTAAATTATTTGTTATTGAGCTAGTTGTTAAACCTAACTTCTTAAAAACACTACCCATCCATTCAGAATCTCTTTTTGCTAGATAATCATTTACGGTGACAACATGAACACCTTTTCCACTTAAAGCATTTAAATAAGCAGGAAGTGTGGCAACAAGAGTCTTTCCTTCACCTGTTTTCATTTCTGATATCATTCCATTATTTAGTATCATGCCCCCAATTAATTGGACATCAAAATGCCTTTGATTCAGAGCTCTTTTTGCAGCCTCCCTAACATTTGCGAATGCTTCTGGTAAAATATCATTAAGAGAACGTCCGCTTTTGACCAAGCTTTTGAGCTCATCTGTTTTATTTAGAAGCCCTTCATCATCCAATTTTTCAAAAGACGACTCGAGATTATTTATTTCTTCTACTCTTTTGTAATATTCTTTAAGTAATCTATCATTAGAATTACCAAAAATTTTCTCTGTTAGTTTTTTAAACATTTTTTTTAAACTTTATTAATTTACATGTTTATAAACTATAATTTAAAAATAAAATATTAATTATTAAAGTTTTATAAAAAAAAAAATTCATATGATTCAAGATTTTTATAAAAATTCCAACAAAATTAATGGTGTTGAGGTTTCAGTTACAAGTTGTGGACTAAAAAAAACAGGAAAAGATGATCTTGTTTTAATAAAATTTTCAAGAAAAGGTAAGATTTTTGGTTGTTTTACAAACTCAAAAACTCCAGGAGAATCCATAAAATGGAATAAGTCAATTATAAATAATGGAATTGTATCGGCGATATTAATTAATTCAGGAAATGCGAATGTTTTTAATGGTATTGAGGGTCAAAAAACACAACAAAATATAATTACAGCTCTTTCCTCAGAATTAAATATTGATAGTAAAGAAATTTATATTGCATCAACAGGCGTTATTGGTGAAACATTGGATGAGAAAAAAATAATTAATTCCTTACCCAAACTTATTGCGTCTTTATCTAATGACAATGACGCTTGGAATAAAGCTGCTAATGCTATAAGAACAACAGATACTTTTCCTAAGTTGAGTTCTAGATTAATAAATATAGAAAAAAGTAAAATTCATATAAGTGGAATTGCAAAAGGTTCAGGTATGATAGAGCCAAATATGGCTACGATGTTGGCCTTTATTTTTACTAATGCAAATTTTAAGAATGTTTCTTTGAAAAGAAAAATTCAGAAGTTAGTTGATAAAACTTTTAACAGTATAACTGTTGATGGTGATAAGTCTACAAGCGATATGATGTTATTTGTATCAGTAAATGATAAAAAAAAGTGTTATGTTAGTATTGAAAAAGTTAATCATTTTTTAGAGAATTTAAAAAATGTAATGCAAGATCTTGCTATACAAATTGTTAAAGATGGAGAAGGTTCAAAAAAACTAATTCAGATAAATGTCACCAAAGCAAAAAATGATAGTGACGCAAAAATACTAGCGAAATCTATTGCAAATTCTCCATTATTTAAGACCGCAATGGCAGGAAATGATAGTAATTGGGGAAGAATCATTATGGCAATTGGAAAAACAAATATTGATATTAATCCCAGAAAAATTTGCTTGAAATTTGGTAATATCAAAATTTTAGAGAATGGGGAAAAAAATAAAAAATTAAATCAAAAGAAGTTGAAGGAATATTTATGTAAACCAGAGATACAAATCTTTATTGATTTAGGATTTGGTGAAGGATCTTCCTGTGTATGGACATGCGATTTAACCAAAGAATATATTTCTATCAATGCAGATTATAGAAGTTAAAAATAAAGAAAAAATTAATGTTTCAGCTGGTATTTTTGTAAAAGATAAAGAACTATTATTTACTTCAAGAAAAAAAAATAAAATCTACTCTAATTGTTTTGAATTTCCTGGAGGCAAAGTTGAAAAAGGTGAAACAAATTTTCAGGCATTGAACAGAGAGATCATGGAGGAACTATCAGTTAAAATTATATCTGCTGATTTATTTTCAAACTATTCATATAAATTAAATAGCACGCATATAAATTTAAATTTTTTTTTATGCAGTAAATGGATAGGAAAATTTAAGCCTTTAGAAAAACAAAAGATTCAGTGGATAAATATTTTGGATGTAAATTCGTATGAGATTTTACCGTCTAACAAAAAAGTAATATTAAAAATGATTAAATTTTTGACTGATTATTCCACATCACAAGTGTAATAATTTCAATTGTTGCATTAATTTTGTTATTTAAATCTGAGTGATTTAAAAAATAGTTTTTCTCAGAAAGGTTTAAAAATTTCTTGGTCATTAAACCCTTATTTCTTTTTGTAAGACAATTATTCTCACCTACTCCCTTTATGTCGTTCAGAAGTTTCATCAAGTTTTTATATTTCACTTTAAAAGTTAATTTGTCGCTTACAATTTCTTTAAATCCATTTGAACTAAAAATTTTACAAGCATCAATCATATCTATATAGGGAATAATTCTTTGATATGCACCATTTCTAATTTCATTATCGGCTATTATCATAGACTCTCGTAATTCAATTAGACTTTTCCCACCGAAATAAGAACATACAAATGCGCCATCTTCTGTGAGAAGATTTTTTATATTTCTTCCATAATTAAAAATATTATTTATCCTATGTAAATGGAGGTTACTTATTACCAAGTTAAATTTATTTTTGATTGGGATTGAATTTAGAGGTCCTGTTATAATTTTTCTTCTAGTATCATCAGACTTGTTAACTAGCATAGCAAACTCTGAAACTGTTAGAATTTTTTTATAATTTAACTTTTTTACAAGTTTGTGGGTTTCTTCATAATCTGCAGAATGTAAAAGAATATTTTCGAACCTCTCTCCAATCTCATAAATTTTTTGAAAAAGAATATGAGAAAATTTTTCAAAAATGAAATTATATTTTTTCCAATGGGTATGTGATTTATTTTTAGAAATAATGGTTGATTTTGTATCAAAAATTTTTAAGCTCATATCTAATCATATCAAAAAAAAAATAAATGAAAAAGATTACTATTTATTCATCTTTAACTTGCTATTATTGCTTTGCGGCGAAGGAGTTTTTTAAAAAAAAAAATCTAGATTTTAAAGAAATTATTGTTGACGGGGACGAGGATTTAAAAAAAAAATTAGTTGAGATGACAAATGGAAAAACAACCGTTCCTCAAATTTTTTTTGATAACCAATTAATTGGGGGTTATGATCAATTACAAGAATTAAATACAAAAGGTTTAATAGATAAAATGTTATATGACTAAAAGCTTTTTTAATGTTGCATGTTTTCAATTAAATAGTTCTCCTAATGTTTCAGAAAATATAGAGCAAATAAAAACTTTGTTTAAAAAAATTTCGAAAAAAAAAATTGATCTTGTTTGTTTGCCTGAATGTGCTGGTGTTTTTTCAGATTCTGAAAAAATTATAAGAGAATTTTGTGATGGACCTAAAAAAGAAAAATTTTTAACATTTTTAAGTGATTATGCAAAAAGTTATGATTTATTTGTAATTTTGGGTTCAATCCCTGTTAAGGCCAACAAAGAAAAGTTTTATAACAGGTCATTTGTAATAAACAATTATGGTAAGCTTATTTCATTTTATGATAAGATACATTTATTTGATGTTAATTTAAAAAAAAATGAAAATTATAGAGAATCAAAATTATACAAAGCTGGAAAAAAAATTAAGATTTCCCCATTGCCATGGGGAAGAATTGGTTTAACTATCTGTTACGATGTAAGGTTTCCAAATTTATATAGAAAGCTCGCACAAAAAAAAACTAAATTTGTTTCAATTCCCGCAGCCTTCACCAAAACCACAGGAAAACTTCACTGGCATTGCCTGATAAAAGCTAGAGCAATTGAGAGTGGTAGCTTTGTATTTGCGCCAGCTCAGTGTGGAATTCACAAAAATGGAAGAGAGACTTTTGGTCATTCCATGATAGTTAATCCTTGGGGAGAGGTTCTAGCTGAGGCTGACGGAAATAGTGTATCTTGTATTACCTCGAAAATTGATACTAACTTAGTTGATGATGTAAGAGAAAAAATTCCATCGACGGTAATTTTTAATTTTTAATTTTTTTAAATATTGCAGTCTGCATTTTTTTTTTATTTCCGTTAATTTTTGTTAAATCTTCATTAAATTTTAAAATCTTTAGTTCTGGTGTTTCTAATTTTAAAAGTTCTTTAGTTTTTAATAAATATTTTTTTGATTTTGGACTTCCATATTTTTCATTTCCTTCGGCAAAAGTCTTATAAATTAAAATACCATTGTCATATAACAAGGAAGCTAATCTACCTAAAAGTGGTCTATGCAAATATCTAAAAATAATAACTAAATCAAATTTTTTATTGAAAGGTTTTTTTTTAAATAATTATCAATATTACTTTCTAAATCAAATTCATAAAATTGTATGTTATCAAATTTTTGTAAAAATTTTGCATTATTTTTATCAATATCAACTGCAGTAATATTCCATCCTAATTTTGATAATTTAATAGCTACCTCTCCTTTACCACAGGCAATATTCAGTGCGTGATTTTTATTTTGTTTAAATTTCAAATAATCAAAGGGTATATTTTGTAATAATGATTTAGCTATCATTCCTAGCAGAGAAAAAATAATTTACATCTAAAGATTTTTTAAATCGCCAATTTTTAGTCACTGGATTGTAAAAAGACCCCTGAAATCTAATTTTGGAAAAATTATTGAGTATTAAAATTTTTTGTAAAACATTATGATCCACAAATTTATTCCAGTTGTGTGTATCTTTTGGTATAATTTTTAAAATATTTTCAGCCAATACAATAGCTTGCAAATATGAATTAAGTGTTTTATTTATCGTAGAACCAATAATAAAACCGTTTTTTTTTAACAATCTTTTACAATTTTTTATAAAAAAATTTATATTGTTTATGTGCTCTATGGTTTCCATACAGATTATTATATCAAATTTTTTTGTTTTTTGAAAATTTGAAATATCACTATTAAAATACTTTATTATGAGTCCTTCTTTTTCGGCATGTTTTTTTGCAATTCTTATTGCTTTTTCATTTATGTCAATTCCTGTAATATCAGCTCCTAATCTCCTAAGAGGTTCACACAAAATACCCCCTCCGCACCCAACATCTAATGCATTAATATTTTTTAAGACATAAAAGTTTTTATTTTCTAAATTTAAAGTTTTTTTTATGAAATTAATTCTAATTTCATTAAAGTTGTGTAATGGTTCAAAGGGTCCCTCAAGATCCCACCATTCATTATAAAAATCCTTAAATTTTTCTTTTTCTTTCAAGTTTACAGTAGAAAATTTGTTATTTTTCATCAAAGTATTTTATTCTTTAAGATTTAGACTATAAATATATATAAGAAAAAAAAAAAGGTTCTCAATGTCTTTGATTGTAATGAAATTTGGAGGTTCTTCATTAGCTAATTTTAAAAAACTAGATAACGTAACTAAGAAGATAATTGATAAGTTAAAGCCGAAAAAAAAAAATAATTGTTGTTGTTTCCGCTATGGGAAACACAACCGATAATTTAATTAAAGAATATTCTAAGGTAAGTAAGTGCCATTTTAATAGCGATTTTGATAATATAATTTCTACTGGTGAACAGATTTCTGCAGGATTTTTATCATCGATGCTAAACAAACAAGGAATTAACTCTTTATCATTATTAGGATGGCAAGTTCCAATCAAAACTGATGACTTTCACGGTAAAGCACGAATAGTTGAAATCCCAAAAAGAAATATTTTAAATCTATTTAAAAAGTTTGATGTTTTAGTAATAACTGGGTTTCAGGGTTTATCTAATGATAATAGAGTAACAACATTAGGAAGAGGCGGATCAGACACAAGTGCAGTTGCGATTGCTGCAGCAACTAAAGCTGATGTTTGCGAAATTTATACCGATGTCGAAGGAATATTGACTGCTGACCCTAGAGAGGTCTCAAAAGCAAAAAAGATTTCTGAAATTACATATGAAGAAATTCTAGAAATGGCCTCGCTTGGTTCAAAAGTTTTACAACCAAGATCAGTTGAATTAGCTATGAAATATGATATTAAAGTTCATGTAAGAAGTTCTTTTTCAAATAAGAAAGGAACATTAGTAGTTAAAGAGGGGAATAAATTGGAAAAAGAAGTTGTCACTGGTATTTCATCATCAGACGATGAGTCAAAAATAACACTAATGGGTATTCCTGATACACCAGGCGTCGCCAGTAAAATTTTTAGTCCATTGGCTGATGCTAATGTAAATGTTGATATGATTGTTCAAAATATAACTGATGATGGAAAAATGACAAGTTTAACATTTACTGTCATAAACAATGAATCAAAAAAAGCTATAAATGCAATAAAAAAATCAGAGGTTAAGGTTAAAAAAATACACGAGGACAAAAAAATTTGTAAAATTTCCATAATTGGTGTTGGAATGAAAAGTCATGTTGGTGTTGCAAAAAAAATGTTTGATACACTTGCTAGTGAAAATATTAATATACAAGTAATATCCACTTCAGAAATAAAAATTAGCGTTTTAATTTCGAAAGAAAAAAAAAGAGTTGCCGTTAAAGCACTTCATAAAGCCTATAAATTGAGTAATTAATTTGTTTAAAGAATCTAAATACTTTCTAAAACTTGATACCCTTTGGAAAAGAGGAAAGAATTTTCTCAATTGCAAATACCCAATAATGGGCGGAGCAATGACGTGGTTATCTGAAAATAATCTGGTTTCTGCTATTTCAAATGCAGGTGGATTTGGAGTTCTCGCATGTGGGTCAATGGGTCCTAATGAATTAAATGATGAAATTAAAAAAACACGCGAATTAACTTCTAAACCTTTTGGAGTCAATTTGATATTGATGCATCCTGAAATAAGTTCTTTGATTGAACTCTGTATAAAAAAAAAAATACAGTATGTAGTTTTTGCCGGGGGATTTCCAAAGAAAAGCCAGGTTAAAATATTAAAAGAGAGTCATGTCAAAACTTTGGCCTTTGCCACAACCTTGTCTATTGCAAAAAAAATGATTGCTAATGGTATAGATGGGTTAATTATTGAGGGAAATGAAGCAGGTGGTCATATAGGACCAGTTTCGACTACTGTGCTGGCACAAGAAATATTACCATTTATCAAGGAAGTTCCAGTTTTTGTGGCTGGAGGTATTGGTCGAGGAGAAATTCTTTTAAATTATTTGCAGCTAGGTGCTTCTGGATGTCAGATTGGAACAAGATTTGTTTGCGCAAGCGAGTCAATTGCTCATGAAAACTTTAAAAATATTTTCATTAAATCTGACTCAAGACATGCTCAAGTATCCATTCAACTTGATGAAAGATTACCAGTTATTCCAGTTAGATCAATTGTTAATGAAGCCTCAAAATTTTTTTTGCAAGAACAAAAAAGAGTTCTTAAACTTTTAGATGAAGAGAATATCTCAATTAAAGAAGCTCAACTAAAAATTGAAAAATTTTGGTCTGGTTCTTTAAAAAAAGCAATTATTGATGGAGATATAAAAAACGGTTCCCTAATGGCAGGTCAAAGTGTAAGTATGGTTAAAGAAATACAGACTTCACAAGAAATTATTTTTGAAATAATAAGACAATCCATGAAGCAGTTAGAACGAATTGATGAAATTATTTAGAAAATTATTTTAAAATAAATTAAAAAATATCATTTTGTTTGATATTAATGAATCGATTAAATTATATTTAAATGGTAAGTTTTCAATAAAAGTCATAAAAGAACCTTAAAAAAGTATTACTGTTAGAAAAAAAATTAACTATAATAATTTTAACTAGATTGTAAGATATAATATGAGCATAAGACCCTGGCGAGACATTCAAAGAAAAAAAACAAAACAAATAGTTGTTGGTGGATTAAAGATAGGTGGAGATGCACCAATTTCTGTTCAGTCAATGACTAACACATTGACCTCGGATGCAAAAGCAACAATTGGACAAATAAAATCTTTAGAGTCTGTTGGTGCAGATTTAGTAAGAGTTTCTTGTCCAGATGAGGAGTCTAGTTTAGCACTTAAGGAAATTGTAAAAAATACACAAATTCCGATTGTTGCTGATATTCATTTTCATTATAAACGAGCCATTGAGGCAGCCGAGTCGTGAGCTTCTTGTTTGAGAATAAATCCAGGTAATATTGGGAAAAAAGAAAGAGTAAAAGAAGTTATTAAAGCAGCTAAAGATAACAATTGCTCTATTAGAATTGGCGTGAATGCTGGTAGTCTTGAGAAATCACTGTTAGAAAAATATGGCGAACCCTGCCCAGAGGCTATGGTAGAGTCTGCGTTAAATCATGTAAAAATACTTGAAGACAATGATTTTTTTAAATTTAAAATTAGCTGTAAAGCTTCAGATATTTTTCTTGCAGTAGCGGCTTATTATGGAATATCAGATGCATGTGATTATCCTATTCATCTAGGAATTACGGAGGCCGGTGGTCTGATGTCTGGTACAATTAAATCATCAATAGGGATGGGTTCCTTGTTATGGGCTGGTATAGGTGACACAATTAGGGTTTCTTTATCAGCTGATCCTGTAGAAGAAATTAAGGTTGGTTTTAATATGTTGAAATCATTAAATCTGAGACACAGAGGTGTCAACATAATTTCATGTCCTTCATGCGCAAGACAAAACTTTAATGTAATTGAATCAGTCTCTGAACTTGAAAAAAGATTGGAACACATAACTACACCTATGACACTATCGGTAATTGGGTGTGTTGTAAATGGTCCAGGTGAGGCAAGAGAAACAGACATAGGGTTAACCGGTGGAAAAAGACATCAAATCTATTTAAATGGTGAAAAACATCATATATTAAGGGAGGGAGACATGATTGATCATTTGGTCGAACTTTGCGAAAAAAAACAGAAAGAACTTTTTAAAGATACTGAAGTTTAATACATAAATTAAAATTGACAAAGATTAAAACAGTAAAAGGGACACATGATATTCTTGAGGAGGATTTTTTTTTTCATGATAAAGTCCAAAAAATCTTTGAAAAATATTGTGTAAAATATAACTTTAGAAAGATATCGACTCCTATTATCGAATTTTCTAAATTGTTTTCAAGAACATTAGGAGAGGTGTCAGATATAGTTTCTAAAGAAATGTTTACTTTTGTTGATCAAGGTGGTGACAAAATTACTTTAAGGCCTGAGGGAACTGCATCTGTCTCAAGAGCTTTAATTTCTAACTCTCTTTATGAAGATCATAATCAAAAGTTTTTTTATTTTGGTCCAATGTTTAGAAGAGAGAAACCTCAGTCTGGTAGACTAAGACAATTTACTCAAATTGGAGTAGAATATTTCAATCAATATTCCAATCTTTGCGACTTAGAAGTTATTTTTTTAGCCAATTCAATAATTCAATCTTTGGGAATAAATAAAAAGGTTTGCTTACATATAAATTCAATTGGAAATACAACATCACGAAATAAATATGTGGTAGAGCTAACAAAATTCTTGGAAAAGTTCAAAAGTGAATTATCTGAGGAAAGTCAAATTAGACTGGACAAGAATCCATTAAGAATTTTAGATTCAAAAAATATTAAAGATAAAAGAATTATTGAGGGTGCACCTGATATTAAAAATTTTTTAGACTTTACATCAAAAGAAAATTATGAGGAATTAAAAGAAAATATAATAAATTCTGGGATAGATTTTGTAGAAAATTCTAATCTTGTAAGAGGTTTGGATTATTACAATGATACAGTATTTGAGTTTGTTACAAATGTTGATAAAGGCCAAAACACTATTTTAGCAGGAGGAAGATATGATGGACTAGTTAAGGTCATAGGAGGTAAAGATATTTGTGGTGTTGGATGGGCAGCAGGAATTGAAAGAATCGTAAATTTAATTAAAGAAAATGAAAAAGTAAAGAAAAGGATTATATGTATATTCTCAACATCTAAAAATAATAATGTTGAAATTTTTAAAACTTTGAAGGCTTTAGAAAATATTGACTCTCATTCTTTTCATCCAATATTTCACGGAAATTTGAAAAAAAAATTAAATAAAGCTAATAAACTTGATGCAGAGGCATGCATTATAATAGGCGATGATGAATTTAAAGATAACAAATTAATATTTAAAAATTTTAATACGGGTAGACAAGAACAAGTCGATATTAAATTAATTTTTCAATTTTTAAACAAACAATTTATCTGAATTCTATGAATACAAATATCTACTCGTCTAAGCCACAACAAATCGCAGAGTCAGCCAATTTAATTGCAAAAAAAATTTTCGGAAATTTTTTTAATCAAAAATTACTTATCATTGGCGAAAATAAGATTTCATTTTTAATTTTAGAAACTTTAAAAAAAAATGGCCTAAAACATTTTAAAATCATTAATGAAAAAGAAATAAATAATAAGGATATTTTAGAATATCTTTTTGAATTTGATATTTTAGTTACATCTTTAAAATCCAAGGGAACTTTTATAAAAAAAATTCATCTTATTAAGGCCCTAAAGAGAAGAAAGTTCAAACCAATTTTTTTGATAGATATTAATATTCCAGGAAATATCGAGTCAGAAATACTCAAAATTGATAATTGTTTTTTGTTTGATTTGAATGACTTAGAACAATTCATATCTTACGAAGATGATAAATTTAATAATAATTTTTTAAGAAAAAAAGATGATGACTATTTTGATGCTTTAGATGATCTAATTCCAAAATTTTTAGAAAAATTAAAGCTTGATTCGTCACAAATATATTTATTTGAGCAATCTTTGCGGGATTTCTTTAAAGTCAACAAAAATTTTGATGAAAAGATTGGTATACTCAATTTTTTGAAATTTTTTTTAAAAAAATAAATTATGTCTTTTAATGAAAAAATAATTCAAATACTTGATAGATTCAATGAAATAGAAAAGCAACTTTCTACAGGAGTAATTGATGATAATAAAAAGTTTGCAAAATTATCTAAAGAATTTTCGGATATGACTCCATTAGCAAATAAAATTAAAGAAATTAATAAGCTCAAAATTGAACTTGATGATCTTCACGAGTTGCTGGAATCTGATGATCAAGAAATGAGAGAAGAAGCCAATTTAGAAAAAAAGAAATTGCAAGGTGAACTTCAAAAAAGTAGGGATGAAATAAAGTTACTTCTAATACCCAAGGATGAGTCCGATGAAAAGAATGCTATAGTAGAAATCAGAGCTGGAACTGGTGGAGAAGAGGCGGCACTTTTTGCATCGGATTTATTTAGAATGTATAATAGATTTTCTGAACTTCAAAATTGGCATTGTGAAATTATAGATTTGAGCGAAACTGATCATGATGGAATAAAAGAAGTTATTATCAATATTTCAGGAAAAAATGTTTTTGGAAGATTAAAATTTGAGTCGGGTACTCACAGAGTTCAAAGAGTTCCAGAAACAGAATCAGGTGGAAGAATTCATACTTCTGCTGCAACAGTTGCAGTTCTTCCCGAGGCAACAGATATCGATGTGGAAATTAATGAAAAAGATTTACGGATTGATATCTTTAGATCGAGTGGTCCTGGGGGTCAGTCAGTCAATACCACAGATAGTGCAGTAAGAATCACACATTTGCCAACGGGGGTTATTTCACAATGTCAAGACGAAAAATCACAACATAAAAATAAGGCAAAGGCAATGACCGTTCTTCGTTCGAGAATTTTTGAGGAGGAACGTAAAAAAAAAGATCAAGAACGGGCTATGAATAGAAAAAATCAGGTTGGAAGTGGGGATAGGTCCGAGCGAATAAGAACTTACAATTTTCCTCAAGGAAGAGTTACAGATCACAGAGTTGGGTTAACAATCTATAAATTAGAACAAATTTTGAAAGGTGAATTTCTTGATGAGATAATTGATGCTCTTAGAGCAAACGAAAATGCAATTAAAATGTCAGTTATAGATTAAATTTTTAAACAAATAATACAGATGAAAGTAGAAATTAATAAAAATTTGCAATTTGCTAAAAGTTTACTAAAAAAAGAGCAAATTGAAAGGCCTATGCATGAAGTTAGATTGATTTTATCAAAATATATTAACAATTCCTTATTGCAGATTGGAAATAGAGAACCGGTTTATTTGGAAGAAAAATTTAAAAAAAAATTTTTTAAAAATATTTATCAAAGAACAAAGGGCAAACCGATTTCACGAATTTTAGGAAAAAAAGAATTTTTTTCTAGAAGTTATTATATCGATATAAATACACTTGACCCAAGACCAGAAACTGAAATTTTAGTTGAAAGTGCGATAAAAAAAATAAATGGTTTAAAAAAAAAAAATATTAAGATACTTGACTTAGGAACTGGAAGTGGATGCATTATAATTTCAATATTTCTAGAGCTAAAAAAAATATCAAAAAAATTAATTGGTTCTGGAGTAGATATAAGTGAAAAGGCTCTTTCGATTGCAAGAAAAAACGCAAAAGTTTATGGTTTATCAACAAAAATAAATTTTTTTAAGAGTGATTTATTTTCTGAAGTTACAGAAACATATGATATTATCGTTAGTAATCCACCATACATTCGACAGGATGGAATCGAAGCTTTATCAAATTCTGTTAAACTTTTTGATCCATACTTATCTTTAAATGGTGGAAAAGATGGCTTAAAATTTTATAAGAAAATTTTTTATAAATTGCCTCATTATTTAAAAAGTGATGGGTATCTTTTTTTAGAAATTGGGGAAGGACAGTTTGAAGATGTTGTAAAAATTTTTTCAAAAAATAAATCATAAAAATATCACTTTTTAAAAGATTATTCCAAAATAGTAAGATGC
>MDTB01067909.1_pt1 | contig 31371 bp, 24 predicted proteins | sample 811161 | NCBI WGS metagenome assembly MDTB01 (sample SAMN05326650, study PRJNA326480) | marine metagenome | isolation source: seawater | place: Mediterranean Sea | collected 2009 | reverse complement strand
TATTATTAATTTATTTAACAAAGGAAATATTTTATATTGACTAAAAATATTAATTAATATTACATGTTAAAATAAACATTATTTAGAATTATAAATAATCTTTCTATTAGTATTATTTATGTCTACTAAAAATATTTATTCCACCATTAAGCTAATATATTAATCAATGAAAAAAGTCTTTTCTGATAAAGGAAAATTACCTTTTGAAAAAAAAATAGTTAAACATAGCGTCCTAAAATCTTCATTATCAAATGGTATTAATACTTTTAAAGAGCATTTTGTTTTAAAGAATTCAGAGTCAATAGCAGATTGGAACCAAATATACAAAGTATATGATAGAAAATGTGACCACGCTAATGGAAAACTAATCTGCTTTGATGGTAAAATAAGTTGCCCACTTCATGGATGGACATTTGATCCTTCTACGAGCCAATATAATAACATTAATACAAAAAAAAAATCCGATTAACTACACTGAAGATGAAGAAAATATCAAATTTGAGACATTACGTTTTAATCCCCTTCTTCCAAAACTAATAGGAAAGGGTCATGAAAAAATTGTGGTAGACTTTATATCACATGCTTTTATTACAATAAAAGGACCAGGATTTAAGTTTGCGATGGACCCATGGGCTGAAGGGCCAGCATTTGTTGGTGGGTGGTGGTTAAAGAGACAACCAATGAAAGGTTGGAAGAAAAGATTAAATGAATGTGATTTTATTTATATTTCTCATAATCATCCAGATCATTTAAATCTTGAGACACTTAAACATGTTAAAAAAAATATGTTATTTATAATTCCAAATTTTATTTCAAAATCCGTTGAAAAAATATTAAAAAGAGAAGGTTATACAAATTTCATTAAATTTGAATTTCAAAATTATTATCAATTTAAAAAAACACCGCTTCTACTAACTATTTTAAAATCAGGTGACTTTAGAGATGATAGTGGATTATACTTCACTTTTGGAGAATTTTCTTTTCTCTCAACTGTAGATGCAAATAATCTAAACGGCAACAATTTCCCAAAAGACATAACTTTATTATTATCTTCTTTTGCTGGAGGAGGCACTGGATATCCCCTTTGTTTTGATCTTCATACTATAAACGAAAAACAACAAATAATTAAAAGAAATAGAAAGAGCTTTAGAAATATTGTGATTAAAAATATCAAATCCATTAAGCCAAAATACTATTTACCATATGCCGGTTTTTTTAGCGAAGATGCAAACAGAGATTTAGAAATAAAAAATCTTAACCATAAAAACTCAATTAACGATTATGAAAGTAGACTTTCTAATCAAATTATTTTAAATGTTGAAAAAAAGAATCATTATGTTTTTAAAGGCACTAATTTAGTTAATTCAGAGAAAAAATATTTACAATATAAAAAGGAGAAACCTGAATTATGGATTAGTAAACATTCCAAAAAAGCAAGCTTATCTCATGAAGCGATTACTACATATTTTTTAAAATCTTGTTTTCATTCACAACTTTGCCTGTATCTATCACTTACAGATGATAACTTTAATTTAACAGACAAAAACTTTAGAATTAATTTTTCTAAGAACACACCAGATATTCATACAATGAATAATGTTGTTTTCGAAAAAGATATGTTAAAAAAAACAAAAAACAATTTACTTTTTATTAAGGCTAGAAATGATTCATTCATCTATATGATAAAGAATAGACTACCATGGGAAGAATTATTAATTGGATTTCAATGTAGAATATATAGAAAACCAAATGTTTATAATTCTGACTTCTGGTTTCACTTTACAAATGTATATTTCTAGTTTACTTTATATTCACAATAAAGTTCCTCACTAAAGGTCTTATTAAACCATCATAGTCCCTAACATAGAAATACAATCCAATAATTATTATTAACATAATTTTAAACGCTAATAAAAAATATAATTTAGTATCACCTAGGTACTCAAAAACAAAGATTGAAATACTCCCAACAATTAAAGTCTCAACTAATGCGGCAAAGTTAACTTCAACAATATTTAATTTCTTAGCAATAGAATAAGATAATATAGCAGTACACAAAAATGCCGCTAAAGTTGACAGAGCAGCTACTATGACCCCATACCTTGGAATAAATAAAATATTAATAGTAATATTTAAAACACCGGACAAGATTGTTACTGTAGGAATCCATCCAACTCTTTTTTCAAAAATTATTGGATACATAAAAAAACAATAAAGACCTCTGAAAAAGTAAGCACCCAGAATAAAGGGAATAAAAACTAGAACATTTTGGAAATTCTCGGGCATAAAAAGTTTAATGTAGGTTTTAATCAAAAAATTAATTATTAAAAAGGCCATACATACAAAAACGCACCAAATTGTTAATATGTCTTTATATCTTAGAATTGTATCTGAAAAATTTTGTTTACTAGATTTTATATATTCTGGACTCAAAGTATCATTTATACCATTAATCAAAAATTTCATGACGGCAGCAAGTCTATCGGCTATGCTATATAAACCAATCATTGCCAAAGGAATATATTTCTCCAATATTACCCTATCAGAAAATCTAAATAGATATCCTCCCAAAGCATGAAAAATTATCGGTAGGGTATATGGAAGTGTATTCTTAAGCATTTCCAAATTAAAATCGAACTTGAAAAATTTTTTTGTAAAATATAATAAAAATATAGATTTAAATATTGAAGTAAAAACTATTGCAAGCACTCCTCCCTGGACTCCAAGGTTATCTATTACAATTAACTTATATTTAAATATTAAAGAGATAATTGTTGCAACCGTGGAAACCTTAAAAAGACTAGCACTTTTTTTCTCTACCTTTAATAAACCTATGGATGCAATTGAAACTTGTTCAAACACAAAAGAAATAGTTACTAAATGAAAAAAAGAATAATAGTCAGTTGATGCATTTGTGAAAATGATTGGTAAAACTGAATCCAAGCAAACATATAATAATAAAGAAAAGAATACAGTTAACGAAATAATCGAAAATAATATTGTAGAATAATATGATTTTCTCTCCTCAGTATTATAATCAAAATAGATTCTTCCCAAACCAGTATTTAATTGAAGACCAATAATAATAACAAAGAAACTTGAAAATATTTGGACTAAAGACAAAATGCCATAATCTTCAGGAGTTAAATATTTGACAAAAATAGGCAAGGTTATTATCCCAGAGACTTGTACAATTACTTCAGCCGAAAAATAATTAATAATGGATCTTAACTTATTCATTTATAATAACGGAAATATCAATCTTTAATCATGTAACAAAGACCTGTAAATTTTTTAAAAAATAGGATTTATTTAATAATCTTCATTTTTTAGAAAAGTTTTAAGATTTAAAGATTAAATCATTAGGATTGCATAAACATACTTTTAATTGATTTTATCGAAAATGTTTCTCTTATTTGATCATAAAACCTAATTATCTTATAAATTTTCAAATCATCAAAAATATATTTTCCCGAAATAGTATCTAAAGCTTTTTTGAATTTTTTATCATGTGCAGATAGGTGATTTAATATCTCAAAACTAAATTCAGTTTGATTATAACACTCTGATATTAATGCAAGTTTTAAGAGCTTTTCATTATTAAAGCTGAATTTTTTTTCATCATTAAACGGGTCTCTTACAAAAAAAAGATCCGCTCCGTGCAGCCTACCGTATCTCCTTACAAAATGATTATCTAGGCTATATCTCCAATCGGTAATTGGTGATTTTTCAAAGCCGCATTTTTGAATTTTTGGCATATCAAATAGATCAAAACCAAGTGAATCTAAATAGTTATACAATTCTAAAAATGAACATCCACTCTTTTTAAATTTGACAAAAGAAGCATCAACTAAAATAGCTATAGTATCTTTTAAAATTGATTCACCTTCCTTCAAAACTGCTAATTCCATCCCTTCACAATCAAGATTAATAAAGTCTAAAGAAGAAATGCCATATTTTTTTGATACTTCATTTAAAGTAATTGTATTGATTGAGGTAGTCGTATCTAAAGGTATAAATGCATTTTTCCTTAGTTTTTCAGGATATATTGTATATCTCTTTGCTACTTTATCATCCGACTCTAAGAGAGAATTTATTGTAGGATGTGAATACATATAAAATTTCTGTTTGCCAATTTTATCCGATATACCCTCAGGTAAATACTTAATGTTCTCTTCACTATTTTTTTTTAAATCTTTATAGGCTTCACTATTCGGTTCAAAACCATAGAGCATTATGTGATTTTTCAATTCTGCCCACCTGTCCTGTTCAAAGCCACCTATTGCACCTACATCAAGAATGTTGATGCAGAATTCAGGATTTAGTTCCTTGACAACTTCTTTGATTAATACCGACATAAGTGATTCCTTATCTTAAAAATAATTATTGTTTTATTAATTTTGAATATTTGCTGTAGTTTTTTTCAAAAAGTTAAATATCCTGTCAGCGCACTTTCCATCAAAAGGAGAAATCAGTTCTTTTTGCGAAGCATGATTTTTTTTTATTCTTGCTATTTTTTGGTCATTATCAATTATATTTTTTATAGCTTCGTAAAGTTGATTATAACACTTTATCGTGGTTTTAGAAATTATCCAATCATATCTGGAAAAGTTTAGTCCGTAAGAATCAATTATTATAATTGGCAGCTCACATAGCAAGGCTAGTGGAATCGTAGATGATCCTTGACCTACAATAAAAATATCAACAGCTGGTAAAACTTCTGCTAGTTTTTCACGTATAATCTTAACTGAATATTTCTTTTCAAGAAATTTATAAATATTCCATTTCATTTTAGGATGTAAAGAAATTAGGATGTTATGACCTGATTTCGATGCTTGCGAACATATGTTTTCTTGCAATTCCCAATGCTTTTCAAACGAAAGATAACCATGCTCAAAAGTCTGAGGTAAAGCAATTAGGATAATAGATTTTTTACTATCTAGGCGATAAGCTTTTTCTAGTTTTTCTTTAGTTTCTTTTTGTTGGTTAAATTTTTCAAAAAGCATATCATGCTCCAAGCTACCAGTTAACAGAATTTTTTCAGTTTTCACTCCATGGTTCATCAATCTTCGTTTATCTAGTTCTCCCTCTGCGCAAACGAAAACACTACCAGTTGAACCTAGGGTCCATGGATTTTTAGGAAGAATATCACACTTTTCTCTAGCAATGACATTCCATTTTTCGTAAAAGCAGATATCTTCCTTGCTCAAGTTATCATATGTCCACTGCCCAGGATATTGATTTTTAAAAATCTTATCTTTTGTTACAACAGTTTGTTTGTTAAGAAATTTTCTCCTACTTGCAAGAATCCCCTCAAAGCCAGTCTTATATGCGATTGGGGGTATAATAACTTTTATTCCCATTTTTTTTGATACTTGAATTATTGCAGGCTCATGAAGACCGTGTCTATCACCATAAACAAAAATAGCATCTGGGTTTATCTTTTTGAAAATATTCTCAATTTCTTCTTCATTTTTTTTATGAGTGTCTATCCACTCTTGAATTATTTTATCAAAATTATATATGTTGAAGTAGTTTAAGATCTTTTTTATTAAAATACTGTATCTAGATTCCTTTTTATCCGATACTTCTAGTAGGATATTTTTGTAATTACCCTTGGGTTTGATTTCTTTTTCTAATAATAATATGCATTTATGGCCGATCTGGGAAGCCTTATCACAAAGTCTTACCATTCCCTCTAGGGCAGTATAATTAATAATATGAAATATTAAGGTTTTTTTATCTACTTTAATACTTCTCATTTAGAAACTAAAGATTCTGCAAGTTTAAAGTCTATAATGGAATCAATATCTACAGAATATCTTTGGTCCATTTTAAAGGCATAAATGTTTTTTGATAGAAAAAAAGTCTTTTCCTGTACCAGTTTCTTTGTTTCACAAATATAGATTGCACCGTTCAATCTAAAATATTTTTCAAATTCCTGACTTTGCATATTTTTAAATTTATTAGGTAGAAATTTTTCTAAACTCAAATCACTTGGCAGAGTATTCATCCAAATAGGAGTGTGCTCAGCTTCACAAACTGATATCACAGCTTCTGCTGATTTCTTGATTAATAAGTCAAATGCCGCATCAATATGGATTGATTTTCTTAACGGACTAGTAGGTTGAAGAAGAATTATGTAATGGAAGCTTTTATCTAACTTATTTATAATTTCACAGCATACTTGAGCCGTATTCGCTCTATCAGTAGCTAAGTGGTCGGGTCTATGAAGAGATTTAACTCCATATTTTGAAGCAATTTCGTGTATATCATGATCATCAGATGAAATAATTAATGAATCGATATATTTCGACTTTTTTGCCTCCTGAATTGTCCATGCAACTAAGGGTTTCCCAGCTAGAAGTAATTTATTCTTATTAGGTAGTCTTTTACTACTCTTTCTTGCCGGAATAATAGCTAGAACTGATTTATTATTTAACAAATTACATTTATTAATTCGTTACAGATGTACTCAATTTCATTATTTTTTAAAGAAACTGAAGAGGGTAAACACAAACCTTGTTTTGAAATGAAATTAGTATTAACTAAGTGCTTTGAAGTTTCAAAGGTTTTGTAAGGATCCATTTTATGCAATGGATAAAATACTGGCCGTGTTTCAACACCTACATTAATAAGTTTTTCCATAACTTTGTCACGATTTATCATAGGATCTAATAATATCGTATACAACCAAAAAGAATTAATACAATTTTCTTTATCACTTGGAAGTGAAAGTATTTTTTTAGTTTTACTAAGAATTTTTCTATACTTCGAGGCTATATCCCTTTTTTTATCTATTATAAATTCAAAACGCTCCATTTGGGCTACACCTACAGCAGCTTGAAGGTTTGTTAATCTATAATTATAGCCGATAAAATCATGCCAGTATTTTTTCTTTTTAGACATTCCATGGTCTCTTAATAGAGATGCAAATTTATAGATTTTTTTATCCTTGAATAAAACCATCCCACCTTCACCAGTTGAAATAGTTTTATTGCCAAAAAAACTATATGTTGCTGCATCACCAAACTGACCAACATGTTTACCCTTATAAAGACTTCCAATTGCTTCAGCACAATCTTCAACAATAAACAAATTAGATTCTTTGGCAATATTTTCTATCTCTGCCATATCGCAAACTTGACCGTATAGATGTACTGGAATAATGGCTTTTGTATTTTTATTTATAAGATACTTAATATTTTCAGTATCTATGCACCAAGAATCCTTATCTATTTCACATAATACCGGCTTTGCTCCAACATAAAGGACAGCATTTATTGTTGCTGCAAAGGTTAAGTCTGGTATGATAACTTCATCTCCAGGTCCAATACCAAGTGCTAAAAGTGATAAATGTAAAGCTACAGTACCATTTGCTACTGCTAACGAATACATTCCTTCATGTAATTGAGTAAATTTGTCTTCAAAAGATCTTACAAATTTTCCTTGAGACGATATCCAGTTATCTTTAATACAGGACTGAACATAATTTAGTTCGTTTCCGATTAAATTAGGTTGCATAATTGGGATTCTAAAGTCCGTTTTTTGATTCGCGATGTCCATGAGGTTTCCATTTTTATCAACAAGCGGAATAAATTTAATTACTTGACTAAAATTTTTTCTTATATCAGATATTGGACTATTTATTGGCATGGAAAAAAAATTAGTATTCATAACTTCCGCAATGGATTTTTTTATATCTTGCTTTTTAATCAAGGTTCTCCTCAAATCCCCATCTGTAACAATTCCAACAAGTTTTTTATTCTCCAGAATACAACAAAACCCTCTTGCGTTCTCATCTATTAATTTTAATGCATCTTTTATGGACGAATCATAGCTTATTGTAAAATTCTTAATATTAGTCATTCGCGATACACTTCTTTGTGGTACGTAGTTGCTCAAGAAGGATATTTATATCTTCTTCATACACTTCTAAAGTATAATAGTCTAAATCTTTTTTTATGTACGGCCAAAACCAAGAATCATCTTTAACAATTTCATTACTATCTTTTTCGCCATTATTGTCACTAAAATGGTAAGCCTTAATCCAATTATTACAATCTTTTAGAAACTGAACAGGATCAAATGATAATGAATTTGAAGAAACTTTTAGATGTGCTACATCAACCAATAAATTAACATTAGATGAGGTATTATTCATTACCTCTTTACACTCATGAGATGTTGCCATCAAAAAAGGATTATCTCCAAATTCTATATAATTATTTTTGGATAAAACATTATTTTCGATAAGTAAACTTACTCCAAGATTTTTAGCATAATCGTCTAGATCATTTACCCTTTCAATAAAACTTACAATTGCATGTTTCCTATTGAATAAGTTTTTTCTAAATATTTTTTTCCCCAATTGGCTGACATCTGGATCCATCAAAAAGCCAGCATGGAAACTGTACATAGGGGTATCCAATTCCAAAGCCCAGCGCATTGCAGTTTTGGCATGTTGAATACTCAATTTTATTATATCAGGATCTTCAGATGCAAGATTAAAAACAAAAGGTTTCTCAGGCGGAGGAAAATAATTATGTATTTTGAAATTTACTCCTTTTATTCTTTTTAAGGATTCTAGATGTTTTTTTTGGTGCAGTCCACCTGAAAGCTCTATATTTTTTATTCCATGATTAAGCAAAATTTTTACTAAATTGTATCCTGATTTTTTTCCAAACCCTCCAGTAGAAATATAAATCATAATATTATTAAAAATTAGAATATTCCAAGATATTAATTAAAAGAATAAAAATTGAATGAACAAAATAAGTTAGCTAATCAACATCACTAAACCTTAGCAGAGCACCTGCGTCCAAGTTTTTATTTAATTTTTTACCAACAAAATAATCTATTTTGTTCCCAAAAATACCTGTACCTGGTCTTCTCATTATTAATTGATTTTTGCTAATAGTTTGTCCTTTTTTGAGATTTTTGATTAGAGTTATACTTTTTCTTGATACTTGAGACATTTGTTTTTCTTCTTCTTGACATACTTTTCTGGAATCTCCAAGAATTATTTCAGATAAACGTATTGCTTTGACTAAAGACTTGAACTCTTTCGGAGTTGAGGAAGCTTCATGGTCAGGTCCAGAAAAACTTTTATCAAGAGTAAAATGCTTTTCAATTACTATTGCGCCTTTTGCTATCGAAATGATTGTTGCCTCATTTCCAAGGCTGTGGTCCGAAAAGCCAACAGGGATATTAAATGCATTTTTTAAGGTGCTTAAAGTGTTCAGATTTAAACTTTGTGGAGTGCATGGATAGTTTGAAACACAATGTAGAAGAACAATATTATTATTTCTCCTCTTTGCAAAACAATCGATACTTATTTCAATTTCTCCTAAGGTTGCCATTCCTCCAGATAAAATAGTTGGTTTACCAGTTGAGGCTATGAAGTCTAGTAAAGGTAGGTCAACAATATCAGCAGAAGCAACTTTAAACATTTTAACATTTAATTCTTCCTGTAAAAATATTGCACTTTCAATATCATATGGCGTAGATAAAAAATCTATGCCTAGAGTGCCAGAATACTCCATTAATGGAAAATGATCTTTTCTAGACAGCTCAAGATTTTTTATCATATCATAATGCGTTTCACTTGGGTCAGTTGTGCTTTTTTGATAAGCTACTTTAGGGGTACCCTTAGTAACAAGGGACTCAGCCCTGAATGTTTGGAATTTAACCGCATCTGCACCTGCTTCTTTTGCAGCTGCTATAAGTTCATTGGCTAGCACCATATCTCCATTGTGATTTACCCCAATTTCCGCAATGATGTAACACTTATCTAATGAATCAAAAAAGTTGGTTTTATTTAGGCTCACTTTAACTTAAATAATATATTTTTCAGAACGTGATGAATTTAATCTACAAAAAACTTATATTTATCAATACAAATATACGATATCTAGAGATGATTTAAATTTAATAATAAAAATCTAATATATCTTTATTGATTAGTATATTTATTAAAAAGATTGTGTCAATTACAAGGATCAATATGAAACGTCAAAAAGTAATATTTTTTGGAAGGTACAAAGATAAATATTCAATAAAATGTGTAGAACATTTAAAAAGTTTAGGATTTGAAACAACTATATTTTGGTCAACTAGAAGAGGAGAAAAGTTCCCTTCAAATATAGAGAAAATTGATTGTGATTATATTTTTTGTTTTAGAAGCCATTTCATCATTCCCAAACAAATTTTAAGTCTTCCAAAATGTTTTCCAATAAATTTTCACCCTGGTTCTCCTGATTATCCTGGAACAGGTGGGATAAATTTTGCATTATACGAACAATCTTTGTTTTATGGAGTAACATGCCATATAATGGATCAAAAGGTTGATAGTGGAAAAATAATATATTACAAATTATTTCCAATAAACAAGAAAGATAATTTACCCCGTCTATTGTTAAGGACGCATAAGGAACTTTTAAAGTTATTTATATTTATAACAAAAAAAATTCAAAGGAAAGGAAAGTCCTTTCTTACTGCTAAATTAGAATTAAATGATAATGTTGAATGGGGAAATATAAAAAGAACACAAAAAGATCTAGATTCAAACCAGTTTATCGATCCCGACATTTCCGAAAAAGAATTAAAGACAAAGATCAGAAGCTTTCATATTGATGGGTTTCCACTGGTATTAAAATTGCACAATTATAAGTTTGTATTAGATAGAGAGGATAATTCAAAAAAGATTGATTAAATAATTTCTTTTTTTTCAATACTTTTGAAGAAAACTTTTAACTAATCATCTAATTTATAACTAATTCAATGCTTGATGCTTGAATCCTCAAAAGTTAATTAAAATTTAAAAGAAATCTAATCATTATTTAAACCAAATTCGGATTTTGCAAAGTAAATATTCCAAGTTGTCTCTTAAATAATGTTAATCGGAATCTGAAAAAATTGGACTCTACCCTGAAATTTTTTTTCGAATTTCGATAATAAAATATCTATATAAATGAAGGAAATCTCTTAAATATGAAAAAGATATAGTTGTAACCAATCATTAATGTAATAATGATTCTATTTTAAACTATACTCTTCAAACCATTGTATGAATTTAGGAATACCCTCAAAAATGGATGTTTTTGGACTGTATTTAAGCATTTTGTTAGTGTGCTTAATATCAGCAAATGTCTTTTTCACATCCCCAGGTTGCATTTCTAGGTAATCAATTTTTGCTTTTTTACCTATATATCCCTCTATAATACGTATCATTTCCATAAGATTTTCACTGTGGCTATTACCTAGGTTAAAAATTTCACATGGATAATTTTTATCAATACTAGACTTTATTCCATTAATAATATCATCAATATAAGTAAAATCTCTTTGCATCTTCCCAAAATTAAAGACAGGGATTGGTTCGCCTTTAGAAATTTTATCTGTGAAAATGTACATTGCCATATCTGGTCGACCCCAAGGTCCATAAACTGTGAAAAATCTTAACCCAGTATTATTTAAGCCATAAAGATGATTATAAGTATACGCCATAAGCTCATTAGCTTTTTTTGAAGCAGCATATATAGAAATTGGTTTATCTACTGGGTCTGTTACAGAAAATGGCATTTTTTCATTTCCGCCATATACCGATGAGCTGGAAGCATAAATTAGTCCATCCACATCATTGTAACGACAAGATTCTAAAATATTCATAAATCCTACAACATTTGTTTGAATGTATTCTTGTGGATTTGTAAGACTGTACCTTACACCAGCTTGTGCTGCTAGGTTTACAACTTTACTTGGTTTATGTTTTTTGAAAATTGATTTCAATTCAGAATAATTGGATATGTCCAGTTCAGAAAAGCTGTAATTCTTAAATTTCTTCAATTGTTCTAGTCGAGCATACTTTAAACTTGGGCTATAATAATCGTTCATGTTGTCAACACCAATCACTTCATATCCATCTTCAACTAAACTCTTACACAGATGCATTCCAATAAAACCTGAGCTTCCAGTGACCAGTATTTTTTCCATTGACCTATCTAGAGCCTCCAGTGAGATAAGCTTGATTTTTCAAAATCACTTTTTTGATAAATAGACTTAACATCTATAAGAGCGCCATTGGGTTTTATCATTCTTTTAAAATCTGCGGTGTCGAAATCTTTATATTCATCATGTTCTACAGCAATTATTAACGCGTCTTGGCTTTTTACTTTTTTTAAGTTAGTTAAACCCAAATTATACATATTTTTTGCTTGTTTAATGTCGGCACGAGAATCAGAAACTTGTATAATACAATCATAGTTTTTTAAATGCTCAATTATGGTGATTACTTTTGTGTTACGTAGATCAGAACAGTTTTCCTTGAAAGTTAATCCCAAAATAGTAATTTCAGCGTTCAAAGGACTAATGTTATTTTTGGTAAGCTCAGAAATTGTTTTCTCAGCAATAAATTTTCCCATGTTATCATTAATTCGTCTTCCGCCCAGTATTATTTCTGGATGATAGCCAACTTCAACCGCTTTATGAGTTAGGTAATATGGGTCGACCCCTATGCAGTGACCTCCAACTAAACCAGGTTTAAATGGAAGAAAGTTCCACTTCGTTTCTGCCGCTTCTAAAATTTCTTTAGTATCTAAATTTAATTTATCAAAAATAATTGACAGTTCATTCATTAAAGCAATATTCACATCCCGTTGCGTATTTTCTATAACTTTTGCAGCTTCGGCAACAGATATAGATGATGCTGGATAAGTTCCAGCGATTATAATTTCTGAATAAAGTTTATCAACAAACTCAGAGCATTGCGGATTTGATCCTGATGTAATTTTTTTTATTTTAGTCAAAGTGTGTTTTTTATCCCCAGGATTAATCCTCTCTGGACTGTAGCCACAAAAAAAGTCAATGTTGTATAGCAAATTAGATTCTTTTTCTAGGCAGGGCACGCATTTTTCTTCGGTACAACCAGGATAAACAGTAGATTCGAAAATAACAATATTATTTTTTGCCAAATAATTACCTACAAGTTGTGTAGCAGAAATTAAGGGGCTTAAATCAGGAACATTTTTTGAATCTACTGGAGTTGGTACCGTGATAATATAAACGTTAGCAACTCCTAAATCTGACTTATCAGTACTTAGTTTTAGTGGTAGGTTTTTTAACTCTTCTTCTGCTAGTTCGTCAGTCCGGTCATAGCCTTTTTTTAGTTCTTCAATTCGACTGTTATTTAAGTCAAAGCCAATCACGTCAAAAACTTTGCTGAATTCAACTGCCAGAGGAAGGCCAACATACCCAAGACCGATAACAGCAATTTTTATATTTCCAGGTTCATATTTCATAAAAAAATTCATTAATCAATAATCTATCGTTCGATCAAAAATATTTAGTCTTTTAAACAAATATTTATGAAATTATCGATATATTACGAAATATAGATAGGCATAAGATTAATTCTTATTTATCAAATGTGCTACAAACATTTACATTCAATTAAACAATCGTTACAATAATATAATTACAAATAAAGCCATAAATTTTAAAAGTATAAATCAAATTAAAATTGATGTTTTTGATAAATTTAGACTAGTAGACAAAAATTTAATTAATTATTCTAAATAACTGACCAAATTATAAATGATTTTTAAGTAAATGAATTAATTTTAGCAAAGCTATAACTATAACAATAAAAATTCAATTTTGCATTAACATATATAAAGATTAATATTTTCAAAATTTATTTGGATTTTTTTATCATTTTCAATAATTAAAAACTAAAGCGATCTTTTAAATGTCAATAATAAACTTAATTAATGAGAAGCAATTATCAATATTGGTTTTCGGTGATGTTATGTTAGATGAATTTATCACTGGACATGTGGAACGGATTTCTCCAGAAGCTCCAGTACCGGTAGTCATTGGTAAGGATAACTCTAGTAGTTTAGGTGGTTGTGGTAACGTAATTAATAATTTAATCAATATTGGAACTAATGTTGATATAATTAGTGCTGTAGGGGGCGATAAAGCGGGTCAATTAATTAGAAAAAAATTAAAAAATTGTGGTATAGATCCTTATGGATTGTTTACCTGCAAAGAAATAGAAACTACTCGCAAAATTAGAGTAATAGCTAACAAACAGCATATTGTTCGAGTTGATTGGGATTCTAATACCTTTGGTAGCGTGGATGAAAGTGCAGTTTGCGACATCATAACTCAAAAACTTAAAAATGTTGATGGGGTAATAATTAGTGACTATAATAAAGGCTTTTGCTCTGATGAAGTCATTAGATTTTTAATTGATAGCTCAAAAAAACATTCAAAGTATATTTTTGTAGACCCCAAAGGAGAAAATTGGGATAAATATTATGGCGCCACTTTCATTACACCTAATTTAAAAGAAGCTGAAATGATTCTTGGCAATTCTATTGCCAAGAATGAAGAAGTTGAACTAGCTGGGAAAAAAATATGTGATTTTTATGGTATCAAAGCATGTATTATTACCCGAGGTTCAGAGGGGATTTCAGTAATTGATAATAATCAGTGTTTGCATATTCCTTCAAATGCAAGAGAAGTATTTGATGTAAGTGGTGCTGGTGACACAGTAATAGCATGTTTAAGTTCAGCCTTATTATCTGGCGTCGATCTAATTCAAGCAGTAAATTTTGCCAATAGCGCTGCTGGATTAGTTGTAGGACATGTTGGGACTGTCCCTATAAGAATGGATGAATTAAAATCAATAAAGTTTTGATAAAAATTTTTATGAATAAAATTAAAATCTTTAGAAACATTGCTGGTATTTTTTGGATATTTATCTATCTCAATGCTCAGTCCTGGGTTGAAATAAATTCATCAGAACCAAAAGAATCTAATTGGGTTTTGAATTCTTTATCAAATAATACAACTCAGATTTTATTCGAATTGCCCGGTTTTTATATGGTTGACATTAAGGATAATAAAAAAAGTATCAATTTCCCTGATGGTGCACCTATTTTAGAATCCGGTTATCCTGACCTTCCGCAAGTTGCTAGATCGATTATAATACCTGACCTAGCAAACATGAGCATGGAGGTAGTCAAATCAGAATTTATTGATATTCAAGACATGGATATTATTTCGTCAAAAGGCAACTTATACCGGGATGTCTCAATCTCATCAGTTCCATATTCTTATAGTGAGGTGTATGAAAAGGACTTATTTTATCCAGAAAAAATTGCCTTTTTAAGGGACCCTTATATTTTAGGTTCTGTAAGAGGACAAACAATAGTAATCCGTCCTATCCAATATAATCCAATTAGTAATACTTTGCGTGTATATACAAAGATTGAATTAAAAATCGAAGAAGATGGTGTGAGTACAATTAATCCCTTGGTTCAGTATCCTTCGAAAAATATTATTAATCGTAGTCATCATTTTATTTACGAGGATCATTTTTTGAATTATTCTAGTACAGCTGTTAGGTACGACCCTTTATCTGAACTCGGTAAAATGCTTGTAATTTGCCATGGACCTTTTATCAACGCTATGTCTCCTTTTATAGAATGGAAAAATATTAAAGGTGTTCCTACTGAAATTATTGACGTTAATGATATTGGTGGTAATTCTGATGAAATAAAAGAGTTTGTAGAAAATTATTATTATCAAGAGAGCTTGGTCTTTTTACTTTTAGTAGGTGATATAGAGCATATCCCATCACCACGTTTTTCACTTGGAAACGGATCCAACAGCCCAGCCGATGCCTCTTATGGATTTATAGCAGGTGATGATTTTTATCCTGAAGTTTTTGTTGGACGTTTTTCTGCTGAAGATACTATTCATGTAAATACTATGGTTTCACGAACCATTGCTTATGAAAGATATCCAGACTCAGATGGCGAATGGTTTAAAAAAGGCTCAGGTTTTGCTTCAAATCAAGGTCCTGGAGATGACGGGGAGTATGATGATGATCACTTGGATATAATCAGGCAAAAACTTTTGGACTATAATTATGTAGAGATTGATCAGGTATATGACCCTACTGGGACTGTTTCTCAAGGAGAAAGCGCAATCAACGAAGGAAGGTCAATTATTAATTATACTGGGCACGGTTCCAACTCAGGTTGGGGTAATGGTTGTCCTATGAACAATACAGATGTAAATAGCTTAGTGAATACAGGCGGGAAATGGCCTTTTATATGGACCGTTGCCTGCGTTACTGGAGAGTTTCATGTAGGCACTTGTTTTGCTGAAACATGGTTGAGGGCAACACATAATGATGAACCTTCAGGAGCAATAGCCAAATTTGCATCTACAGTAAATGCTGCTTGGAATCCGCCAATGGACGCTCAGGATGAAATGAATTCAATTTTTGTTGAGTCATATGAAAACAATACAAAGCGTACTTTTGGGGGACTTTCATTAAACGGTTGTATGGAGATGAATGATAACTATGGTACTGCTGGTTATCATGAAACTTTATTTTGGACAATCTTTGGTGATCCATCAGTTGTTGTGCGTTCTGACATACCTCAGGAATTAGACGTAAATTTTGAAAGTATATTGATTATTGGCGAGACTGAATATAGTCTAAATACAGGTATTCAAGGGGCTAATGTTGCAATCTCTATGGATGGGGAGTTGGTAGGTGGAGCCATTTCTGATGGAAATGGAAATGCTTTAGTTGTCTTTGAAAACCCTATCGAGGTTCCTGGTGAACTGTTGTTGGTTGTTACTGCATATAATGCAATTCCTTTTGAAGCATCGATAGATGCTATTGCGCCTGAGGGTCCATACGTTTTGCTCGAAGAGTTTAATGTTTATTCAAGTGGTTGGTCAGGCGAAAGCAGTAATCTAAACTTTGGCGAAGCAGGTTATATAATGGTAAATATAAATAATTCAGGAAACGAGAATGCAAATAACCTAATTTTAAATCTCTATAATCTAGATGGTTTAGTAAGTTTGGATGTGAGTTCGTTTGAATTAGATTCGCTTTTACCTGGCCAAGATAGTTTGGTGGGGCCGTTCCAATTTCAGATTGGAATTAATATCGACGATCAGCAAGAAATTAATTTTACTCTAGAAGCGTCATCCGGTGAGCAGAGTTGGTCGCAAGAAATTGATATATCAGCGAACGCGCCAAACTTTGGTGTTGTTAGCTTGAATTTTGACAATTTAAGTTTAGATCCTGGTGATTCCGATAGTATCAATATTTCAATTGAAAATATTGGCCATGCCTCTCTTGCTTTTCCAGACTTCAGTTTGAGTACTGGTGACCCAAATTTTACAATAAATGAGGGCGTTACCAGTATTGGTGATGTTTCTAGTTGGGATATTGCAAGTCAAATTAGTATAAATTTTCTTTTAACTGCAGAGGGAGATTTGTTGCCCGGTTACACTGGCTTAGTGAATCTTAACATAAGTTCATTAGAAAATTCTCTTTACCAATTTAATTTACCGATACCTATTACAGTAGGTCTTATGGTGGAAGATTTTGAAAATGGTAACTTTAATTCATTTAATTGGTTGCATGAAGGTTCTTCTGATTGGTTTGTCACCAGTGTCGAAAGTTATCAGGGCGATTTTGCAGCCAGGTCTGGAGAAATTGGTGATAGTGAATTTACTACCATTAAAATAGAAAAAAATCTCCCTTACAGTGGAGAGTTGAGTTTTAGAGCTAAAATATCCTCTCAGTCGGGTGATGCTTTAGCATTCTTTGTGAATGGTGTGCAATATGGGCCTAATTTAACCGGTATTTTAGACTGGACTGAATATAGTTTTGAAATAGATGCTGGTGAAAAGATATTTTCATGGGTATATATGAAAGATCAATTCGGAACTGTTGGAGAAGATATGGCCATGCTAGATTGGATAACATTTCCAGCCGGTGCGCAACCCCATATTGATTATGGCGACCTCAACCAAGATAGCAATATAAATGTTTTAGATGTTATTCTAACTGTTGCAAGTATAATAGGACAACTCGTTTTGGAAGAAAATCAGATATTGGCTGCTGATATGAACTTCGATGGTGTTGTTGATGTTTTTGATGTGATGTTAATTGTTGATTCAGCATTTCAGTAGTAAAAACCCAGTTTTTATTTTTTGAATTACGGTAGTTGTTTTTAAAAATTAATTATAATTAATTAATACATGTATGATAACTACCTTTAATAAAAAAATATAAGTAGTTGTTTAAGTAGTTTTATAATTATGAAAATTTTTTTATAAGTAGTTGTTTAAGTAGTTGTTAAGGTTTATGCAGTTTATTGATTTAAGTGCTCAACAAAAAAAAATACGCCCTAAGATCCAAAAAAGGATTAATGATGTTTTGGATCATGGAAGATACATTATGGGGCCAGAGGTTTTTGAATTAGAACTACAATTAGCTGAGTATGTAGGGAGAAAATATTGTATCACTTGCTCCTCTGGCACAGATGCGCTTCTAATTCCATTGATGGCAAAAAAGATTGGTCCTGGCGATGCTGTTATAACAACCCCATTTACCTACATTGCCACTGCTGAAGTGATTAAACTTTTGGGTGCTACACCCATCTTCGTTGATATATATTCAGAAACCTTCAATTTAAACCCTGATGGTATTCCGCAGGCCATTAAATACGCTAAAGATCAAGGGTTATGTTTAAAGGCGATAATCGCTGTTGATTTATTTGGTTTGCCGGCAAGATATCGATTGATAGAAGATTATGCCTTTGAAAACAACCTTTTTTTAATTGAAGATGCAGCTCAAGGATTTGGTGGCTCCATAAGACAAAAAAAAGCTGGCTCATTTGGTCACTGCTCATCAACTTCCTTCTTTCCTGCTAAACCTCTGGGCTGTTATGGTGATGGAGGGGCAATTTTCACTGATGATGAAGAACTCCAACAAAAAATGAAATCAATTAGAATTCATGGTGGAGGCAACGATAAGTATGATAATGTTAGGCTTGGAATAAATGGTAGGCTTGACACAATACAAGCTGCTATTCTAATAGAAAAATTATCCATTTTTGAGGAAGAAATCACCCTTAGAAATAAAATTGCCTCCTATTATTTAAATAATTTAAATACTAAAATGAAGAAACCATTTGTACCGGATCAATATAACTCTAGCTGGGCTCAATTTTCAATTATCGCAAATTCTAAATTACAAAAAGAGCGGTGTTCAAAATTATTAAATAAAAATGGTATTCCTACTATGAATTACTATCCCATCCCATTGCATCTTCAAAAGGTGTTTTCTTATCTAGGTTATAAAAAGGGACAACTACCTATTTCCGAACAAATCTCTGATTCTGTCTTCTCTATTCCTATGCATCCTTATATGAGTGAATCTGATCAGAGAAAGATTGTAGATTTAATAAATGAATTCTAAAAATATTTGTGTTGTTGGCGCAGGTTATTGGGGTAAAAATCATTTACGAACCTTAAATGAATTAGGTGCTCTCGCTGGAGTAGTTGAAAATAATAGCAAAGTGCTGCATAAGGTATTAAATGAGTATTCAGGTATTAAAGGATATGCTTCAATCGAGGAATCATTTGCCGATGATATTTTTGATGGTTATACTATTGCTACCCCAGCAGAAACACATTTTGATTTAGCAAAAAAAGTTATCTTATCTAAAAAACATGTTTTGGTTGAAAAGCCGCTGTCTCTGAATGTAAAAGATGTACAAGAGTTAATTAATTTGTCTGAAAAACATTCGGTTAAACTTATGGTCGGGCATGTATTGTTATTTCATCCTGCAATAAGAAAGATTAAAGAGATAATAGAAAGCGGAACTATAGGAAAATTACAGTATCTTTATAGTAATCGTTTAAATTTAGGACAAGTAAGAACCGAAGAGAATGTATTTTGGAGTTTAGCGCCTCATGACATTGCTATTTTCCAATACTTTACTAAAACATTTCCCTTGAAAATTCAAGCTAATGGAAGTACCTTTTTACAAAAAGGGATACCGGATTCTACTTTAACCCAATTAGAATATAAAAATAATATAAAAGGGCATATATTCGTTAGTTGGTTGCATCCATTCAAAGAGCACAGGCTAGTTGTCATCGGGTCCGATGGCATGATATCATTTGATGATTCTATTGAAGGGAAACCGTTGAAGCTATATTCAAAGGGTATTATATTTAATAATAAGATACCAGAAAAAGTTGAAGGCCCTGTAGAATTAATTGATTATGAAAAAAAAATGCCTTTAACTCAGGAGCTTTCTTATTTCATCAACAGTTTTGATGGTGGGAACATTTCTTTGGCAGATGGGTATCATGCTTTGGAGGTTGTTAGGATACTAGTAGAAGCAAGTAGTCAATTGTAATATGAAAAATCTAAAATACTTTGTACATGATTCCTCTTATGTTGATAAAAACGTTTCAATAGGGGATGGAACAAAAATTTGGCATTTCTCACATATCCAGACAGGATCAAAACTTGGAGAAAACTGCATTATAGGCCAAAACGTCAATATAGGTAATAATGTCAAAATAGGTAATAATGTCAAAATACAAAATAATGTTTCTGTTTACGAAGGTGTTGAGTTAGAAGATTATGTATTTTGCGGCCCATCTATGGTTTTTACTAATGTTAAGGTACCAAGGTCAGAATTTCCTCAAAAAGGCTCTGATTTTTACAAAAAAACAATTGTAAAAAAATCAGCTAGTATCGGTGCAAATGCCACAATAATATGCGGATTGACTATTGGAAGATATTCCTTAATTGGATCTGGATCTGTTGTCACTAAAGATGTTCCAGACTATACAATGGTTGTTGGTAACCCAGCTGAGATTATTTGTAAAGTTGATAAATATGGAAAACGTATATAAACCATTTTAAAAAAATTAATAAAAATTGAATCAGAAATTAAAAATATTTATTATAGGATTGGGTTAAGTTGGTTTATTTTTGACAGTTTAGTTCATTAAACATTTTAAAGTTATAGGTTTTAATTTATTTAATAAGATAGTATGGGGATTAAAAGAGGCATAGATAAAAACAAGAGACTAAAAAAGACGATCTAATTGCTTCTTCTAATTTATTTTTTATTTCGTATTGATTCTAAAGAAAATTGGGAAGTCGAGTATGGAGTAGTTATAGATGCGAATTCAATTTTTAATAAATCGTATTTTCAGGCCTTTAAATTAGTAAAAAAAGGATATGATAAAATATTGTACTATACAAATTAATAAATCCCATGGTTCCGCCCTTACCTTAAGGTGTTAGTTGTTAATAATGATTGAAAAATTTAAATCCTCAAATCACCCTTCTTTAGTGCTTACAAATCGACAAGTATGCGATCTGGAATTGTTAATGAATGATGGTTTTAAACCTTTAAAAGGTTTTATGAATAGGCAAGATTATTTTTCTGTATTAAATAATATGAGATTATCAAATGGCCTTTTATGGCCTATTCCTATTATTCTCGATGTTAATAAAAAAATTAGGAAATCCCTTTGTGTTGGTGGAAAGTTAACTTTGAAAAATGAAGAAGGTTTCCCATTAGCAATACTCAATATTGATGATATTTGGGAACCAAATTATTCTGATGAAGCTCATTTGGTTTATGGTACAACCGATTTATCTCATCCTGGAGTTTCGTATATACTTAATCGAAACGAAAAATATTGCTTGGGTGGTGAGATTGAGAACATTTCTCTTCCTTATCACTATGACTTCCAAGAAAACAGGCACACTCCAAGGGCCTTAAAAAAAATATTTAAAGAAAAAAGTTGGGATAAAGTTGTTGCATTTCAAACCCGGAACCCTATGCATAAGGCCCATGTAAAAATGACTTTAGAGGCTATAAGGGATATGAAGGGAAAATTATTAATACATCCAGTGGTTGGTGAGACAAAGCCTGGGGATATAAATTATTTTACTAGGGTCAGGTGCTATAAGATGATTTTGGCTGAGTATCCTGCAAATACCGCGATGTTGAGTCTTCTACCTTTGTCTATGCGAATGGCAGGGCCAAGAGAAGCAATTTGGCATGCTTTGGTTAGAAAAAATTATGGCTGCACCCATTTTATAATAGGGAGAGATCATGCTGGGCCCGGTTCTGATTCTAAAGGTTCAGCCTTTTATGGCCCATATGATGCTCAAAATTTACTTGAAAAATATCAAAATGAAATTGGTATTAATATAGTTCCATTTAAAACGATGGTTTATGTTTCTAGCCTAAATAAGCATATGGAATTAGAAAAAGTTAATAAAAGAGATAAATATAAAAACCTTTCTGGCACAGAGATGCGTCAATTACTTGATAGGGGTTTAAAAATACCAAATTGGTTTACATTTAAAAATGTTGGTGAAGAACTGAGAAAAAGTATTCCTCCAATAAATAAAAGAGGTTTTACCGTTTTTTTTACTGGACTCTCTGGCTCAGGAAAGTCAACTCTTGCAAATGGTTTAATGATAAAATTGCTTGAGGAGGGTAGCAGATCTGTTTCTTTGTTAGACGGAGATATTGTTAGGACAAATTTATCAAGTGAGTTGGGTTTTTCAAAAAGCCATCGCTCCATTAATGTTAGGCGTATTGGATTTGTTGCTAGTGAAATAACAAAAAATGGTGGAGTTGCAATATGTGCCCCTATAGCCCCTTATGAGGCTGATAGGTTCGCGAATAGACAAATAATATCAAGGTACGGTATCTTCATCGAGATTTATGTAAATACGCCTTTAGAGATATGCGAGGAGCGTGATTCTAAGGGACTGTATGAATTAGCCAGAAAAGGTGAATTAAAAGAGTTCACAGGTGTTTCAGATCCATATGAAGAACCAAAAAATCCTGATATTTCCATTAATTCAAGCGGTTTATCTCCTGAAAAGTTAGTTGAAAAAATTTATGGCAATATTAAAACTCTTGGATTAATAGAATAGAATTGCTGTGTGTTTAGTTAATAAGCATTATTTGATATAAATTTTCATGCTTGTAGATCAATCTATCTTTAAAGAGGTTAAAATAATAAAACCTGAGATCCACAGAGATGAAAGGGGTAGTTTTTTGGAAATATTTAAATCATCAAATTTCAAAAAGTTTGGTTTGCCCCATAAATTTGTTCAGGAAAATCAAGTTTTCTCAAAGAAGGGAGTTTTAAGAGGTCTGCATTACCAGTTAAATTATCCACAGGGTAAGCTAGTTAGGTGTATAATGGGTGTTATTCTTGACGTGGTTGTTGATATCAGAAAAGGTTCCCCCAATTTTGCGAAATTTACAGTTATTGAAATATCAGCTGCTAACCAGGTTTCCGTCTATGTCCCTGAAGGTTTTGCCCATGGATATATAGTTAAATCAAAGGAATCTCTAGTTTTATATAATTGCACTAACGAGTATAGACCTGAAGATGAATATGGGATTTTTTGGAATGACTCAAAGATTAATATTAATTGGGGGAATCAGAGTCCTATTATATCAAAAAAGGATTCATGTTTGCCTACTCTTGATAAACAAAAATTTTTACCGGTATACTAATGGATAGTATATTAGTTACTGGTGGTTGTGGTTTTATAGGCACAAACTTTATTAAATATTTTTTGGGTAAATATGAAAGTGTAAATCTTGTCAACCTTGATAAATTAACATATGCTGGTAACCTTACCAACCTTATAGGAATTAAAAATCTTAATTATACTTTTGTTAATGGAGATATCTGCAATTCGGATCTTGTAAAATCGTTATTTAAAGAATATAATTTTTCAATTTTAGTCAATTTTGCTGCGGAAAGCCATGTAGATAGATCTATAGATGGTCCTGCTGATTTTATTAATACTAATGTTGTCGGTACATTAAATTTGTTAGAACAAGCTAGACATTTTTTTGATTCAAAAAAAAATCTCAACAAATTTAAATTTATCCATATATCTACCGATGAGGTATATGGCTCTTTGGGCAAAAAAGGTAGTTTTTCAGAAAAAAGTCCTTTTAGGCCTAATTCACCTTATTCCGCATCAAAAGCGAGTTCTGATCATTTAGTAAAAGCATGGTATAAAACCTTTGGTTTGCCTACTTTAATTACAAATTGCTCTAATAATTATGGACCATATCAATTCCCTGAAAAGTTAATTCCACTCACCATTATCAATTGCATAGAGGGCAACTCTCTACCAATATATGGGGATGGAGAAAATATACGAGATTGGTTACATGTAGATGATCATTGTAAAGCAATTGATTTAATCTTGAAAGATGGATCTGCAGGTGAGACTTATAATATTGGTGGCCTAAGTGAGCTAACGAACATTTATGTTGTTGAAAAAATTTGTAGAATATTAGATACTATGTCCCCAAAGAAAGATGGAGCTAGTCATTTGGAATTAATAAAATTTGTGGAAGATAGACCTGGTCACGACAGGAGATATTCTGTTAGTATAGATAAAATCCAAAAAGAAATGAATTGGTATCCCGAAGAAACGTTCGATAGCGGGATAGAAAAGACAATTAAATGGTACTTGAATAATGAAAGCTGGTGGAAAAGTCTCAAAAAAAAATATAATCAACAAAGACTTGGGGTGATAAAAAAATGAAAGCGATAATTCTTGCAGGTGGTAGTGGAACTCGATTATACCCAACTACCATTGTTGTATCTAAGCAACTCATGCCAATATTTGACAAACCGATGATTTATTATCCCCTGTCTACTATTATGTTATCTGGAATAAAGGATATTCTAATTATTTCATCGCCAACTGATTTACCACTTTATGAAAAATTATTAGGTAGAGGTTATGAATTGGGGTTAAAAATATCATACGCGATTCAACCTAGTCCGGATGGGTTAGCACAAGCATTTTTAATTGGGGAAAATTTTATCGGAAAAGATAGTGTGGCTCTTATTTTAGGAGATAATATTTTTTATGGTCATGGAATGGCAAAAACTCTTCAGTCTTGTGTTGAAAAAGTTAAGACAGAAAACACTGCTACTGTTTTTGGATATAATGTCAAAAACCCAGAAGATTATGGTGTAGTATCATTTGATGAAAACAATAAGGTAACTGATATTATTGAAAAGCCAGAATATCCAAAATCTAATTATGCAGTTACAGGCCTCTATTATTATCCAAATGATGTGATAAAAATAGCAAAAAAAGTAAACCCTTCAAGCCGAGGAGAGCTTGAGATTACTTCAGTGAATAATAGTTTTTTAGTTCAAGGCAGATTGAATGTTGAAATTATGGGGCGTGGTTACGCTTGGTTAGATACGGGAACAATTGAATCGATGTATGCCGCGTCAAGTTTTATACAAGCAATAGAAGGTAGGCAAGGTCTAAAGGTTGCATGCATTGAAGAAATAGCCTTTAAAATGGGTTATATTAACAAATCGGGTTTGATCAAATTAAGTTCAAAGTATAAAAATGAATATGGTGACTACCTAAAATCATTAATATCTTAGGTGCTAAAATATTTATATTGTTTACTTTAACATTAAATTTTGTTAAATGTTATGTGATTAGTCTAATTTTTTAAAATTAATACAATTTATATAACTTTAATTGTAATTAAGGTTAAACCACTTCTAATAACTACCATCAATAAAACAAAATATTTTTCGTAATTATTTATAAAAAATAATTAAATTTTATCAGCTAAGAAGTATAATGTTTTTTGGTCGTAAATGAAAAACGGTAGTTAAAAAGTAGTTGCCTATAAATATTTCAAATATTAGGTTAAGTGTGAAAATTTCTAAAGAATAGAAGGTAGTTTCCCGGTAGCTAAATAAAGTATGAGTAGTATTTATCGTAAAAATAGAGACGGTTATTTTTATTATCAAACTTATATTTACAATCAAAAAACTGGAAAGAAGGATAAACGTATTTTTCATGCTTTAGCGACTAAAAATAGAAGCGAAGCTGAAACCAAACAAGCCTATTACGATAAAAAATACAGATTCCTAATGAATCGAAAAGAAGGTACTATTGTTCGTAAGCTTACTTGGCAATATAGTAAAACTTTCATTACAGTATTATTGACCGCCTCGGCAACAATATTTTTGGTTAAAGTTTTTCAAGATAAACCAAAGAATTTCACAGTGGGTACAAACTCAAAGGCATCTTTGCCTAAAGACATCATCAATAAACAGAAAGATATATTTGGAAATGATTTAAAACATCTTGATAGTAACAAAACCAAAAATGCCAATATTATTGATAAAAAAATTAATATAGAAAAAAATGCTATAGAGAGGAAAATCAAAGTAGTTCTACCTAAGTATAAGATTATTCGCGTATCTCAAGTTTCTGGCGCATTTGGTCAGGGGGAGTTACATGTTATAGTAAGCAAGCCTTTTAATTCAAAAGGACTCATGCGAATATGTGAAAATGTCTCAAATAGGCATTCTGAATTTGATAATATAATAATCTGCCTCTATTTAGATGATGAAATTGGTAGAGCACTTGCATCTGGAACTGATAATGGAATTACTGAAAAACAGAAAAATGATTCTTGGATTGCGATGTATACCTTCAATCCTGTTGAGGGGAAATTTTTTGATGATAACCCTGGTGGGTATCTAGGATCATTCTAATAATTTTTTAGATAGGGAGTTTTTATGAGAAAATTTATTTTATATTTGCTTTTTTTCCACCAACTTGTTTTTCTTCAAACAACTAATCAGATCAAAATGGCAAAAGAATATGCTAAAAGATCAGGCATGACAAAAAGCGATATTATTTCTACTGCAAAATCGCAAGGTTATACGGATAAAGAAATAGAAGATGCAATTGCTAAAGAGAAACCTGAGGAAAATAAAAAAAGTGATTTAAAAGATAATATGACAGAGATTTCAAACGGAGAAGATTTTATCCAAACTAATGATAATCAAGAAAGTCAAGAATCAAACTTGGAGGAAGAATTATTAGAAATTGATTCTAAGGAACAAATAGTTCGAAATGAGCTTAGTTATTTTGGATATGATATATTTAACCGAGATCCATCACTTTTTCAAGCCTCCGCCGTTGGCGCAGTTGAACCTGATTATTTGATTGGCCCTGAGGACGAAATAATTGTTATGCTATGGGGAGAAACTCAATTCCGTCAGGTTTTAACTGTTAATAGGGAGGGGTTCATCTTTATTCCAGAGGTTGGTCAGGTATTCGTTAATGGTCTTAATCTTAATTTGCTAGAATCAAAACTTTTTCGTGTAATGTCTCAATCTTATGCTAGCTTAAACCCACAAGGAAGAAAAGCAACTACCTTTTTAGATGTAAGCCTAGGCAACCTTCGTCCGTTAAGAATTCAAGTTGTTGGTGAGGTGGCGCAGCCAGGAGCTTACACTATTAATCATTCTGCCACACTTTTTTCTTCATTGTATTACTTTAATGGTCCTACAACGCTTGGTTCTTTGAGGAATATAAGTCTAATAAGAGGTGGCAAAGAGATTGGTAGTATTGATTTCTATGATTATTTACTAACTGGTAAGAAGCCAAATGATTATAAGCTTCAACTTGACGATATTGTGTTTATTCCGCGGCGATTTAAGACTGTAACCATAGAAGGTGAAATAAATAGGCCAGGAATTTATGAATTGAAAAGTAATGAAACATTGCAAGATATAATTAATATGTCTGGAGATCTGAAAATCACTGCATATCTAGACAGAGTTCAAATTGATAGAATAGTCCCTTTCAAAGAGCGTAAAGATTTGGGGATGGATAGGATGGTAAGCGATATTGATTTGAAGCAAATCGTTTATGGAGATGAAGACTTAGATTTACAAGATGGTGACCGGATACAGATATTTTCTATTTTAGATTCTCGATTAAATATTGTAGAAATAACTGGTGCTGTTACTAGACCAGGCAGCTACCAGCTTGAAGATTCTTTATATTTATTTGATTTAATTGAAAAATCAGATGGTTTATTAGGAGATGCCTACAGATCTAGAATAGATGTTATACGTGTTGATTCAAAACTAAATCAAAAGCTTATTAAACTCAATTTAGATAAAGTCTTAATCAAAGATCCAGATAATAATATTCTACTAAATAATTTAGATAGGGTAACAGTTTATAGTTTAGGAGACATGATTACAAAAAATACTGTTTCAGTTAATGGAAATGTTAAGCGTCCTGGAACTTATGCTTTGATAGACAGTATGACCATTCGAGATCTTATATTTTCCTCTGGAGGTTTTGTTGATCAAGAATTTTTGCAAAGTTCTTATTTGGAGAGGGCTGATCTTTTAAGGTACACTGATAATAACATTAATCGGAAAATATTATCATTTAATTTAGGTGAATTAATCCAAAATAAAGACTTTGAGCAGAACTTAATGCTTCAAGCAGGCGACGAAATTATAATCTATCCTAAAACACTTTTTGAAAATTCATATTCAATATCTATAAATGGCTCGGTGATTAACCCCGGTATTTATGAGCTTAAAAATCAAATGACATTGAAAGATTTATTAATAGAAGCAGGTGGTTTTAGTAATGATGTTTTCAGATATCTTGTAGAAATATCAAGAATTGATCCTCAAAACACCTCATCCCATATCTATTCGACCAAAAGAGAATTATCAATAAACAAAAAATATTTGGACATGTTACCAGTCAGTGATGATTCAAAAGGAAATATTAATCCTTTATTAGAACCTTACGATATAGTATTTATTCGCCCAGACCCTTACTTTTCAATGCAAAGAAAGGTTGAAGTTATTGGCAATGTAATGTATCCAGGTGAATATTCAATTTTGAATGCCAGCGAAACTATAAAAGATATTATCGAACGAGCAGGAGGTGTTAAAGAAAGTGCATATTTGGAGGGTTCGACTTTTATCAGGAATGGTGAAGAAATAAAAATTTCTCTTTCAAATGTTATCAAAAAATCAAAATCAAAATATAACTATCAGGTCCAAGATAATGATAAAATTATCATTGTATCTTATCCAAGGTTTTTTACTCTATCCGGGGAAATTAACGCACCAGGAAATTATCCATATAAACCTGGAGGTCGTATAAAAAGTGCAATAAAAGAAGCTGGAGGATTAAGCCCCAATGCGGATAAATCCAATATTTACATCACATATCCGAGTGGAATATCAAAAAAATATCAAAAGTTTATAGGAAACCATAGAATAATGGATGGTTCTGAAATTATAATAGGATTAGCACCGGAAGAAGAACCTTTTGACCGTACGGAATATTTCAAAGAACTAACAAATATTATGGCTAGTTTGGCACAAACTTTGTCTATTTTATTTATAGCTGTAAATAATTAAAATATAGAAATTGAATCCCCAAGAAAAAATCCAAACTATTGATGAAAATAGAGCCTTGTCTGAGGATACGATATATTTCTCTGATCTGTTATTAATTTTTGCTAAAAATATAAAAACAATCCTGATTGTTCCTTCTGTTCTATGTTTTTTCGCTATAGTATATGTCACTTTCTTTGCTAAGCCGATTTTTGTTTCAGAGTCTAAGATTATGTCATCTTCATCTAATGCCAATATTTCTCAAGCAGCTGGCATTGCAGCTCAGTTTGGATTTTCAATCGGAAATACTTCTCAAAATCAAGAATGGGTATATCCTGAGATCGTTAAAAGTAGAACCATTGCAAAATCAATGCTAAAAAGAAAATTTGACTCAAAAGAGTATGGACCACAAAAGTATCTACTTCAAATTCTAACTTATGGTAATAATTCACCACAATATGGTCTAGACACCCTAATGAAGGCTGGTGTTCTTAGTTTCCAGGGCATGACAAAAATTAAAAAAAATGGAGAGTTTTATGATCTTTCAATTCATTCGAAAGAACCCAATTTAGCAAGGGATATCTTAGGAGCACTCATTGAAGAACTGGATGCGCATCAGAAGGAGTATAATCGAGAAAAAACTAGTGAAGCGAGATTATTTATTGAAGACCGTATCTTAGAAACAAAAAAAGAATTAGAACTTGCTGAGGAAAATCTTAAGACGTTTAACGATAGAAATCGCCGGATCGAAAATTCTCCCTCGCTGCAGTTACAACGCAGTCGCTTAGCAAGAGAGGTTTCAGTTTTAACTGGAGTTTATACTACACTTAAGCAACAACTTGAAACCACAAAAATAGAAGAATTGAAAGAATCAAATTATGTAGTAGTTCTAGATGAACCGGAAGCTCCATTATTTGCTTCAAAACCAAATAAAAAAATTATAGTAATAATCACGGGTATTATAGGGATACTATTTGGAATTATTATTGCTATATTTGAAGAAGTTTGGAATTATATAAACCGTACCGAAGGCGTAAAGATTATTAAAGCAAAGAAAAAATTTAAAGAAAACATTTTAGATTTAATTCCAAAATTTTTTAAAACTTAGATTTGTAATACTTTACTGTTTTTACTTTTCAAATGATCCAATGACTCATTAGCTGTGTTAATGGATAGCTTATTTATCATTGAATAAATTAAAATTGACATTCCAATTAACAATCCGCCATCAAAATATGTTGACCCTCTCACACCAGATATTAAAAAATTAAATAAAAAAGCTTGTTCAAGAATCTTAGTATTGTTTCTAATGAGTTTCAATATAATTAGGAATGAAATAATAAATAATAAAACCCCAAATATCCCAAGCTCAGACACGGCTTTAAATAGCATTGAAGAACCATCGGCGCTATTTAAAGTGTATAATAATTCATTTATATTAGATATTGTTGATTCTTCATTTAAAATTTTCATATTATTCAATCCAACTCCTAATGGGTAGTTTGACAATCCATGATTTGCCATTTGATATCCTTTTAAATAAGCCAACGCTGAAATGTTATTTATACTTTGAATGTTAAGTCCGTTGAAGAAACTAAATACCGGAATTATTCGCTCTGAAACTGATGTAGAAACCAAAAAAATAAAATAAATTGAGAAAACACTAACAAAAGATAGTACAAAAAAGTAAGATAATTTTTTTATGCTCATTGAAAGCATGCTTATTGTTTTTAAGAGCAGACTAATAAATATTATCATAAATAGCGTCGCTGAAGGACAAAGCAAAAAAATTATTAATAAAACAAAAAATAACTTTTTACTAAAAGTTTTGATAAAATATGTAAAATTGGTGGTAATAATGAAATAGAACGGAGATAGGGAAATTGCCAAGTGCGAGGGTTCACTAAAGATTCCTGATACTCTTGGTATATTTAAAAGTAGATTTTCGTATCTAAAATTTGGGAAACCGAATATCTTATTGCTCATTATTTGTAAGATCATAAGTGTCAATTGAAAGTAAATCACAAAAGCAGAGTATTTTATTAAAATTTTATGGCGCCCTAGTTTTGAAACATTAAAAAATTCATAGAAAACAGGAATGAGAAATGATAAAGTTACAATACTCAAGGATGTCAAATAAAATGAGCTAAAATATATTTTTTGCAAAGATACTTGAAAAAAAGCGAGGATAGAAAGGAAAGATAGCAAAAAAGCGAAATTGATTAAAGTCCTGATATTGATTCCAATCAT
>MDTB01003320.1_pt1 | contig 31373 bp, 24 predicted proteins | sample 811161 | NCBI WGS metagenome assembly MDTB01 (sample SAMN05326650, study PRJNA326480) | marine metagenome | isolation source: seawater | place: Mediterranean Sea | collected 2009 | reverse complement strand
ACCAATGTCAACATTGGCTCCTGGTGAAACAGTTATATTTTGGACAGGAAGATCAAGAACAGTAGAGGTTGCGTCAATGTCGCCAAATGCAGCATTTCCTGTATAAACTGAAAGATAGCTGAGAAAATCGGCAGTTGAAGTTTTGTTGGAAAGGTCTGAATTATTATTCAGCGAGTCATTTAAGGCTCCTGTAAAGATGCCAGACACGACTGAATCTCCATTCGAGCCAATTGCACCGTACTTTGATAGTAAATTAATCAATGCTACATTGTAACCACTTGATACGAAAGAATTAACACTTACCGAAGATGGCAAATCTGATGAAGTACTGATACTTCTGTCCACAAGCAATGTGTTAGCCAGGGTAGCCGCCTCAATGAGTGCTTCATTATGATCAGCTTTAACATAGCTAGAAAGTTCTTTGACTGCATTGAATGCAGTAAATATAGAGCTTTGGAAAGCAAGATTTGCCTCATCTGGATCCAATGAAGCAAGAACTTTTACGTCAATGCCATCAACGACAACTTTTTTAACCAAACTGCCGGCTTGCTCAGGAGTATATGCAAGTGCTTCTGTTAAGGACATGCCCAAACGAACTAAGGCTATGTTAGAATTTCCTTCGATCGCTCCACTCGTTGTAACAGATGGTGCAGCAACCGAACCTGATATTGCAGAAGACGCAGCAGAGCCAGTGTCTCCACCACTAGAACTGTCTCCACCTTCTGAAGATTCTTCTGATTCCTCCTGCGAATAAATTGGAGAATAAAATGAGATGATTAGTGATGATAAGATTATAAGGTGTATATTTTTCATTTTAGAGATACTTTATAAAATAATAATTTTGTTTTTTGTACAAGTATAATAAACGATTTTTAAGAACTATTTTAAAAATTAATGCCGAGGGCGAGATTCGAACTCGCACGTCCTTGCGGACACTAGAACCTGAATCTAGCGCGTCTACCAATTCCGCCACCCCGGCAGATAGAATTTTTATAACTCTCAAAAAAAAGAGAGTCGAGACACAAATCTAAATTTTGAATGGAATTGGAATAGTTTTTTCTCGTTTCCCATTAGATAACTTTCTAAGATAGGGGTCGTTTTGTGGAGTGTCCTCCTCTTCAAGCATTTCTGAAGAGTCAAAGGCATGAGAAATTCTTCTTGTTCGAGGATTAAGAACATTTGCCATTTTTCTTCTATTGGTAACGGAAAGAATGTAAGTTTCTACAGGGTATCGCATTTGTTCATACCGCTTAATTAATTCATTTGCATATTTACCGTTTTGATTTGTTCGATTGGTTATACAGATTGCATCTGAAAAGTGGGCAATGGCGTCCATCCAACCAAGAAAGTTGCCAGAAATACTTTCCAGTACATTTGCATCTATGAAAGCTAATATTCTTATGAGCTGAAAACTTTCTTTTTCTAAAGTCTCTAAGAGAACTTCGAATTGAGTACTCAAATCAAAAAATGGAGAAAAAAACAGAAAAATTTTATTTTCTGAAGCTTCAGAAGGTAGTTTGAAATTTAAGGGCTCATTATGTTTTGCTTCCCAGTAAACAAAAGTGTTATGGGTTGAAGAAAAGGATTCTGAGGATTGTTTTTCCTTGGGAAGCAAGAATGTAGAAGTATCATCCACCGCAAGATTATCACCTAGCAAATATTTTAATGCACCTGAATTTGGAGTTTCCAAGACTACATACAAGTCCGTTGCCATAATTTATGCATTAAAAATTAAATGATTCACATTGGGCATGATGACGCATTTTATGGTCAACTAGAACCAATGCTGTCATACCTTCAATGATTGGTACAGCACGAGGTAGTACGCAGGGATCATGTCTTCCCCGACCGATAAGATCGGTACTTTCTCCTTTTTCATCAACTGTTGATTGGACTTGGAGAACAGTTGCAGTGGGCTTGAATGCTACGCGAAAAAACAATTCTTCGCCGTTTGAGATTCCTCCCTGAACGCCTCCTGACCGATTAGTTTTAGTTCGGACTTTACCATCCTTGTTTTCAAATAGATCATTATGCTGAGAGCCTTTTAGCATGGTTCCTTCAAATCCGCTTCCAATTTCAAAGCCTTTTGTGGCAGGCAATGAAATCATAGCTTTTGCCAAATCTGCTTCCAACCTGTCAAAAACGGGAGAACCCCAACCGACAGGTAAACTGTTCACCCGACAAAGAATTGTACCACCCACTGAATCTCCATTCTTTTTTGCTGCCAGAACGCATTGTTCCATTTTTTGGGCTGTTTCGGCGTGCGGGCAACGGGTTGGGGATTGTTCAACCTGAGAAAGGGAAGGGATATCACTAAGTTCAGGGCATGCAATATTGTGAATCCTGTCAACATAGGTGGTGATTTGAATTTTGTCTGAAGCCAGAATCTTTTGAGCAATTGCACCCGCAGCAACTCTTGCGATCGTTTCTCGTGCTGATGATCTCCCACCACCTTCATGATTTCTGATACCAAATTTATTCTGGTAAGTATAGTCTGCATGTGATGGACGAAACTTTGTTTTCATTTCATCGTATGCTTGTGGTCGTGCGTCCTTATTTCTAACAAGTAAAGCGATTGGTGTTCCTAATGTTTTTCCCTCAAAAGTTCCGGAGAGAATTTCAACCTGATCTGCTTCAGATCGGGGCGTTGTTATTTTGCTCTGTCCGGGTCGTCTCCGGTCGAGGAATGGTTGAATATCTGCTTCGCTTAGATCCATCTGTGGGGGGCAACCATCTACTACCACGCCAATGCCTCCTCCATGACTTTCTCCCCATGAGGATATACGAAACAAGGTTCCAAAAGAATTTCCCATTTAACAATTATCTTCAAAATGTGATTGCTTGGCAAAATTAAAGTTTAATTACATGAATCTAAATATTTCCGAAAAATAATAAAGAGTTTGCAAGAAAACTGAAAATAATTTTGTATTAAATTTGGTCGGGTCCCATGCGACGCGTCTCAAACGAACCCCGTCAGGTCCGGAAGGAAGCAGCGGTAGTTATGGGAAGTGTGTGCTGTGGGGTGCCTGACCTTTTTTTGTTGTTAAATCGTGACGAACAACAATTTAAATTTTGTTTATCTTGCCTGATTATTCATAATTGAACAGAAAGAGTTACCGTGTCAGACAATTCATATCAAGTTATTGCACGCAGATGGCGTCCAAAGCAATTTTCTGAACTTGTTGGTCAGGATCATGTAGTACGAACTCTTGGAAATGCAATTGAAGCAGGAAGAATAGCTCATGCTTATCTTTTTGTGGGGCCTCGTGGTACTGGCAAAACAACCTCGGCAAGACTCTTTGCAAAATCCCTGAATTGGGAAGAAGGACCATCTTTGGATGTTCCAGAGGATTCAGAAATTGGAAATGCTATTATGGAGGGACGATGTCTTGATGTAATTGAGATTGACGGGGCTTCCAATAACTCGGTCGATCAAGTTAGAGAGTTGCGAGACGAATGCCAATATTCACCTGCCCAATGTAGGTTTAAGATTTATGTAATTGATGAAGTACATATGCTCAGCCAAGCGGCTTTTAATGCTTTGTTAAAGACTCTTGAAGAGCCACCTCCACATGTGAAATTTGTGTTTGCAACTACTGAGTCACACAAAGTTCTTCCAACAATCGTATCCAGATGTCAAAGATTTGAATTTCGCTCAATCCCTGCTGATCTAATCTCTGATAAGTTGAAAGAAATTAGTTGCAAGGAAGGGATTGAAGTTGACGACAATGCATTGAATGCAATCTCAAGAATGGCTATGGGCGGAATGCGAGACGCCCAGAGCATTCTGGACCAGATGATTTCATTCTGTGGTAATACCATTTCGCAACAAAATGTTCTTGAAGTTTATGGATTAGTATCTGGTGAAAGGATAGCCAGATTAGCGGACGCTATAGTTGATGGAAATTATGAATTTATTTTAAATGAAACCGATGCTTTTTCTTTGGAAGGATTGGATTTTTACCGTGCATTACAGGATTTAAGCGACCAATTTAGACTGACATTAGTTGAAAATCTAAAAGATGGAGTAGGTGCCCAGCCTGAGCAAATAGTCCGTATATTGGATGTTTTGAGGGATGGAGAAGAACTCGTTCGCTTGGGTTTATCTGAGAAAACCAATTTTGAAGTTACCCTATTTAGGGCAGTCGAATCTGGTAAATCTCGTTCAATCGATCAGGTAATAAGAAGGATTTCTCAAGTTTTACCCAAAGGAGAGGAAAAAAAAAAGCCCCAGTTAATTGAGAATAATCATAAAGAAAATACCTTAGATTCATTTTCTGAAATAACTTATGAAACGAACAAGCAAGTTATTCATAGTGAGCAAGATGGTTTTTCAAAACCTACCGAATTAGCAAAAAAAGAAGAAACCCCATTATTGGTTCAGGAAGCAGATATTTCTGATAATCAATCTCACGAATTAACTGCAATAGAAACTTCGCCTCGTGAATCCAAGCGGCAAGTGCAAGATGAGGCAGAGATCAACAAAAGAATCGAGGAGTTGCCTGAAAATCTTAGGAAAAGCTTGGTGGAAAAGTTTAAGGTTAATTTTGTATCAATTGAAAAAATTGATCAGGACCAATTAATTTAGCCTTTTATCTTCTTACGATCCATCCAATTTCTTCCTCAAGAACCCATCCTTTCTTCCGATTGTCCTTTGTACTTACCAAAATCCACTTTTTGGTATCTTGTGATTGATGACTCTTGTGAGAACCATCACTTAACACATTTGCAGATAAACTTTCTCCGGGCTTTACCTCAGTATTTGATGAACTACTAGAGGCGGCAAATCTTCTTAGTTGCACATTTTGACTGGAGTTAGAATCATTTGTGTTAGGTGCGAGTGCAATTAATTCGGATTTCTGGAATACAATTTTTTTATTAGAATTATGGACTAAATAAAATAGTAAAAGATTCATGGGCACAAATACAGTTGTGATTGTGATGAGAGTCTTTGAAGAGTGCCTAAGAAAAAAGCACACAGAAAGGGTAAGTAAACCAAACCAGAAGAAAATCCCTGCAAGAACTTTCAAAAAGTTATTATTTGATGCACCCAAGACCTCATTTTTCAAAGAGATTTGAGAAATCCCTGCAACGCTTTTGACAAATGATAGATTCTCGAGAAACTCTCTATTTTCTGATTCAAGCAAAAGAGCTTTTCGGTAATGCAAAATTGATCTTCCATAATCTTTGGTCTTGTAATACAGATTGGCTAAGTTGCCATGTAAATTGGCACTGCTGCTCTTGGATGCTGCTTTCTCATATAAAATAATTGCTTTGTCTAATTCTCCAATGGCTTCGAGTCGGACGGCGTCATAAAACAACTGTTCTTTCGAATTAGCAAAAGCAGTTGATTGCTGTCCAATTGCAAATGCAAGAAATGAGATTATCAAAATTATCTTCATGATAGTTTTTTAAGTATTGATGCAACTTTTGCTTTTAGTTCTTTAAAGTCTAAGCGTCCCGCTTTTACATCTGCAAACTCTAGATTATCGCTGAGGTTAAGCATTTCCTCTATCTGATTTACTACTTCATTGCCTTTTCCATTATCAATTAAGTATTCCAATAACTCCTTTGTTGATAATGCAAATGCGTTACAATTCCTGTCTTTTAGATTGATTTGTGTTCTTAATAGATCTTTGAATGCCCGGAAGAACTCTTTCGCCTCTAGATGATCCGCACTTTGGTTAAGCCTCCTGGTAAGATTTGATTTCTTTATTCTTAAATCCTCATGGGTGGAATTTCTTTTTTTCCATCCCAGAAAACATAAAGCACAAACTCCTGAAAAAGGAATTAATTGGAGAGACCAAAACCAATTACTGGCATCCACTGCATTCGCTTGTAGCGAGTCCTTCCATTGGCCCGGATTACTCGCGGTTTGGAACAGATCCCTGCTCGAAATCGATGGAGATTTACTTTCAGATATGGGGTTGGGATTATTTGGCAAAACTTGCGTCCATTGTTCTCCCGGTTCCACATTAATCATAGACTTATCAACAGGCGTTGTTAGATAACTTCCAAGTTCAGGGTCAAAGTAAGAAAAAGTGACAGACGGAACTTCAAGCTTACCTTGTCTTAGGGGTGTAAGAATATATTCAAATTTTTGAACGCCTTCAAATTTCATCGTTTTATCTCCATCGAAAAGAAAAACTGGCGAACTGACCTTGAAGTTCTTATTTGATTGAATCACCGGTGCGGGTATAGCAGAGAAGTTTCCTTTTCCTTCAAGGCTGAAGGTTAGTTGAACTGGATCTCCTACATTTACCTTTTCCTTGCTGACATAGTAAGAGGATCGAAAACTCCCAATTGCTCCAGAAAAAGTTGGTGGACGATTTTTTGTCGGCAGGGGTTTGACCTCAATAACTTTGGTCGGCAATTTTACAGCTAGGGATTCCTCTCTCCCAAAACCAAAGAATGGATCGTTGAAAAAGGGACTTGAAAAGGGTGATTTACTTCGTGAATTCACTCTCACTCTCAAATTAACCGTAAAACTAATCTATTTGGTACCAGCCATTGACGCAGTCAGACTAATTGGCCATGAGAAAGTCGAATATATTTTGCTAAATTTTGATACATTTCTCTTTTCTTCATGCCATTTAGACAAGGAGTTACTTGAAAATGAATCACCGATTTTTACGGGAGCATTTTCGATGCGGGTTACCGGTAAACGGTCCCAAACGAATAAGGTGAGTTTACCTAAGACCGTTTCCCCTTCATAAAAGTAACTCTTGGGAAGATCAAATTCAAGAAAAGAAGCCTGTCGGAGATCTTCTTGTGCTTGTTTTTCCTTTTGAGTTGGTGCAAGCACCTTAAGAGTTGCCGGTGGCACCGGTATAGTTTGACCTTCCGCCACAAGAATCCAAGAAGGGATTGTGAAGGAGCCAACTCTTTGTGGCTTTACTTGAAATGACAGTTCAACCCTAACCGAAGGCACACCATTTATAAAATTTGCCGAGCGAAGCGATCGTGGATTATTGGAAATCTGAAGACCCTCGACAGTTGGACGCTTTCCTTGTGGGTTTTGCTGAGTTCCGTGAATGACAAGTTTATAAGTAGATACACTTGAAACAGAGATAGAGTTTGGTTGAAAGCTTGCCTCCACCCGAATGTTTTGTCCCCATAGTGTATCACCTAGGCTTACGATAAAGCAGTGAGCCAGAAAAAATAATAATCCTCTAGTAATGAACATCACTCAAAATTACTTCCTTAGTGGAAGCCTTATGATTCTCCCCGCTTTTTGCTTCCCTTCATTGAGTAGTTGACTGTTAGCATCCCCCTCTTGTAACAGCCTTTGGTAAAGAGCATTCACTTGTTCCGGGCTAACAGCCTTATTTTGTTCCTCTGCTTCATTTTCACTCTTAGATTGATCTTGTCTTGGAGTTGGTTGTTGGTTCTGATTGTTGTCTGAAGAAGATTCCTGTTGGTTTTCAGAATTGTCTTGGATACCAAAGTTCAAAGGTTCTGAAGCCGATTCATAATCAATATAAGTCAGGTAGGCTTTTCTGTCTTCTATGGGAAAGGTTACATTGGCATCAGGATTTTCAGGCAATATACAGACAGAATACTGCCCCGGAGGTACGGGAAATATAAACGAACCATTATTGTCAGGAGAAAAAGACGACTCATTTTCATCGAGTTGAAAATTCCCGTCTACATCCAAAAACACTTTAGCTCGTGAATAACCCGTTTCATTGGAGTCTTGTTGACCGTCACCATTAGCATCGGACCAAATATTCCCTTTGATTAATGGGGCTGAACGGTAAGATAGAAAGATGTTATATTGGGTGGGTTTCTTAACACTCAGGGTATAATTTTTAACATGGTTTATTTTTAAAGGAGGAGGAGGCAGAGGAAAAACTGGAACGAGAAAATTTTGTCTTGATCGGTTGTCTTCAATAATTTCAGAATCTATGGACATGCTAACGGGGTATTCGGAGGAAATCCATTCGAAAGCAAACTGGCCATTCGGATCAGTCCCTAAAGAGGCTTCATTGGACGCATTATGTTCACCGTCATTGTTTTTGTCCCAAAAAACTTTGGCTTTGAGCCTTTTTTCGTTCTTCTGGGGTATTCCATCTCCATTAATATCTCTCCAAACCACGCCTTTAATTTCACTAACCAACGAATTAATCCTTTCTTCAATTTGTCGTTTTAAAGAACTTAAGTTGTTGGAAGCTTTAAGGTTTCCGTCCAGTTGAAAAGCCGATTCATAATATTTTATTGCTTCTTCCCACACTCTTCTTGCTTCAGAAACATTTTGTTGATCCAGCCAATCATTGGTTTTTCTGTATGATATGTTACCTAATTCATTCAGTGATTTTGACTGTAAATCTGGGGAATTTACGCTGAAATTGATTGCATTTTGGAGGCATTGTATGGCTAAAAAATCGTTATTTGACTTTGAGTGGGCAAGACCGGCGTTGAGGTAAAGCTTTGCTTTTGTGCTATCATCAATTCCTGCTGAAGCGTTAAGTTCCATTTCGTAGTAGTTTGCTGCCTCCAAATAGTTTCCTTTTGCAAATAAATCTTCAGCCAACTGAATGTTTTCCTGTTTTGAGCAACTCGGTAAGAGAAACGCTAATAAAGCGATGCAAAGGTTGACACTTTTAGAAAGATTTAATTTGGACGAAGGAATAAGTCTTTCAATGATAAGAATAAGAAGTGCAAAGGTAACAAGAAACTTGAATCTTTCAATGGGGACTTCATCTGATACGGTTCGAGAGTTTTTCAGCCCCAAAGATTGCAGTTTGTCAATTACTGCAGAAAACCCTTCACCTGCTGCTCCTAGGTTGTAGTATTCTCCTCCGGTTGCTAAAGCCATGTCCTGAAGGTATCTTGCCTCGCATTTAGAAGTTTCTAAATTATCCTCATCATCCCTAATGAAAGAACTTGGTTCATTACCCAGCGGATCAAGTGGTATAGGGACAGCTTGGGCACCCCCCACTCCAACAGTAAAAATCTTCACACCCTCTTCTTTAGCTTTTTTGGCTCTTTTCAGTCCTTCCCCCGCAATACTGTCATATCCATCCGATATAATGATGAGAAATTTGTTACGATCATCAGATTTGAAAAGTGTGGAAGCTTCTTCAATTGGGGAGGACATGTTAGCATCCCCACCTACACCGCCGGATTCATTTTCCTTAAATATATCCAGACTATTTAAAGTCGTCACTAATGTTTTATGATCTTCGGTGGGAGCGGATTTCTTTATTGCATTGCCGGCAAAGTAAATGAGTCCCACCTGATTTCCTTTTAATTTATCAATGTGGTTTATGATACTGGACTTGGCCTTTTCAATACGGTTGGGACTGACATCTCGGGCGAGCATTGCAGCTGATACATCAAGTGTTATCATGACATCAAATTCATTGGCTTCTGCCTGTTTTTTTTCGAATCCCCACTGCGGTCTGGCTAGAGCGAAAAACAAAACCAAGATCCCGGAACAAAATAATCCAAACTTAGTCCAATTTCGTCTGGTTGAATGATTTGGAGCAAGCCGAGGGAACAACTCAGCGGATGTGAATTTAAGAATCTTTTTCTTCTTATTCTTTTGGGTAAATATATAAAGAATGATTAGCATTACTACAGTAACCAATCCCAATGATATAAATTGATGATCTTTGAAAATAGTCATGGTAGCCGGAGATAAAAAGTTCTTTTCAGAACAAAATTTGAAATCAGGAAGAAAATCCCCAACCCGAGAGGTACTTGATAAAGTTCTTTATACAATGTGGATATATCTTGTTGGAAATCAGATTTTTCCATCGCATCAATTTCTTCGTAAATCGCTCTTAGTGTATCTTTATTTTTAGCCTCGAAGAATTTTGCATTGGTTGTGAAGGCAATCTCCTGCAAAATCTTCTTGTCGACCTCAAAATCTGCAATTTCAACTACTGGCTGACCATTTCGATACTTTGCAATTCCGCCACGACCGCCATCTGCCTTGGGATCATATACATAAGTCCTCGTTGAAGAGTCCGTGCCTATGGCGATGGTGTGGATCTTAATATTATCTTTTTTAGCACCTTCTGCGTAAATTAGGGGACTATGTTTGGGCGGAGGGAAATCCTTTCCATCAGTTAAAAGAATTAGAATTTTACTTTTAGAGTCCACCGTATTCAATCGGTTGATGCCTTCTGCCAGAGCAGAACCAATACTTGTATCTCTCCATTCAGTTTGCCCGACTTCTAAATCAGATAATTTTTTTTGAAGGAATTGTTTATCTAATGTTAAACCGCTGACTAGATAGTTATTTCTGGCAAATGCAACCAACCCAATTCGATCGAATTTCCTTTTTTTGATGAATTCTCGAATCACATCTTTAACTACATCCAGTCTTGTGCTTGGTTCTTCCGGAGATGGACTCATGTCGAGTGCAAGCATCGATGCGGAGAGATCTACTGCCAAGACAATATCCACGCCACTTGCCTGGATGTTTCTAGTGCTTTTTTCCTGCTGGGGACCAGCAATTGATATAATGATAAATACCATTCCAGAGTAAAAAAGGAGATTTGGAAACCTTTTTGTCAGGCTTCTGAAGGATCTTTGTGAAATGTGAAGCTTTTCAACATCTGAAAACTTAATTGTGGGAATCTTTCCCCTTTTACTTTTTTTGAGCCACAATAAAAGAGCAGGTAGGATAAGGAGCAAAAGCCAGTAGGGTTCTGCCAATCTCAAATCGTAAAAATCAATTAATTCCATAGCTATTCGGAATGGGTTTTTTGATTTTGAGAATCGGTACTTTCCTGATCTGTTATTCGAGAATGAGAGTCTTTTACAAAATGAAGGGCTGAATCAAGAAGTAGGTTTGTTTCGTTTGTGTCAGCAGTTTCTTTTGAATACTTAACCCGATCTCCCCGATCGACGAATTCTCTAAGTAGATCCTCATAGTTTTGAAAAAATGGGTTGGATACACTTTCTATGATAAATTCCTCACCAGTGAGTTCCATAGCTGGCATATTGAATCGATTTTGAACATAAATTCTAAGAATCTCTGAAAGTTTAAAAACAAATGGTTTAGGATCTAATTTTTGTTGCTGCCTCTGGAGTTCGTTTATTCCTTCTAACGCTTCTTTATAAGGATCTATGGGGGGGGCAATAAACTCTTCTATTTTATTTTTTTCCCTTTTTTTAAGGAAATAAAGCATAAAGGAAATTAAGAAAAGAACTCCAATAATTATAAAAATCGAAAGATAATTTTCTGAAATAATCTGCCCAAAGCTTTTGTAGATAGAAAGTGGATCGTCGTCCTGAACATTAGGATCTAGCAGATATGGTTTTTCCTTTATGTTCATAAGGTTTTTTATCAGCGGTTCCGTTGGATTTTTCTGAGATGAAAGAATTCCTTTAGAGTTTTGTCGAAATCTGAAGTGGTAGAGAAGTCAAAAAGGTCAATCCCTCTTCGCTTTAGTTTAGTGGAGAACTCAGTTTGATGGGTATTGATTGAATCTTCATATTCTTTGCGGAAGGATGGATCGGAAAAATCCACAGTTATAATTTCGCCGCTTTCTGCATCCTCTAAGTTGACGAGTCCGATTTCCGGGAATGAAATTTCCTTCGGGTCGTGAATTTGCGCGCAGATTAAATCGTGCCTTTTTTTGGTCGCGGAAATTTCTTTGTAGAAAAGATCTTCAATATTTTCATCCAAATTGGCAGAAGATTTTGGGATTATGAAGTCTGAAAGAAAAAAGACAATTGCTCGTCTCCTCATAACTTGATTGATAAACCTCAGACCTTCATTCAGGTTGGTTTTCTTAGTTTTGTTTTTGAAAAATAATATCTCTCGGAGTATCCGAAGGACATGCTTTTGTCCTTTAGCGGGGGGCAAAAATACTTCCACTTGTTCAGCAAAAAGTAAAAGTCCAACTTTATCACCATTACGAATTGCGGAAAAAGCTAATAATGCACCCAGCTCTGCCATACGCTCCCTTTTGGTCCTTTTTTCTGATCCGAATATCGAGCTGTCACTAATGTCGATAGCAAGTAAGATAGTAAGCTCTCTTTCCTCTCGGTATTGTTTAACAAAAGGAAGCCCCATTTTAGCAGTTACATTCCAATCAATTGATCTAACTTCGTCGCCGGGTTGATATTCCCTGACCTCTTCAAAATCAATCCCTTGCCCTTTAAAGGCACTTTGGTAGGACCCAGCTAAAACCTCCGAGACCAAGTGATTAGATTTTATTTCAATTTGACTAACTTTACGCAGAATTTCACGCGTAAATTCTTGATCTGGTTCTTTCATCCAATAGATGTGAGCAGATTCTTAAGGAATAATTAGGGTACCGGAATTGTTTCGAAAATCTTTTTTATAATATCGTCACTGGTGACATTTTCCGCCTCCGCTTCGTAACTGACTATGACCCTGTGCCTGAGAACATCAAGTCCTACATCCTTGATGTCTTGTGGGGTTACAAAGCTCCTGCCATTCATGAAGGCAACTGCTTTTGAAGCCAACGCAAGGCTGATCGTAGCCCTTGGGGACGCTCCAAATCTAATAAAAGCACTTAGTTCAGATGCTCCGTAGGTATCAGGATCTCTCGTGGCAAGGACCACATCCACCAAGTAGCCTTGAAGCTTTTCATCTAGGTAGATGCCGTCAACCAGTTCACGGGACCTGAAAATAGTTTCTGCATCAACCACAGCGTTAACATTATGAGAAACCGAAACATTTGCATTTGCATTCAGAATACGAAGTTCATCTTCACGGTTAGGGTAATCCACCACCAACTTAAGCATGAACCGATCCATTTGAGCTTCTGGAAGAGGATAAGTGCCTTCTTGGTCGATCGGGTTTTCGGTGGCAAGAACTAAAAAAGGTTTGGGTAGGGGATATGTTTCGTCTCCTATCGTTACTTGCCTTTCCTGCATGCCCTCAAGTAAAGCACTCTGTACTTTGGCTGGTGCACGGTTTATTTCATCAGCAAGTAAGAGATTAGTAAAGATCGGTCCCTTTTTGGTGGTGAACTCCCCTTTGCTAGGACTGTAAATTAAGGTTCCAATAACATCTGCAGGAAGCAGGTCGGGAGTAAATTGAATCCGCTTGAATTCAGCTCTCATGCATTGCGATAATGTTTTAACGGCAAGTGTCTTTGCCAAGCCTGGTACACCTTCTAGCAAAACATGGCCGTTTGCAAGTAAGCCAACTATCAGACGGTCGACCAGATATTTCTGGCCAACAATTACGCGACCAATTTCACTTCTCAGTAATTCTACCCAGGAAGCTTCGTTTTTGATTTTTTGCTGTTCTTCCGGTGCAGGAGGTTGATTATTTGTATCAGTCATCATAAATAAAAAGTTTGAAGCGTAAACAAACAAAGAATTTGTCCAACAATAAACTATTTACATATCATAAATTTCAATTTTTCGACTTGCGGAGAATGCTCTGTTTGAGATGCTTCAAAAATATATAACGAACCATTTTTGAAAATGTTTAAATTAAGCAAAGAATCTCAGATTACTTTTTTCTGTCTCCTTATCATTCCTTTTATGTGGGCGGGACTCAACTACTTGGGTTTTCTTGATTACTTGAAAATCAAATCTCTAGACTGGAGAATGCAAATGAGAGGGGAAATTGCTCAATCTTTTGGAGAAACAAATGATACCATTTTAGTGGATGGCAATATATCTATACCCAAAGTACCGAAAGTTACCTATGTGAATTTTGATGCAGCGACCCTCTCAATGGATGATGTTGGGGAAAGGCCTTGGGATCGAGCATTTTTCAGGGATATGGCCATGGCATTAATTGAACGCGGTAATGCAAGAGTCTTAGCCTTTGACTTTGGCTTTACTCCCAAAAGCATGTCTAAAATGGTTCCCCCGGAAAACTCTTACGGAAGCGACATGGCGATGGGGCAACTTGTAAGTAAATATCCCCAGAAAGTTGTTCTTGGTTGCTTGTACTCTGGAGTACCAACACCGTTCGTGAAAGGAGTGGAATCGAGTGCTTTTCCTCCTTTGTTCAAAGATGGATATTCTCTTGAGTCTTCCTTGAAGACAGGAAAATTTAATTATCCGGAGTCTCCTACATACCCTCTAGTTAACTATTCAGATGGACATCACTTTGGTAGACTGGGCTCTTTTACCGTTCCCCCTTATCGGGCAGTTGACGAAATTCCCAGATGGGTTCCTCTTTGGTTTCCCGCTGGAGGAAAGTCCCATGCATATAATTTGTTGGGTGGCAAACGGAGTAAGTTATCTTTCGAACTTCCTAAGGAAAATGCCTCAGAAATTAAGGAGCTATCATTGCAAATCGAGAACCTTGAGTCTGAAAAAAGCAGCACTCAAGTTGAATTAGCAAAAGTTGCGACCGGCTTTTCGCTTTCGACTCAAGAAAAAATAAAACTAGAACAGCGTCTCACCGCCATTGAATCAGACAAGCAGAAAATTGATGAAATCATAAATATTTTATCTAATTTTTCCAATACGTTGAAAGCAAATCCTGCACTTTCAGCCGTTATTGCTCCTCAGGTCAAAATAAAAGAATCGGAACTTTCGAAGGTTCTTGGATCTTACCTTAATCCATCAGATACAAATACTAATGAGCTTTCTGATGAAAGTGAAAAATTAAAAATTACCCTGAAGAACTTAAAAGTTACTTTGAAACAAAATCCTGCTATTGAAGCTATTATCCGTCCTCAAATTAACGAAAAGGAGAATCGCCTTCAAGAAATTGGAGAGTTACTTGCCAAGGAGGATGATAATTCTACTTTCATAGGTGCTGCTTCTGTTGAGCAAGCGAAAATTCAAATTAATACCATCATTAAAGATCTAAGTGCTGAGAAATCAGATCTGGAAAAGAAATCACAGGATTCTGGAGTTGAACTCGCCTCCCTTAGGGAAAAGTTAGATACCCTTAATTCCTCTTTCATTTCTGCTTCTTTACGATTGGACCAACTTAGCGGAAATTTTCCCACCGAGTTGGTTGAGCATAATGAAACATTAAAATTGGTCTACTCAATGGATGACCAAGCTAATGAAATACGGTTAGTGGATAGCCTACCAAATCAAGTGCCACTTGCTTACAAGAATAAGGTATTCACTCTGGGATTCGAAGCTCTTTTAGCCTATTATGGACTCGGAGAAGAATCAGTTCATTTGTCTAAAGATATGAAGAATTTATTGATTTTGGATAAAAATGATAATCAGCTGATTAATTGCAGTATGGTTGAGGGACAGTTCTTAGAAGTTAACTGGTTTTCTAAATGGACTGAACTACTCAAGGAGGAGGAACTTCTTCGAGAGGCAAGGAGGCGTTTTGGAGACGGAGACTTTCAAGCTTATCTTTCATTGGTTAGACCGATCTTTACTTCCTTACTTGAACGTGCATATGAAGAGCGAGGAAGGAATGATCTTTCCGATATTTTAGGATCCATTAAAAATTTAGGAGTTGATGAGGAAACTCTAAAAATTGCGGACCAATTATTAAATGCAGATGCTGGCGATGAAGAGGTCCCTTCATTTGCACAATTAAATGAAGTAGCTTCAAGTATTAGTTATTACTTTGTTTCTCCTAGACTTGCCTCAAAATTAAATCCTATGTGTGGGATGAAAGATGTATTAGAAAATGCTCGTTTTCAAGATGAGGTTACTTCGAGCATCGCTCAGCTTGTGGAAAAAATTACTAGATTGGAAGGACCTGATTTCATGGGAAAAATTCTGGAAGCACTCAGTTCCGATCCAGACAATGCAGATATTCTAGCCAAGAGAAAGCAAATTGAGGAAGCCATATCCATTAACAATGAAAATTTGATTTTACAAAGGGAAGAGTTGGCCAGGATTGGTGAGTTTTTTGCATCTTTCAATAATGCCATTGTTTTAATCGGTCCTGAAGAGAAGACCTTCCAAGATTTAGCACCTACACCTTTCGACAAGGCTTCTGTTCCAAAGGTTAGCGTTCATGGCAATCTTATCAAAACCCTCACTACAGGAACTTACTTAAAAAGGCTTCCGGATTGGATAGATTATGTTGCTACCTTTGTGGTTTGTATTCTGATGGCAATTTTGGCAGTTTACCAAGGTAACCGTGCCAGTTTAGTACAAGCAGGCGGAATCCTGCTTCTAGTTGGCTATGTCATCATGGGATTCTTGACTTTTTCTGAAACTCATGTGATTTGGCCGATCACAACCCCTGCTTGTGCAGGAATAAGCACTTCATTTATCGGTCTGGCTGCCATGGTCGTAATCGAACAAAAAGCCAAAGGAAAGTTGAAAGGAATGTTTGGTAGTTATGTTTCTTCAGACTTAGTCGAGCAAATGGTCGATTCAGGCGAAGAACCTAAGTTGGGTGGCGAAGAAACTGGGATAACCGCCTTCTTCAGCGATGTTCAAGCATTCTCCAGTTTTTCAGAACTTCTTACTCCAACTGGTTTAGTTGATTTAATGAATGAATATCTGACTGCAATGACTAATATTCTTCAAGAGGAAAGAGGCACTCTTGATAAATATATTGGTGACGCAATTGTAGCCATGTATGGAGCTCCTATTCCGATGGATGATCATGCTTACCAATCAGTGAGGACCGCAATTCTTATGCAGCAGAAACAGATTGAGCTTCGGAAAAAATGGGTGCCTGAAGTTGAAAAGTGGGGGAAGTGTCATGGCTTGGTCACTCAAATGCAAACTAGGATAGGATGTAATACTGGTACTGCAACAGTTGGTAATATGGGGGCGCTTGATCGCTTTAACTACACAATGATGGGAGATATGGTGAATTTAGCTGCTCGTTGTGAGAGTGGTGCAAAAGCTTACGGAGCCTACATAATGGTTACAGAGGAAACGAAAATTGCCTCTGAACAAACGAAAGATGATATTGCGTTTCGGTACCTAGACCGAATAGTAGTTAAGGGGAGGTCACAACCAGTAGCTATGTTTGAACCTACAGGTTTCATGAATGAATTGAATCAAGAAACCCAAGACTGTTTAGATTGTTTTAGTCAGGGAATTGACAAGTATTTGGCTCAAGATTGGGCTGGTGCACTTTCGAGTTTTGAAAAGGCCAAAGAATTAGAGCCAAACAAACCGGGTGTGACACCGGGAGTTAAGGACAACCCGTCTATGATTCTAATAGACAGATGTTTGATAATGCAGGAAAATCCTCCAGGTGATGATTGGGACGGAGTTTATGTTATGACAACTAAGTAGTTCTCGGTTTCTGTTTGGAAAAATTTATGATTTAAAGTAAGTCGGTTCTCTTCCTTCCAACCATTTAATATTGCAACCTATACTTGGAGATTGCTTTGGGGGAGGAGGTTGACCTTCCAAAAGCATTTCGGTTGCATGAAGTAGGTCTTTGCCATCAACTGGTTTATTTGAACCAGGACGTGATTCGTCATATCTTCCGCGATAAAAAAGTTTTAAGTTCGCATCGAAAAGAAAAAAATCAGGGGTGCAGGAAGCACTGTAAGAAATGGCAACTTCTTGAGTTTTGTCGTGTAGGTAAGGGAAATTAAAATGATTAGTGTGAGCTAATAATTTCATTTTTTCGGGAGAATCAAGAGGATATTTTCCAATGTCGTTAGACGAGATTGCATAAGCACATAAGCCTTCCCTAATGAGTGGATTCACATTTTCTGCAAAATGTTTAATTAAATGGATAACATAGGGGCAATGATTACAAATGAAGGCAACAAGGCAGCCTTTAGCCAGGTTTTTTTCAATTCGAGAAACATACTCTCCTGAGATTGAATCTTGAAGATTAAAATACGGTGCTTTCGTTCCTAGTGAAAGCATTTGTGAATTTGTAGCGACCATAATTAAGAAATTCTAAATTAGTTTTGATTCAGGGTAAGCCTTGTATTCTTTTTGTCAAAATATGCCTGTAGCAAATCCCGGGCAATGGGGGTGGCGGTGAGTCCGCCTTGTACTTGATCTTGAGGAATTACGCCTTCCACCAATGTTGCTATGGCAACTTCTGGATTTTCGACAGGTGCAAACCCTACAAACCAAGCTAAGTTTAGATTCATATTATGATTCCTCCACTGACTTGTGCCAGTTTTCCCTGCAACGGAAACCCCATTTATCTTGCATCTTCTTGCCGTTCCTCTTTCGGTTGCCATGTTCATCCCTTCAATTATTCCTTTTAAATCATCCTTACTTATTCCTAATGCATTGGATAGTTTGGTTTTTTTTGTTTTGGAATGAATAAGGGTGGGATTGAAAAGTGCTTGGTTTGTGGCAATTTTAGCGGCGAGACAAGCCATCTGCAATGGACTTTGTCTTAATCCACCTTGTCCAATCGAGATATTAAAAGTATCTTCCAATGTCCATCTAACCCCAATCTGCTTCCTTTTCCATTCTGGGTCAGGAACTATAGGCTTATCTCTAGGAGATGGGATTTGAATGTTTGGATTTTTGTCTAAGCCCAGAGCCATTGCGGTGCTAATTAAATTTTCAAACCCCACCTTTTCTGCAAGTTTGAAGAAATAAACATTACAACTCTGTGCGATTGCATTTTGTAGATCTAAACGTCCGTGAATTCCGGGATAAACATGGCATTCCATTCCTTTGTGAATTCCGTCACATTGCAAGGTGGTGTTAGATTCTAAATTCCCCGAACTAAAACCAGCTATAGCTGTTACCAATTTGAACGGTGAAGCCGGTGCATACCCAGGATGCCACGCCCTGGGTAACCATGCCTCTCTCCTTTGAATGCGGTCAAAAACAGATTGAGGAATGAAAGGGGTGAGTTCTGATAAGTCATAGTTCGGCTTACTTGCAAGTGCTAAGATTTCACCAGTTGTAAGATGAATCATAACAGCTGCACCTGGAGGTAGAGGAGGAGGAGCTAGGTCATACTTATTTTCAGTTTGCGTTTGTTTTGCAAGTACTCCGCGTGAATAGAGTAGAGATAAAAGCTGATCAGCATCTTTAGCAGTACCTTGAAATCCTGCAACCGTTGAAGCTTGAAGACCATCAAGCGGGAAAGGAGCGTCGATAAAGGCTGAAAGCAGAAGTTCTGCGGAGACTTTTTTTTCATTGGAGCCATCAAGAGCTTGATTTGTTCTTCGCAAAATTGTTTTTCTCCAGTCTTTATCTGGCAAGATCCTTCTTTTGCTTACTTTTGATACCATGTCCTGTAATGAATCTTCAGCGACTTTTTGAAGATCTGCATCAATGCTGATTTGTAAGGTCTTTCCTTGAATCGAAGGCTTTTTTTCGATCCGATCATACCTGGTTCCATTAGGGTTAACTCTCCAGATTTCTCCACCATCTTTCCCGCGAAGGCGATCGTCGAATGTTTTTTCAATACCAGCTTTACCCGTTCTACCTTTGATCTCCAAAGTGGCGAGATCGTTACCTGATAAATCCGTTGCGTTAGCTTCATATCCGCTCCCGACATAACCAAGCACATGAGACGCCAGATCTTTAAAAGGGTAATGTCTAATTGCTTCTGCCTGAATCTCAATAGGTGAATTCGGTTCTATAGTTTCAACGAGGATGGCGTATTCTTTTGGCTTCAAGTCTCCTGCTAACTCTATTGGGAGAAGGAGCTTCTCTCTCCAATGTTTTATAAGTTTTTTTAAGTCAAATATTTTATCTCTTCCAATTAAACTGTTAACCTCGTCAGTGTAATCTTGGACAACTCCCAAACGAGATTCCCATTCCAGGGAAGATGATTTTGTAGAAAATACTCGGTCCCATGAAGATTCGCGGGCAAAAAAATAATCATACCATGTTTTTTGGTGTATCGATAGATCAGGAGTTGCAGGAATAAGAAAGTTTTTAGAGTTCATCTGAAATTTAACGGAAAATAAATTCGCTATATTAACTAGGACTCCTTCCTTAGCGTTTTTTATTTCTAAAGAAATGGCTCGATTCGGGTTGATATGTGGAATTTTGCAATTCCAAGTCCCTTCTTTTATGTTCTGCTCTACGGTTAAGCGGTTGCCCTGAAAATGCACAGTGACTCTTTTCCAGTTGTTTTCGTCAGTGTGGGTACTGCCCGATATGCGGATAAATCGTCTTTTTATGTGAGGTTGGTTAAAAGAATACGCCAATAATCGTTCAATTGTAATGAAATTATTTTTTTTCAAGTCTGATCTCATTGTTAGAGATATCTCTCGAAGTACTTTCTTTTTTTTCCAGATATCTTTTTCAATTGCTTCCAAATGGAGTTTTGCAGAAAAATGAGCCCTGTTTCCTATTAATAGTTTTCCTTCACGGTCTAAGACATCACCTCTAGGACCCGGTCTGATAATCCTTCTTTGTCCCTGTTTTCTTTCTTGCTCCTTGTACACTTCATACTGAAAAAGTTGCCTGTGGAAGAGAAAAATAAAGAGGACTAGAAATAGCAATCCATAGAAAATCCTGAATGGAATAAGTCTTCTACCCTCTGGGAAAAATTTCTCCACTGTTAGCTGTTACTTTTGTCGGATCGGATACTGAATTGACAGATTATTTTGAGAAGATGTTTATGAAGTAAAAAGCAAAGATTTCCCATCCCGAAAATTACTATGCATGATAACACTAAATCTGCAAAAAATTTGTAAGCGGACCAATTTGAATTTAATAATACCTCATTGTGAGATAGTAAAAAAAGCAAAGTGTGTATAAAAATATTAGTTGAAATTAATAAAACTTTTGCATCTAAAATTTTAATTTCCTTTGTGGCTCCAAAATTTTCAAAAATAAAAAAGCTGAAAAACAGCATTATAAAGGCTATTAATCCGAGCGGAGCAGAATAGTAGCAGTCCAAAAGCAACCCGTTCATGAAAATCATGATTTTTCCTATTTGGGGGCTAATGGGTGCAGGGATAAGTAAAAAGAGCGTTGGCACAAATAAAAACAATCCAAAAAGACCTATAGTTGAGTTAATAAGAGAAATAAGAAAAAGCATAGCGATAAAGTAAAGTTGGCTGGTTATTACTGCCAATACAATGGATGACCTATTCATTTCTTTAAGAGAATGGTAACTTCCTCAATTTCATTAAGTTTGGAAGGCAATAAAACTCTCCCTGTTTTGAATAAACCGTCGATGCTAGATTCTAGCTCGTAAACATAACCAATATGAATACCACGGGGAAATTTTCCTCCCAAACTTGATGTCACAACTTCTAGTGGCGAGTTTGTGCTTACAACAATATCTTGAGGGACATCGGAGATAATACCATATCCTTGACCTCCAGGTAATACGCCATTTCCACAAAATGTAATTGGACGATTGTCACCCTTTAGATGAGCAACGATTCGAAAGGACTGGTTAGTAACTAATTGTATTTCTGCAAAACCCACTCGTGAACTTTCTACCCTTCCAGCTAGCCCATCTTGGAAAATTACCCCCAAACCTCCAACAATATTTGATTCCTTACCTTTGTTTACATATAAATTTTGGTGCCATCCAGAAATTTTTCTTAATGTAATTCTCGAAATTATGGGTAAAAAGACATTTTTTCCACTTAGCCCAATTGATTTTTCCAAAACATTAATTTCAGATTTTAGTTCCCTTAAATATTTTAACCTGGATAACAGTTCATCCTGTCGGCTGATTTGCACATTTGCGTCTGAAATTACCCGTTGAAAATCCCGTCCTTTTTCAATTAGAGTGTTCTTGGAGTCAGATATATGACCCCAGTAATGAGATAAATCCTTAACTTTAATACTCGCCTCCCAAAGAGGGGCGTGAAACTCATCAAAAGTAGACTTTGTGGTAAGTTTAACAACTGGCGGGACCAATAACCAAAGCAACAAAAGAGATCCCAGATATAAAAAGGGTTTTAGATTTGGCCGTTGGAAAAATTTGGCCAAGAGAAGCTGTTATTGCGTGACGAGTCGATCCACTTGTTCACGGCTTAAAGAACCTAAGAGATTAAGAAACTTTCCTGTGCCATTCGCAACGCAACAGAGTGGGTCCTCAGCTTGGATTACAGACAGACCGGTTGCGTCGCTAATAACCTGATCAAGACCCCTGATGAGCGCACCTCCCCCAGCTAGTACAATTCCCCGATCAATTAGGTCGGCAGAATGTTCTGGCTGGCACCGATCAAGTGCATTTTTAACTAAATCAACAATTTGAGACACGACCTCTTTAAGTGCTTCTTCTCTAATTTCTTGGGAAGTTATATGAATAGTCTTTGGTAAACCCGCAGTGGCATCTCTACCCCTTACATCCATACTCAATTCACCCGAATCAATTGCCGCTGCCGAACCCACACTGAATTTGATTTCTTCAGCTGTTCTTTCTCCGATCAATAATCCATATGCCCTTTTCATGTATGCAATGATAGCTTCATCGAGTTCATCGCCACCAACTCGGATACTTCGTTGATATGAAACTCCAGAAATGGAAATAATTGCAACCTCAGTGGTACCGCCACCAATATCGACAATCATATTTGCATACTCCTCGTCGATGGGAAGCCCAGCACCAATTGAAGCTGCCATTGGTTCACCGAGCAATAAGACCTCTCTTGCCCCAGCTCGTATTGCTGAATCTTTAACTGCTCTCTTTTCTACTGCAGTAATTCCAGAGGGAACTGCGATGACAACTCTAGGAGGTACAAGTTTTCTCTTATCTACCTTTTCAATAAAGTATCTAAGCATTGCTTCTGATATTTCAAAGTCTGCGATAACCCCGTCTTTCATTGGCCTTAATGCTTCAATGGTACCAGGTGTACGCCCCAACATCCTTTTCGCATCAGCTCCAACTGCACATACCTTTTTGCTGGTTTTATAACGAGCAACCACACTGGGTTCACGTAATATGATTCCTCGATCTCTAACAAACACAAGAGTGTTTGCAGTTCCGAGATCGATTCCAATGTCGTTTGATAGAAATCCAAATAGGTTGCCGAGCATAATAACTTTGTCCTTATATTTTCTCTCTCTTAAAGGTTCGCAGTGTCAAAGACAAATAATTCCCAATGTATAAAAAAATGGATATTTTGGTGAACAACTTTAGGGCGAATTAATTAATGGCTTAGGTTTCGTTAGGACTTTTTCTTGCCCAAATTATGAGAGCAAATCCTCCTGCCATCAAAAAAATAGAATAAAACTGGCCTCTGCTCATGTCCCAAACGAGGGAAGCGTCCGGTTCACGGAAAAACTCATTACAGATTCTAGAAATAGAATAGAGAACAAGAAATTCACCTGCCAACTGTCCAGGGAATTTTGTCGTAATTTCAGTTTTCCAAAATCTCCATTGGACATAAATGAATGTTAGTAAGCCTTCTAGTGCAGCAGCATAAAGTTGTGATGGGTGACGGGCGATTCCTAGTGCAAAGTCAGGTGCGTTTGGGAATAAAATACCCCAATTCACTTGTGTAACTTTCCCCCATAACTCACCATTTATGAAATTGGCCATTCGCCCAAAGAATAAACCAGGAGGTACAACGGATACAATTAAGTCACCAATTGGTCGAATATTTTGCGATGTTTTCTTAGAGTACCAGAAAGTGGCGATCAGTACTCCGACAAACCCTCCATGACTAGCCATTCCTCCTTCCCAGACCCTTAAAATGGAAATTGGGTCATTCGAAAATTTTTCCCATTGATAGAGAAGTAAATAACCAATCCGACCACCTATAAGAACTCCGATAACTTGAAATGTCATAAGATTCATGATTTGCTCTGAATCGTATGGGCTTTTCTTATTTTCGAAGTATTTTTTCAGAAGAAAAAAGGCTGAAATAAAGCCAAGAAGGTATGAAATACCGTACCACCTTATACCACCTGGACCCCAATCTTTGAAGTTTTCAGGGAATTCCCATAGAAAAGGGCTCAAGTCGTGGATCCAATAACTCGTTTCATTCATGAGCTTTGTTATAAATGGTTTATTTTACTTATTTGGATGATTTCAATTCATGCCTTTTTTTGGCTAACTCTCTCATATCAACGGCAATATCGTCATGCTCGAAAATTTCCTGCCCAAGAATACTTTCAATTATGTCTTCCAGTGCAAGGACTCCAGCAACAGAACCAAACTCATCAACCACTACAGTTAGTTGGCAATGTTCTTTCAACAATAAGCTTAAAGCTTTATCTACGGAAGCACTTTCCGGAACAAAAACAACATTTTGAGAAAGTTTAGATATAGGGATGGTCTTTTTTCCTTCGACCATGGCATTAAGCAAATCACGACGGCGCACTATACCTGATATTCGATCAATATTTTTCGTGAATATGGGAATTCTTGCAAATGGAATATTAGGATGCTCTTTGAAAATGTTTTCGACGCTTTTACTCTCGTCCAAAGAGAACATGACTGTTCTAGGTGTCATGATTTCAGAGACGTCTAGTTTATCGAGCCTTAATGCATTTCTAACCAGATCACTTTCTTCGTTAGTAAGAGTACCTTCTTTGGCTCCTTTTTGTGCTAAAAGAATTATTTCTTGCTCATCACTCTCCTTGGTCTTGTCTTGTTGAGGAACTATCGCACGCACCGTAACCTTGCAAACTTTGGAAATCGGAGACATTAAAAATCTTACTATGGCTAAAGGGTAAATAAGCCTAATTGCCATATCTTTTCTGTAAGAGACTGCTAAGTTTTTCGGAAGAATTTCAGAGAAGAATAGTATTCCAAGAGTCATCCCTAGAGCGAAAATCAATAAATTATTGGCGTGCCCACCAAAACTTTTTTCCGCTAAACCTCCCACAAGGGTAGCACCGAGAGTATTAGCAATGGTGTTGAGGCTTAAAATTGCAGAACTTGTCTCTTCTAACTCGAGTTTAAATTTTTCGAGCATTATTCCTTTTTTTGGAGATCGTTCTTTTAGTTCTTCAATTTCCGCAGCAGTTACGCTAAGTAACATCGCCTCAAGAGTTGAGCAAAGAGCAGAAATGCCAATGGTCAGAACCATGGCTAGAACTAGTTCTATTGTCATTTAAATATTTTGTAATGATCTTTTGACACTTTCATCAGTAATCTTTAACAAAAAAGGCATTCATTTGTATTAATGCAAGCTTTGATCAAAATGCCTGACTCCAATAAACTGACACTTGAACAATTTCACACCGATCGATCTGCGAAAATGATAGATTTTTCAGGTTGGCGAATGCCACTTTCATACGGAAGTTCCGTATCAGAACATATGGCTGTTCGAGAAAATTCAGGATTTTTCGATGTCAGTCATATGGGAGAGTTTATGATTTCAGGGACTGAATCCATTGAATTCCTTAATCTAGTTCTAACCATTGACCTAAATAGAGTAATTGATGGGCAGGCAAAATATTCTCTTATTTGTAATAATGAAGGCGGTGTTCTTGATGATTTAATTATTTACAGAATCTCAAGGGATGCTTTTTTAATGTGCGTAAACGCAGCCAATACTGAATCTGTTTTAAGTTATTTGCAGAAAATAAGTTCAGATTTTGAATGTTCTATTGAAGATTTATCCGGCAATTATGGACTTCTCGCAGTTCAAGGTCCAAGAACTCTTGAAGTTCTACAAAATCTTCTTTCAAAAGACCTTGCTTCAATTAAAAGAATGCATTTTCAGGAAATGAAATTTTTCGATACGAATTTTTTTGTTGCTAGGACTGGGTATACTGGAGAAGACGGTTATGAGTTTTTTGTGCCAATTGAATGCCTATCCTTATTTGCGGAGCTACTAGACCAAACCTGTAAAGTTGAAAAAACAAAGTGGGTAGGACTGGCGGCAAGAGACAGTTTGAGACTAGAAGCGGGATATCCCTTGCATGGACATGAATTATCTGCAGAAATTACCCCACTTGAAGCAGGTTTGATGTGGGCAGTTAGTTTAAAAAAGGAAAATTTTATTGGAAAAGAAGCAATCATTAGAAAAATAGAATTGAATTCCTTTGATAAGGTCATGTATTACAAAGCACTAGATCGTAGAATTCCTCGGGAGGGAGATAAAATTTTCTTCGAAAATGAACTAGCAGGAAGTGTTTTGTCAGGAGGTTATTCCCCGCAAATTTCAAGTCCGATTGGAACTGCACTAGTTAAAAACCAGTTTGCTGAGAAAAAGGATTTTGCCACTTCTTGGTTTGCAGATGTACGGGGGAATCGTGAACCTATTGAATTTGGCTTACCTATTTTAAAAGAAATTAAGAAAACTTGATTGGCTTTTTATTTAACATCCTTGAACCCTTTGATCACTAAATCAACTCCTCCGAAATTTGAGAAGCAGAGATTTTCAAGCATCACATTCTCAATACTTTGCTTAAGTTCGGTCCTTGCTTCTTTAACATTACAGTCGGTGTTAACTTGTATTCTGACAAGTAGCCTTATTTGGCCGCCATGCTGATGAATACTGGTAGATGGCGAATGTATCCCATTTGTACTGGCACACGATTTGCTTACCAATTCTTGCAGGGCGTTTGGAGTAATCTTAACTTCTCCTTCATCATCCTTCAGAATTGAAACAAGGTCTCGCTTCATGCGCCTAAAAACCCACAGGACAAGAAGTAAAATGATTAATACCAACCATCCGTACCACCAGATTGGCTGCCTTAGAGCATCCTCTAAAGTCCAGAGCCAAAAGTTTTGAAGTTCTTGAGGCATTAATCCATTCTAGCTTGAAGCAGTTGAAGTCCAGTTGTCGGCGTCATCCTCTTTCTCATTCGCGTCCATTTTGATGTCGTCGATTACAACATCAATGGTTTTCGTATGGTTTCCTGTCATCGCTAGTATTTGGTCGCGAATCGCTTCTTGAATCGACATTCCTATCTTAGCTAGGTCAACTCCGAACTCCAGGACAACTCGAACTTCTATTTCATAGCCACCTTCGGAGGATTCAGTAACCTTAACACCCCTTTCAGACTCTTTTTTAGAAAAGAAATCAGTGAGTCCTTCCACTACACCTCCACCACCAACATTTACTACTCCATCTACTGATTGTGTAGCTAGACGTACAATGCCTGCAACAACACTATGATTTATTCGAATAGTACCGAGTTCACTTGATTCTTCTGAAATCGTGGGAATGATTTCTTCAACTGGTTCTTCTGTTTTTCTTTTAGTCATAATCAGATTATAGTTTATTTCTTACTATCAGTTTCAAAAAGGTCTTTTGGGACTCTTGCGAGAAATTCTTCAACATAAGAGGTGGTTGCCTCACCTTGCCTAAAAGCTGGATCAAGCACCACTGCCTTTACAAATTCTACATTTGTGTCAATTCCCCTTATCAAGTATTCGCTGAGAGCTCTATACATCCTGTCCATTGCGATTTTTCTAGTTCGACCATAAGTAATGAGCTTACAAATCATACTGTCATAATGAGGAGAAACCTTGTATCCACCGTAGACATGAGAGTCAACTCTGACACCATGTCCTCCGGGTGCATAGTACAATCCAATAGTACCAGGCGAAGGAATGAAATTCTTGGATGGGTTTTCTGCACAAATCCTACATTCAATAGCATGCTTTCCAAGAACTATTTCTTTTTGAGAAAAACTTAACCTGTTTCCTGAAGCCACTTGAATTTGCTCTTTAATCAAATCAACTCCAGTAGCTTCCTCTGTGACACCATGCTCAACTTGAATTCTAGTATTCATTTCAATGAAATAAAAGTGACCTTTTGAATCCACGAGAAATTCAATTGTACCAGCATTTACATAGTCACAAGCCTCAGCAGCTTTAATGGCTGCCTTTCCCATTCGGTTCCTCAGAGTCTTGTCAAGAAAAGGGGAGGGTGCTTCTTCAATGACTTTTTGATGCCTTCTTTGAACAGAACAATCCCTTTCACCTAAATGGACTATATTTCCATGCTTGTCGGCCATGATTTGAAATTCAATGTGCCTAGGATTTTCAAGATATTTTTCAACATACAGCGAACCATCTCCAAATGCCTTCTGAGCTTCAAGTCTTGCTGACTGAAACTCTCGACTAAATGAAACTGCATTATGTGCAATTCTCATACCTCTTCCACCACCACCAGAAACTGCTTTTATAATTACTGGAAACTCGATTTCTTTGGCAACTTTAAGGGCCATCGCCTCATCTCCAATTGCACCTTCGCTCCCAGGAATAATGGGGACTTTTGCGAGCTTCATAGCTTCTCTGGCATTTGCTTTGTCCCCCATTCTTCTGATGGTCTCAGCTCGAGGACCTATAAATGTAATGTTACAAGACTCACATTGTTCAGCAAAATCAGCATTTTCCGATAAAAAACCATATCCGGGATGAATGGCATCAACATCAGCAACTTCTGCGGCACTAAGAATTCGGTCAGCTCTCAAGTAGCTTTCCGCACTTGGTGCAGGACCAATGCAAATCGCTTCATCTGCAAGTTGTACATGCAAGGATTGTTCATCTGCTTCTGAATAGACAGCAAGCGTTTGGATACCAAGTTCTCTGCAGGCCCTGACAATCCTGAGAGCAATTTCTCCCCGATTGGCAATCAAGATTTTACGAATCATGAATTATGTCTTACGGATTTTAAAAAGGGCCTGACCGTATTCTACACTGTCTCCGTCATCTGCGAGAATCTCGACAACCTCTCCATTTATTTCAGCTTGAATCTCGTTCATGACTTTCATTGCTTCAACAATACAAAGTACTTCTCCAACTTTTACTTGCTTACCAACTTCAATAAAAGGAGGATCGTCAGGAGAAGGTTTTCTATAAAAAGTGCCAACCATCGGAGAGTTAAAGACTTCAACGCCAATTTCATCTTTAGGAGCTTTAGTGGCAGTGCTTGGAATAGGCGGTGGTACACTTTGTGCCTGAGCAGGTTGCATAGGGGTTTCACTGTAAGTTCTACCTGCACCTGGTCTAGCCATTCTCAGCTTTAAATCTTGTAATTCGATCTCAAGCTCCGTGAGATCTGATTTTTGCATTAAGTTGATAATACCTTTAAGTTCGCTTAAGTCCAAGGTTTGATCCTCCTGTGTGAATGTTGATGAAAATATTTATCAAATCTGAATTTTCAAATCATGCAATGCTCGAATACTCACAATTATTATCAAATGCTTAAAATCTACTTTTGGGGAAACCCAAAGTTATTCGGATGAGAGAAGCACTTTCCATTTTGGATTTTTGTAGTCTCCAGTTAACTTTATCTCGGTCATCCGTGATAATGGGTCAGCAAATTCCACAATATTTTTTATTATAGGTAGGGGAAGATTTCCTATTAAATTTAGCTTTGCTATTACATCAACATTACCGGTAACAAGATTGAGACTACCTTCAGCAGTTATCTTTGAAAGGGGACCATTAAGGATTAAAGAATTAAAGAAAACTGACTCATTATTTAGTTCGAAAGGAAGAATAAGCTCACTAAAGCTGAGTGCTCCGCTGGGTAAAGGAATATTAAGATTTGTCAAGCCTTTGCTAATGTTTCCAAGTAAGTTGATTTGGCCTAATTTGTATTCATTTATCACCATTCTGCCAGTACCTTCAAATTGGAGAGGTAGATCATTCGGTCCTTTGGCTTGCAACGCAATTGAAACCCTACCTTGATTGATATTATTCAACGGAATTCCTGAATTGTTTTTATTGAATAAACCTTTGACACTGGATTTACTGAATTGCTTTACCAGTCCAGTAAGACTGGAATCTTTTAGAGTAAAGTTTATCAATATTGTTTGGGAAGTTTCGCTCGTATTATGCTCAAAATTCAATTGCCCAAAACCACCTGCAATTGAGAACTTGGGTAAATGTCCTTTGGTAATATTTCCTTGCTTTTTTATTTCTCCCTCAATTCCAGTAATCGTAATACCCTTGTATTCAATTGGCTCATTACTTCTGAATTTAAAATAAAGTTTGTTTTTATCTTTTAAATCAGAGTCGCTACGATAAATTACACCATTTGCACTACTAATTACAGTTGAAGCGTTGATTTCGCTTACTGCATCTTCAAAATTAGGCCCAAATGTTTTCCTGCACTGATTTAACGGAAAGTTACCATCAAATTCAAATTTTAAAGAAACTGGAGATTTAGTGTGGGACCGTGGAAAGGAAAGTTTACCGCTTAAATCTCCTTTGGAGTGTTTAATATGACTGCTAGAAACGATGGTGGCATTTTCATCAACTTTGACTTTAACGCGCGAATTTTTAATGTGAAATCCTCGGTAAGAAATAGCTTTGGATTCAATCATTCCAAATGTTTTTGAATTACCAATTTCCCCTCCCCAAATGCCAGAAATTTCAAAATTCCCAAATGGAATATCTTGAGAAAATTTGAAATCATACCAAATTTTGTCCCACCAATCTTTTAACCAATTATTAATATCAGGCGGATAGCATTTACCCTCAAGTCTGAATTGATAAGCATTTGGGTTCCATAATTGAGAATAACTACCTGAAACAATACTTCTTCCCATTTGCCCCACTGCTTTTCTTATTTCAACTGAAAGATCATCTTTAAGTTCACCAATTAATTCATACTTACCAAAGGGAGATTCCATGACTGAAACATTTTCTGCTTCTATTTTAAAGGAACTAAGGAAATTATTATTTGTAGGTGCTAGATTTGGGTTGATTCGAAAGTTTATACGAGTACCTGAAATAATACTGGATTTTTTATAGTCAGTACTGTGCGTAATATTGGTCAGATCTGGATTAACATTTCCATGACCAGTAATTTCTTTTTGATCGTGTTCATTTTTTAATTTTATGTATGCTGTAATTGTATCTGAATCCGATATGAAAACAGTATCACTTACATTCTGACGTAGACGATTAAAAAGTGTGAACTTTGGAAAATTCCCTGTCAATTCTCCTCTTAATTTCAAAGGATTTACAGATACTTCGGAATGTATTATATTATGATTATTTTGATTCTCAAAATAGGAGTTTAAAGAAATCTCTGGGAAAATTATAGTTTGGTTTTCAATTTCAATTCTAGAATCAAAGATACGGGCAAGTAAATTGCCACTATCAAGGTCATCATTGAATTCAGCAGAAATTGAACACTTCGAAAAGTTATATGTATGAAATCTTTTATTTCGACTATTCGATTTAATAAGTGCTCTAATTTTGACACCTGAAGCGTATGAAAAAAATAAATCAGTATGAAAACTATTGATTGACTCTGATAAAATTGAGATTTTACTTATAGCAGATCGAACCATTATGACGATTTGATCAAAATTACTTGAACTTTGTTTTTTGGATTTTAAACTTGCTAGTGAAAATAGACCTTTACCGTTAATAGTAAAGTTCCTGAAATTTGATTTAAAATTGAGTATTATTTCTTCTTTGTTATTGGAAACCCCACTCAATGAACTCACTTCTACATACTTTTGATTATTTTCTTCTGCGTAAATTTTTAAATTATCCAAATAAAAATCGTTTATTAAGTTTGCGGAGTTAATAAAAAAATCCAGCATGTTGAAATTTACATGGCAATTTTCAATACTTAGGATATCTACTTTCCTATCCGAAATAGTTAAGTCATTAATATGTATGTTTCCATCTAATCGAATGAATGCACCATCAACTTTCGCAATGAAATTTGCATGCTCATTTAACTGTT
>MDTB01116001.1_pt1 | contig 31383 bp, 39 predicted proteins | sample 811161 | NCBI WGS metagenome assembly MDTB01 (sample SAMN05326650, study PRJNA326480) | marine metagenome | isolation source: seawater | place: Mediterranean Sea | collected 2009 | reverse complement strand
TATTTGGCGGTCCCAAGGGGAATCGAACCCCTCTTTGTTGGATGAAAACCAACTGTCCTAACCGATAGACGATGGGACCTTTTTAGTGAAGTACTTAGTAACAGAAATATCATCAATAATAAACTCTACATTTTTACTACCCCTCCATTCATTAAGAGAAAGCTTACCTACAATGTTGAAGGGTTTATTATCTTTTTTTAATAAATAAGCACCTAAATCGCTCTCTAGAGCGTTAAAAGCAATGGTTTTAATGGCTGATCCATCAGACCCAATTAAAACAGATTTAACATGTTTTTCATTTATTATTTTTGAATTAATAACTTTCAAATCTTCTATAATAAAACTTGGTTCTGTATTTCCAGATCCAAAAGGTGCCAGTATATTAATCTTTTCAAAAAATTCTAAATTAAGTGCTGTAGGGGCAATTAAACAATCTATATAAATTCTTTTTTGTTTATGAATGTTTATATCCAACTTTTTATATCTATCTAATACGAATTGTTTAAAATTTTGAATTTTATTTGAGTCAATTGAAAATCCTCCCGCCATCTTATGACCACCGCCTTTAATCAAAATAGCTTTTTGTACTGCTCCAATTATAATAGAACCAATATCAAACCCACTTATCGATCTTGCAGAAGCTTTACCTATATTCCCATTTTTTGAAATTATGATTGTTGGCTTATTAAATTTTTCTTTTATTCTAGATGCTATGATACCAATTACACCCTCATGCCAATTTTCACCGCAAAGTACTAAGACTGGATCTAAACATTTAATAGCTTGCCTATTAACGTCTACTAATAGATTATTTTCTAATATTTTTCTCTCTTTATTGAATGAATCTAATTCAGTCGCTAATGAAAAAGAAGTTTTAGGATCAATATTAAGTAACAGATTTGCTCCATGTGAACATTTACCTACTCTTCCTCCTGCATTAATTCTAGGGCCAAGAACGTATCCAAGATGATATGGGGTCAACGTAGTCTCAATTTTACAAATATCTAAAAGAGTTTTAATCCCTAAATTTTTTTTTTCTTTCAAAATCTTTAATCCTTGTTTTACAATTGCTCGATTAATTCCAGTTAAAGGAACTACATCACATACGGTGCCTAATGAAACTAAGTCAAGATATTCAATTAAGTTTGGTTCTATAATTTTATTTTCTTTAAACCAATTTAGATTTCTTAGTTCTCTATTTAAAGAAATTAAAAACATGAAACATACACCTGCGGCGCAAAGATTATTTAAGTTTGATTTATCCTCAACTTGATTTGGATTTACAATTGAGAATGCTTTGGGTAATTTAATTTCTGATTGATGATGGTCTAAAACTAATACATCAACTTTTTTTTCATTAGCAAAGTCAATAGCTTCAAATGAAAGAGTTCCACAATCTACCGTGAAAATTAGTTTTAAATCCTTTTTAATAATATTTTTAAAAGCTTTTATCGATGGACCAAAACCCTCCGTTTTTCTGTCTGGTATGTATATTTCATAATTTAGTCCAAGATGTGAAAAATATTTTCCTAGTAAAGCAGTTGAGCTCGCACCATCAACATCATAGTCACCAAATATACATATCTTTTCTTTATTATTTATTGCATTAATTGTTCTTTTGGATGTTTTATTCATATCTTTAAGTATAGAGGGGTCAGGTAAGATATTTTTAATTGCTGGATTTAAAAAATTTTGAACATCATCTTTTTTTATATCTTTTAAAACAATTAATTTAGCGACTATATCATCAAGTGCAAAATTATCTTTAAGATAGTTTTTTTGATTTTTATCAAAATTTTTAATAACCCATTCTTTTCCAGTAACTGAAACTGAATTCATTTTTTATGAGTATTTGTTATCTTTTTAAAAATTTTTTGATCTTTATGAAGAACGTAAGTAGATGCTATAAAGCTATCATTTTTAATTCTAATTCCATCAGTTAAATCTCCATTTGTTACTCCTGTAGCACAAAAAATTACATCTCCTTTTACCATTTCATCAATATTATATTTCTTTTTAACATCCTTAATACCCATTTTTTTTGCTCTAATTTCCTCTTCATTATTTAAAACAAGCCTAGTTTGCATCTGTGCACCAAAACAACTTAAAGCTGCTGCAGCTAAGACACCTTCAGGACCACCACCGATACCTAAATAAATATCTACAGGTGAGTCATTATCAATAACTGAAATTACTCCACTAACATCACCGTCAGAAATAAGTTTTAATTTTACACCCATTTTTTTTAGTGATGTAATTATTTTTTGATGTCTTTCTCTATCTAAAACACAAGCTGTGATTTGATCAATTTTTTTATTTTGTGCTTCAGAAAGTAATTTTATATTTTTTTCTACTGAATTGTCTAAATCAACTAACTTATTTGGTAAGTTTGCCCCTATAGCAATTTTTTCCATATAAGTATCAGGAGCAGCAAGTAAATTTCCCTTTTCAGTTACAGCTAACACAGAAAAAGCATTAGGCAAATTATTTGCTACAAAATTTGTTCCTTCTAGTGGATCAAGAGCAATATCTAAATATTGATCTTTTTTTAAACCAACTTTTTCACCTATAAATAACATTGGCGCCTCATCCATTTCCCCTTCTCCTATAACTACAGTTCCATGCATTGGAATTTTATTTAATTCATTTCTCATCATGTCCACAGCTCCTTTGTCTGCAGCATTTTTATCTTTTTTACCTACATATAACGAAGCACCATAAGCAGCTTTTTCAGTAGCATTTACAAATTGATCTAAATATTTTTTGTCAATTGTCATTACTCTTCGATTCTTATTAATTTTGGTTTCGATATTAAGTACTTTTTGCTAGATAAAAGCTTTATTACTTTAATTAGATTCTTATCTTTTGCTTTATGAGTAATTATTATAATAGATGAATTTTTTTTAGATTTAAAGGGATTCTGTATTAATCTCTTAATTGAAACTCTACAATCAGAAAATATTTTTGTTATATTTGATAAAACTCCCTTCTTATCTGTAACGTCAATTCTAACATAAGAAGAAAAATATTGATTATAAATATAATCAATCTTTAATTTTTTCCTCTCACTATTTGAAATTGAAAAAGGATATTTTATATTTCCTCTTAATATTGATGAAATGTCTGAAACTAAAGCAGAAGTAGTTGGTTTTGGGCCAGCACCCTCACCTTGAATAATGCTTTGTCCAACAGGTTTTCCGTCAATAATTATTGCATTTAAAACACCATCAATGCTAGCTATATAAGAGCTTTTTTTGACTAAACTTGGATGAACTCTCTGTATTATCTTTTTATTAATAATTTCAGAAACACCTAGTAATTTTATTTTATAACCAAACTTGTCAGCATTAATGATATCAATTTGATCTATATGTTTAATTCCTTCGACATGTACATTATTATTAATATAAGAATTAAAAGAGAGTGAAGACAGAATCTTCAGTTTCGATGCAACATCTTCCCCATTTATATCTGAATAAGGGTTGCTTTCAGCAAATCCTAAATCTTGAGCCTTGCGTAGCGCATCATTAAAGGAAAGATTATATTTATCCATTGAAGTAAGGATATAATTAGAAGTTCCATTAAATATACCCCGAACTTTAAATATGGAATTTGCTATCAAACCCTCCTTGATTGATCTTATTATAGGTACACCACCACAAACTGAAGCTTCAAATTCTAAATTAACTTTATTTGACTCAGCAATTTTAGATAATTCATCACCATACTTTGCAATTAAAGCCTTGTTTGCAGTTACAACGTGTTTTTTATTTTTTAATGCATTAAAAACTAGTTTTTTTGCAGCCCCTTCTGATCCACCAATTAATTCAACTATTATATCAACATCCTTTTTTTTTGTAGCATCAAGATAATTATTTAACCATTTTGATTTAGGTATAGCCAAACCTCTTTTCTTGGATTTTGTTTTAGCGGAAACATACAGAATATTTGGATAAACATTATTTTTTTTGAATATTTCCAATCTATTGTTTATTAAGTAATTATATAGATACGAACCAATATTACCCAAACCTACTATTGCTATATTCATTTTCTTCATAGATAGCTATCTTACAGATGTTAAATCTGGATATCCCTTTTTTTTACTTTTATCGGAAATTTTTTCTGCGATGTCATCTATATTACAATTTTTAATATCAGCGCAATAACTTTTTTCATTTTTAGAGATTGTGTTAAATAAATTTCTTTTTTTAATACTTCTACTTTCTTTTTTTGTTAAAATAATATTATCTGATTTAGTAGTCTTTTTTATCGTGTCATTCTTTATTGGATTAATAACCTCTTTTACGGCAACTTTTTCTTGCGGATTTATAATTTTTTCTTTCGAAGTAAAAATTTTTGGATTAACATTTTTATTTAAAGTAACTTGATTTTCTTGAGACTTAATTTTTTTTTGCAATATTTTATCCTTAGTTTTTTTTTCTTTATTCAAGATTCTTGAGAGAATATTACGATCTTCTTTGTTCGTATCTTTAGATTGTTTTAACTCATTTAATATTACGAGATCTGTAGTTTCGTTTGTTTTTTTGGGATTATGAAGAATTTCTAATGTAAGATTCTCTTTAAAAAAAGCGTTAACTTCTTTCTGATTTTTACACTTGTGATCCCCACAATAATAAACATTATTTTTTTTAATACAGTTTGTTAAAAATAGTATTGAAAATATAATTAAGAAGTTTTTTATCATAAACCCATTTTTTCTTTAAAACCAAATGAAAGATTCATATTTTGGACAGCTTGTCCAGATGCCCCCTTAATCAGGTTATCGATAGCAGAGAATATAACTATTCTATTTTTATATCTTGTTTTACAAACTGAAATTATACAATTATTCGTATTGATCACATTACCTGTTGTAATAGCTTTATTTATTTTTTCAATTTTTATAAATACATTATTTTTATGAAACCTTTTAAGTTCATTTAAAATTTTATTTATTGATACTTTTTTATTTAAAGTTAAATATATCGATGACAAAAGACCTCTATATGTCGGTATAAGGTGGGGATTAAATGTATAATGAATCTTTTTTTTTGTATGTTTAAAAAATTCTTGATCTAACTCCGACATATGTTTGTGTTTTTCTATACCGTAGGCTGAAATTGATGAAAAGAGATTTTTAAATTTAAACTTCTTTTTTATGTTTTTCCCTGCTCCAGAAAAACCTGATTTTGAGTCAATAATAATTGAATTTAAATTTATATAGTTTTTTTTTAATATTGGAATTAGAGGTAGTTGTATTGAAGTTGGATAACATCCTGGATTTGAGATTATATTATATTTTTTTATATCTTTCTTCACAAACTCAGAGATTGAATAAATAGATTTATTAATAATACTCTTTGCGGTATGATTAATTCCATACCATTTTTTATACTCTATTGGATCGTTAATTCTAAAATCACCAGATAAATCTATAAACTTAATATTTTTGTTATGTATGTTTTTTTTAATGAACTTATGTGCCTCTCCATTGGGCAGCGAAAGAAATATTAAATCAACATTTTTACAGTATATCTTTTTAAATTTACTAATTTTTGGTAGTTTTTTTTTAATTCTTTTGTCAAAATAGTTTATAGATTTACCAATATTTTTTTGAGCACAAAGATATTTCATTTTTATTTTTGGATGTTTACATAGTAAATGTATTAAATCTAGTCCCACGTAACCCGTAGCTCCAACTATTGCAATGTTTAATTTTTTTTGCATTAGAATACTTATATCATTGAAGATACAAATAATAAATTAAATGATTTATCTTTTTGAAAACTGAAAGCTTCTTCTAGCTTTTCTACGACCGTATTTTTTTCTTTCAACGACTCTTGAGTCTCTTGTTGTAAGTTTTTCCTTTTTAAGTCCCAGTTTTAAAGCCTCGTCTTGAATTATCAAGGCTCTTGATAATCCGTGTATTATTGCTCCTGCTTGTCCTGAAAGACCACCACCTTTTACAGAGCATTTAACATCATAGGAAGTAAGTACTTTAGAAATCTCTAATGGTCGTGTTACTATAATTTGATGTACTGGTCTCTTAAAGTAATCATTCATTTTAATACCATTAACATAAATATTACCTGATCCCTTTTTAACCCAAACTTTTGCAATGGACCTTTTTCTTCTACCAGTAGCATACTTGCTATCTTTAAAATCTAACTTAATTTTTTTTGGTTTGATATTTTTATTTTCTGTAGAAACTAAATTACTCATTAAATCTTAACCATATTTTTTTTATTTAATTTACCAAAATTTATAATAATTGGGTTTTGACTTTCATGAGGATGTGTTGATCCAGTATACATTTTAAGTTTACTCAATTGTTTTTTTGCTAAAGGCCCACCTGGCAACATTCTTTTTACAGCAAGTTTTAAAATATCTTGTATTTTATTTTTTTCCTCTAGTCTTTTGGGAGTAAACTCTTTTATACCACCGGGATGACCAGTGTGTTTATAATAAATCTTGTTAGAAAATTTTTTTCCTGAGAATTTAATCTTATCTATATTTGTTACTATAACAAAATCACCATTGTCAATATGAGGGTTAAACGTTGATTTATTTTTTCCTCTTAAAGCCTTAGATATATACGTAGCAAGTCTACCAACTACAATGTTTTCAGCATTGATTAGTAGCCAATCTTGTTTAATATCTTTTTTTTTTATAAAAGGTGTCATATTTAAAATATGGCGATAATTACTAACAAACTTAAATAAAGTCAATTGAATTTAATAATAAAATGGCAAATAAACACTAATTAATTGGCCTTTAGAGCGATAGATTTATGATAAAGATTTAATAAAAAATAAACCAGAAAAATACTTGATATTTGATGCAGAGAAGCAATTTCTATACGTAGATTTGATAATAAAGTGAAAATGCCAAGTAATATTTGGAATATAATTATGATTTCAAAAATTAAATAAGGTTTATAAAGTTCAATAATTTTATTTTTATATATTATAAAACCAACATAAATACTTAAAACAAATATTAGATAAGCTAAATTACGATGAATAAATTGGACTAACCCATGCTGACTAAAATTTAGTAAATTTATGAAAGATGACATAACTAAATCATCGGGTACAAAAGCATCATTCATCATTGGCCATGTTTGATAAATTTTACCTGCGTCTAATCCAGAAACAAAAGCACCAATTATAATTTGTAAATATGTAATAAAAAGTAAAAACTTTAAGGACTTTATTTTGTTATTGTTTATAAAGAATCTTTTATCAATATTTTTTTTTAAATTAAAAAAGATCCAAGTCAAAGATGAAAAAATTACAAATGCTAAAAAAAGATGAATAGATAGCCTGTAATGACTTACAGAAACATTATCAGCTAACCCACTCTTTACCATGTACCACCCAATTATACCTTGAAGTAATATCAAGACAAAAATTGTAAAGAATATTTTTTCGTATCTCTTATTAAATATTTTTAAAAAGAAGAAATATACAAAAGGCAATATAAAGATTAGCCCAATAACTCTTGCTAAAAGTCTGTGATAATATTCCCATAAAAAAATTACCTTAAAGTCATCTAAGGACATATTTTTATTAATTATTTCATACTGAGGTATTGTTTTGTATAAATTAAAATAATTAATCCATTCTGCGTTTGAAAGAGGTGGTAAAATACCTTTAAACAATTCCCATTCTATAATTGAAAGTCCCGAATTAGTTAATCTAGTCAAACCTCCAACAATAATAATTATACCTATTAACGAAATTAGTGAAATTAACCAAACATAAATTTGTCTATTGTAATTATTTTTAATTAACATAAAATTAATATAAATATATAATTTTAACATTAATTTATATAATTTTAATGTCGCTATGAGAAATTTTAATATAAAAAAAATAAGAAAAAAACTAGATAAACTAGATGATAAATTACTATTAATTGTAAAAAAAAGAATGTTATTGGTAAATCAAGTAATAAAGACTAAAACTCTAAAAAAACAGATAATTGATAAAAAAAGAATTAATGTAATTCTAAAAAGGATTAAAAATAAATCTTTAAAAATGGGTGTAGATAAAGAAATATCACGTAAAATATGGAAAACTATGATACGCGCTTTTATAGATTATGAATTCAAAAATTTCAAAAAAAAATAGTTATTTACTATGAGGCGGAAGTTTTTTCTCAATAAATATTTCGTGTTTACGTGTGGCTGGATTATACTTACTTACTTTTAACTTGTCTTTAGCTTTCTCACCTTTTGTTGGTTTTTTAGCATAGTAAAAAAAAGAACTATCCGGCTTGGACTCAGGAACCAATCTAACTTTAATATGTGTTTTTTTTGCCATTTTTAATCTGGTTAATTTTATCTAAAATTTTTTTAGTTTTTAATTTTAAATTAGTTTTTAAATATGATGCTTTTATACTTGATGATTTATAATGGTCAAGCGAATTTACCTTATTGCTAATTACCTTTTTAACACCTTGTGTAGTTAATCCTTGGTCTTTTAACAAAAACTTAATTAATTTGATCATATCAATACTTTTTTGGTCATAATATCTTCTATTACCTGCAAGTTTAATGGGTCTAATTTGTTTAAATTCCTTTTCCCAAAATCTTAAAGTATGAGTTGAAGGTTTTTTAGTTTTTTTATCAATTAAATTTAATTGTTTTGCTAACTCTGTGATACCTATGAGTTTGTTGTTAGTCATTAATTTTTTCTAATAAAGATTTCGAATTTTTAAAAATAACTGTTTTCCTTGGTGATATAACAAATTTAACTCTGTTTTTGGGATTTCTGCCAATCCTTTTTTTCTTATTTAAGATTTTAAAACTGCCAAAATTTTTGATTTTAATAGAATTATCAATTTTAAGTATACTAATTATACTTGATATCAAATCTTCAATAAATCTTTCGGAATCGGAAGTTGAAAAACCAATTTTTGATTTTAATTCTAATGCTATATCTTTTTTGGTTAAATTATTTCTTTTATTTTTTGACATTAATATGGCTAAGATTTTTTTTAATTTGACTCATCAAGTCACCTTTAATTATTCTATAACACAAATCTATTGAATAATAAAATCCCACACCATCAGTCGCACCATGACTTTTTACTACTGGACCCTTTAATCCTAAAAAAATTGCACCATTATATTTTCTTGGATCTAATTTTGCTTTAAATTTTTTAAGAGAAAAATATGAAAATAAAATTGAAATCTTTGAAAACCAATTTTCTTTTAATGATTCTTTAAGACTATCCGTTAAAAACTTTGCAGTACCTTCTGCCGTCTTTAAAGCAATATTACCTGTGAAACCATCGCTTACAATTACGTTTGACTCACCATCAGTTATTTTATTTCCTTCAATATAACCTTTAAATATAAAATCTCCGTAGCTACTAATTTCTTTTAATTTAGTGTGTGCCTTTTTAATACTTTCAGTTCCTTTGATTTCTTCCGAGCCTATATTTAACAAAGATACTTTTGGAGTTTCGTCGGGAAAAAGTGATTTGTAAAGTGCTGATCCCATTTCTGTAAAATCTATTAAATTGTTTTCATCACACTCAATATTAGCACCTAGATCTAGGACTACACTCATACCTTTTCTGCTTGGCCATAATCCTGCTAAAGCAGGTTTACTAACTTGATCTATAGTTTTTAGTAACATTCTAGATATAACTAATAATACTCCTGTATTCCCAGCTGACAAAGAAATATCAGTATTAATGTCCTTTTGAGAACTAATAGCATTCCACATACTACTATTTTTTGAATTTTTAATAGCAGTCAAGGGAGTTTCTTCATCTGAAACAACAGAGTCTGAGTTATGAATTTCTAAGTACTTACTGTCAATTTTATAATTATCTAACGATTTTTGTATCAAATCTTTTTTACCGTAGAGGTGAAAAAAATAATCATTTTTAGTTTTATTTGTTTCTAAAAAAATACTAAGACCGTGGATAGTTTTATTCGGAGCATTTTCACCACCCATTGCATCGATAGCAATCGTAATTTTATTATTCATTTGATTTGTATTATACGTCTAAGATTTTTTTTCCGTTATAAAATCCAGATTTTAAATCTACATGGTGAGATAATCTAAACTCACCGCTTTTTTTATCTTCAACGATATTTAGCTCATTAACCTTATGATGAGATCTTCTTTTATTTCTTTTAGATTTAGTAGTTTTACGTTTTGGTACAGCCATGATTATCTATATTTAAAATTTATTTTACCTTCTATCATACTATCCACATCTAATTCAAAACAAAAATCGTAGAAATTCTCCAAATATAAAGCGATTTTATCAATATATTCACTTTTTATATTAACATTCATAGATAAATGATTTTTTACAACTTTTTTATTAATTATAAACTTAGACTTATTTTCAGATTTTATCTTTAAGAGTATATCGTAAAAAATTTTATTTAATATTTTCATTTTTTTATTTACTGACACATCGCCGTGTCCAATTTCTCGTAAATGATATTCTATATTTAAAAAAATGTTATCAAAGACCTTTTGAGGGAACTTTTTAGTTTTTTTGTCGTTAATATTAATCAAAATTATGGAAAAATGAAGAAAAATTAAGATTACACGTGTTTCAAAATTATCTTTTAAGAGCAATTTTTTATAAAAATAAATATTACGTGATAATTCAACTAATTTGTTATAAAGTTTATTATTATGCCTATTATAAAAAGAAAACATTTTAAGATATTATTTATTGTATTTTTACTATTATTAACAGGTAATTGTCAGCTTAAAAATCCAAATTATTCCCATGGTATAAATTTTCTTGAAAATAGAGAAAAAACTTTAATATTAAATAAAACAAATCAAAATGATGTTATAAAATCAATTGGTAGACCTCATGCACTATCATTAAAAGATGATAATACCTGGTTGTATTTTGAGAGAACTATTTCAAAAGGTAAAATGCATAAATTAGGACAAAATGTCCTAACAACAAATAATGTTTTAGAATTAAAATTTAATAAGTTTGGAATACTCTCTGATAAAAAGATTTATAATAAAAAAGATATGAAAAAAGTTTCTTATGCAAAAGAAGAGACAATTAATTCAGTTCAGCAACAAAGTTTTGTAGGTAGTTTTTTGTCAAGTATAAGACAGAAGATGTATGGTAAAAGAAAGTTTTAGTGAGCTATCACAGCTAACAACAAGAGAGCAACTATATTTGTAATTTTAATCATTGGATTTACAGCAGGACCAGCGGTATCTTTATATGGATCGCCTACAGTGTCTCCTGTTACAGCTGCTTTATGAGCTTCTGATCCTTTCCCTCCGTAGTTACCATCTTCAATATACTTTTTAGCATTATCCCATGCTCCTCCACCTGCAGTCATTGAAACAGCTACAAAGAGACCTGTTAATATAACTCCTAGTAACATAGCACCGAGACATGAAAGTGCAGCTTCTATTCCACCAATAGGTAAAATTATAAAATATAAAGCAATTGGAGATAAAACAGGTAATAAAGATGGTATTATCATTTCTTTAATTGCTGCTTTAGTTAATAAATCTACCAATCTTCCATAATCTGGTTTTCGTTTACCTTTCATTATGCCTGGAATCTTTTTAAATTGCCTTCTAACCTCTACTACTACAGCTCCCCCAGCTCTACCAACAGCCTGCATACCCATTGATCCAAATAAATAAGGTAACATACCCCCTATTAATAAACCCACTACTACAAATGGGTTAGACAAATCAAATGTTACGTTTATACCTTCAAGTGCAGATCCTTCTACGCTTGAAAAAAATTTTATGTCTTCAGTATAAGCTGCAAATAACACTAAAGCACCTAAACCTGCAGAACCAATTGCATAACCTTTGGTCACAGCTTTAGTCGTATTTCCAACGGCATCTAGGGCATCAGTAGTTTTTCTGACACTTTTTGGAAGTTTAGACATTTCTGCAATCCCTCCTGCATTGTCAGTTACAGGACCATATGCATCTAATGCAACAACCATTCCTGTTAATGCTAACATTGAAGTTACAGCAATTGCTATACCGAATAATCCTGCCAAACTATTTGTAAATAAAATCCCTACAACAATTATCAATGCTGGAACTGCAGTAGCCTCCATTGAAACAGCTAAGCCTTGTATAACATTAGTTCCATGACCTGTAGTAGATGATTTTGCTACACTTCTGACTGGTCTATAATTAGTTCCTGTGTAAAATTCTGTAATCCAAATTAATAATCCTGTAATAACTAAACCTGCAATACCACATATATAAAGATCAAAACCTGTAAAACTTACAGCCTCATAGCTGTATATTTTACTCATTCCTATTATTGAATTTGTTACAGGATAGAGAATTAATAAAGACAATACTGCTGTTACTATAAACCCTTTATAAAGCGCGTTCATAATATTTTTACTTTTGCCAAGTCTTACAAACCATGTTCCAATTATTGAAGTAATTATACATGATCCACCTATTGCTAAAGGATAAATCATCATATTAGTATCACCAGTAAAAAATATAGAAGATAAAACCATTGTAGCAACGATCGTTACAGCATAAGTTTCAAATAAATCTGCTGCCATACCTGCGCAATCTCCAACGTTGTCACCAACATTGTCAGCAATTACGGCTGGGTTTCTAGGATCATCCTCTGGTATTCCTGCTTCTACTTTTCCGACTAAATCTGCACCAACATCTGCTCCTTTTGTAAAAATTCCTCCGCCCAATCTAGCAAAAATGGATATTAATGATGCGCCAAAACCTAATGCAACTAAAGCATTTATAATTTCTCTTGAATCAGTTTTTAAATTAACAAGTACAATATAATAAATTGTTATTGCTAATAAAGCTAAACCTGCAACCAAAAGTCCTGTTATTGCTCCAGACTTGAAAGCGATAGTTAATCCGGCTTGCAAACTATTTCTTGAAGCTTCAGCTGTTCTAACATTGGCTTTTACTGAAATTAACATTCCAACATAACCAGCAACACCAGATAGAAATGCTCCAATAAAATATCCTAAACCTACTAAAAGACTAAAAAAATAACTTACAATTATAAGTACGATCACACCTACAATTGCAATTGTTTTGTATTGCCTGTTTAGATACGCTTTTGCTCCTATTTGTATAGCTTCGGCAATTTCTTGCATTTTACTATTACCTGCACTGGCAGAAAGAATTTGCCCAGATAATAAATAGCTATAAGCTACAGCTAAAATGCCAGTAAAAACTATTAAGTAAAGAAATTCTAAGGATGAATTCATATATAAAGTCCGATAGATGCCAAAAAAATTCTCAAAAGGCAAGTTATTCTTTTAAAATTTATGGATATACCCAATTTTGTTTGATGTGAGGTCCAAAATCTCAACTAAATTGTCGATTTTATCATTTTTTTTGTTGTTATTACACCTACTCTGGTCACTTTTGTAGAAGACTGTTTTGCAGAAGTATTTATCAAATTTCGTTTTTTTTTACTGGCAGTAAATAATATTTGATAATCATCTCCTTTTGAAAAAATATTTTTAAGATTTACTTTTTTATTATTTGCTAAAATCTTTGCAGCTTTAGAAAAAGGTAATTTATTATAGTTAACTTGCGCTCCACACTTGCTAGCGTAACATAAACTCTTTAAATCTTTAATTAATCCATCTGAAATATCCATTGATGAATTTGCAAAATTAATTAATTTTTTTGAAAACTTAAATGGTAAATCTGGTTTTAAATAGTTTTTAACAAATAACTTATTATACTTCCCAAAGCTTTTCTTTTTCGATTTAACTAACAAACCCAAATATGAACTTCCAAGATCACCAGTAATATAAATGTCATCACCAATTTTCGCATTTTTTCTTAATATAGGTTTTTTTTTTATATAACCAATTACAGATATAGATATGCTATTCTTTTTCGATTTAACTGTATCTCCTCCACCTAAAAAAACATGATATTTTTTTGAATCTGAGGTTAGTTCACTTGTAAAACTTTTTAACCAGTTATTATTTAACTTTTTTAACGACAAAGACAAAAAATATACAATTGGATTACCACCTTTGCTTATAATATCTGATACAGCGGATCTAAAAATTTTTTTTGTAAAATTCTTTGGATTTTTAAAATCTAAAAAATGAATATTTTCCTCGTAAGTATCTGTTGAAAATACCAGTTTTTTTTTTATATCATAATAAATATCGTCATTTAAACCCAAAGTATTTATATTATTAAAAGTAAGTTTTTTTAAGTATTTGTTAATTATAGTATTCTCAGTTATCATTTTTTCTTATCTTCTTTGATAATTTATCTAAAATTGCATTTAAATATTTAATCTGACTTTTTTCTAAAAAGAATTCAGAGGTTTTAATGTATTCACTGATAATTACATTTTTTGGATTATTGTGTTTAAACATTAGTTCAAATGTTGCTGCAAAGAGAATTATTTTAAGAAGTTTGTCAGTTCTAGTAAAATCTATATCATTTAATAAATATTCTTTGAGTTTAGCCTCAATCAATTCTCTTCGTTCAATAGTACCATTTACAACGTCTTTAATAAATTTTTTGTACTGACTTTTAGTATAAGCTATTGGCTCATCAGGGTTTAATAAGAAAGTATAGATTTTTTGAATAATTTTAACTCTTATATTGTTTGTTTTTTTAATTTCTAAATTCATTTTTCATAACCTGTAAAATTGCTTTAGCAGCTTCGACTCCTTTATTAGTTCTTGCTATAGCCTGATCTTTATTCAAACAAGTTAAAATTCCATTTCCTATAGGCTTCTTGGTATTTATAGAAATTTTCATTATCCCATTTGTGCAAGCATTTGATATGTATTCAAAATGTGGAGTCTCTCCTTTAATTACACAACCTAATGCTATAGCTGCATCATAATTTTCAATATTCTTTGCAATCAAAATAGGTATTTCAAAAATTCCTGGAGCTTCAATTATGTCGGTCTTATAATTTTGAATAACGGATTGTGCAGAAACTAATAATTCTTTAGAAATTTCTGGATAATAATTTCCAACGACTATTAATATTTTTTTCATTTAATTATTTCCTGTTTTTTTATTTTGATACCATATCCATCTAAACCTATAATCTTTTTTTTTGATCTTGAAACTAATATCATATTTTTAATTTTCAATTCTTTAATTATTTGAGCTCCTATACCATAATAACGTAAAATATTATTATTTATATTTTGTTTTGTAGTGTCTTTTTCCGAATTATTATTTTGATTTCGAATTACAATTAACGCGAAGCTATTATATTTATTTAAATATTTTAGAGACTTTTTAATATAGTTTTTATTTAAACTTATAGCCTTACTGGTGATAGTTTTAGAAATAACTCTCACTCTTACATTTTTTCTAAAATTTATTTCTCCTTTTACTAAGGCGTATGACACAGTGTTATCAAGTTTGTTTCTAAATGATTTTAACTCAAATTCTCCAAAACGTTGTAATAAAACAAATTTATTATGTGTGTTAGTAATTAATTTTTCATTTTTTAATCTGTATGAAATTAAATCTTCTATGCTCCCGATTTTTAAATTATGTTTTTTAGAAAACTTTAAAAGATCATCAAATCTTGCCATACGACCATCTTCATTCATTACTTCACAAATAACTGCGCTAGGATCCAACTTCGCTAATTTTGAAATATCCACTGAAGCTTCTGTATGTCCTGCTCTTTCTAAAACACCACCATTTTTAGCTACTAGCGGAAAGACATGACCAGGAGAAACAATATCTTTTTTTTTTGAGTTTTTATTAATAGCTACTTTAATTGTTTTTGCTCTGTCAAAAGCAGAGATCCCTGTGGTAATTCCTTTTTTAGCTTCAATTGAAACAGTAAAAGCAGTTTGCATTCTAGCTTTATTCACTGATGACATTAGTGGCAAAGAAAGTTTGTCTACTTGCCTTTTAGTCAAAGCCAAACAAACTAAACCTCTGCCGTGCATTGCCATAAAGTTAATCTTTTTATAATTACATTTTGAAGCTGGTATTACAAGATCACCTTCATTTTCCCTATTTTTATCATCAACTAAAATAAATATTTTTCCATTTTTTGCATCCTTTATAATATCTTTTATAGGTGATAATTTTTTATTATTCATTTTTTAAGGTTTAATAAGTATTTACTAAAAATATCAAATTCAATATTTACAATATTACCAACTTTTAAATTAATTAAATTGGTTAGCTTTAAAGTGTGTGGAATTATAGAAATCATAAATATATTACTCTTTACTCTTGCTATAGTTAAAGAAACACCATTAATTGCAATTGAAGCCTTTTCAATTAAATGATATTTGTAATTATTGCTTATTTTAAAATAAATATCCCAAGACTTATCAATAACAGAAATTTTAGTAACAGTGCCTATGGTATCTATGTGTCCTTGAACATAATGGCCAGAAATGTTTTTTCCAAATAAAAGGGATTTTTCAAAATTAACCCTACTGTTTATTTTGAGATGTTTAAAATTTGATCTTCTTAAAGTTTCTTTTGATAAATAAAAAGATATTTTGTCTTTTGATTTTTTGACTAGTGTTAGACAAACACCATTAGCATTTATAGAGCTACCGATGTCCGAGTGATTTAATTTCATATTTGTTTTTAACTCAATATAACAAGTCTCTTTAAGTTTTTTTATATTTACTAAAATACCTTGATTATAAATTATTCCACTAAACATATTAAAGAGACAGTTTAAAAAGTTTGTCAGTAAATAAATTTACTTTTATTTTGTTTGAACGATTTAGTTTATTGGCCATATTAAACTTTGAAGAATTTACTCCATTGTTTTTAAGTCGTATATTAGATTGAAAAACATAAATTTTATTTATAAAGTGATTTTTTACTAAAAAGTTTAAAAAAGTTATTCCACTTTCTACTAAAACTCTTGAAAATCCTCTTTTTTTAAGATTCTCAAATATCTTTAAATAATCGTGTGCATCATCCATTTTATTATAAACTATAGTAACACCTTTTTTTTTTAATAGATTTTTTTTAATAGATTTTTTTTTAATTGTAGTAAATAAAATGATTTTTTTGTTACTTTTATATATTTCTAAATTCTTTTTTAAGATTAGATTCCGGTCAATAATTATTATTGCTGGATTTTTTTTTTCAAGCCCTTCTATACGGCAGCTTAATTTTGAATTATCTTTATTAATCGATTTCGAAGTTGATAATATGGCGTCGTAAGTTGATCTAAGATAATGTACTCGTTTTCTTGAATGTATGTTGGTTATCCACTTCTTTTTTTTAGAAATAGTTAAATTATCTTTAGAAATGGCAATTTTTGCATCAACTAATGGTGTTAATTCTTTATTGATATAATCTCTGTAAAATTCTTTTGCAAAATTCGACATTAAACCTACTGAAGTTTTAATTCCTTTTTTTTTAAATATTTCAATTGCTTTTTTTCTAGATCTTTTGTCGTAATCATAAACTGAAAAAAAAACCTTCTTAATATTTTTTTTTATAATTAAATTAGTACAAGGAGGTGTTTTGCCAAAATGTGAGCAAGGCTCTAATGTAATAAAAATATTAGAACCATTAAAATTTAAATTTTTATTTAATGCATTAGACTCTGCGTGTGGTCTTCCATTAAGAGAAGTGTGACCTGTAGCTAAAATACTGTCATCCTTTTCAACAACACAACCCACAGAAGGATTTTTTCCAGTTGAACCCAAATTAATTTTTGCTTGTTCAAAAGCCAGGTTAATAAGTGATATATTATTTCTTTTTGTACTCATCAAGTTTGCCAACATATTCCCCAAAATCTTCGACTTCTTTGAAGTTTGTATATACTGAGGCAAATCTTATATATGCTATTTTATCCATTTCTTTTAATCCATCCATAACCATTTTACCTATAACGCTAGATTGAACTTCTGCATGACCCATTTCCTCAAGTTCTCTTGAAATTTTTGAGACAAATCTTTCTACTGTGTCACTGTCGATGGGTCTTTTTTTCAAAGCAATATAGATTGATTTAGACAACTTTTCTCTTTCAAATGGAGATTTTCTTCCGTTTTTTTTTACAACTGTTAATTCTCTAAATTGTACTCTTTCAAATGTAGTAAATCTTTGACCGCCTCCGCACGTACAAGACCTTCTTCTTCTTACAGCGGTACCATCTTCTGTTGATCTTGAGTCAACGACTGATGTATCTTTTTCTCTACAAAAAGGACAAAGCATAGTTATATAATTAATAATTACTACTATATATAGGGAAAGAGGTACATAGATCAATTACCTCTTTTTTAACTTTTTCTTCTATTTTATTATTATCTTCAGGATTTTTTGATAGTTCTTTAACAACTTCAGCAATTAAATTTCCTACTAATGCGAATTCATTTACTCCAAATCCTCTAGTCGTACAAGCAGGTGTTCCAAGTCTAATTCCTGAAGTTATCATTGGACTTTGAGTGTCAAATGGAATTCCATTTTTATTACAAGTTATATTTGATCGTCCTAAACTTGCTTGAGCATCTTTTCCAGTTACGTTATGACTTCTTAAATCAACTAACATCAAATGAGTATCGGTACCCCCTGAAAATATTTTTAAATTATTTTTAATTAAAGAGTCGGATAGAGATTTAGCATTCTCAATAACTCTTTTTGTGTAATCTTTAAATTCATCATCAAGTGCCTCTTTAAAACAAACAGCTTTAGCAGCTACAACATGCATTAGTGGGCCACCTTGTAAACCAGGGAAAACAGCACTGTTAAATTTTTTAATTAAATCCTCTTTATTAGTTAAAATTATTCCTCCTCTAGGGCCTCGGAGAACTTTATGTGTAGTAGATGTTACAACATCTGCATATTTGGTTGGGTTTGGATAAGCTCCGCCTGCCACTAAACCTGAGAAGTGAGCCATATCAACCATTAGATATGCGCCAACTTTATTTGCAATTTCTCTAAATCTTTTAAAGTCAATTATTCTTGAATATGCGCTTCCACCCGCAATTATAATTTTAGGATTATGTTCAACAGCAAGCTGTTCAACACTTTTATAATCGATCAATCCATTACTCTTGTCTACTTCATAATGCACTGCGTTAAACCATTTTCCAGATTGTGCAGGTTTAGCCCCATGTGTTAAATGACCACCAGAATTTAAACTCATACCTAAAATCGTATCACCAGGTTTAACTAGCGCCAAGTATACTGCACCATTAGCTTGGGCACCTGAATGTGGTTGAACGTTAGCAAATTTACAATCAAATAATTGTTTAGCTCTAGCAATTGCTAAATCTTCTGCAACATCAACATGTTCGCAACCACCATAGTATCTTTTACCAGAATAGCCTTCTGCGTATTTGTTTGTAAGTACGGATCCTTGAGCTTCTAAAACTGCTTTTGAAACTATATTTTCTGATGCAATAAGTTCTAAATGTTGCTGTTGTCTAACAAATTCATCATTTATAGAATTATAGATTTCCGAGTCTGAGTCTTTTAAATTAGACTCGAAGAAATTATTTAAAAAATTTTTAACTTTAATAACTGTTGACATAAATTATATTTTTTTAACTCGTCTTAAATGTCTCCCACCTTCAAAAGGTGTGTTTAAAAAAATAGATATAATTTTTGGTATATCTTTTTTTTTAGTTAATCTTGCTCCTATTGTGATTATATTAGCATCATTGTGTAATCTAGACAATCTAGTAGAAGTCTTATTATAGCAGGTGGCTGCACGAATACCACTTGTTTTATTAGCACTTATTGCCATACCTGTTCCAGATCCACATACTAAAATACCGATATCACTTTTTTTTGCTTTTACCCTCTTAGCAACTTTTTTTGCATAATCAGGATAGTCTACTGATGTAGAATTATAAGTGCCTAAATCTATAATTGACATTTTTTTTTTAATAAAAATAGATTTTATAAATTCCTTAATTCTAAATCCTGCATGATCTGAAGCTATACAAATTTTTTTAAATTTAGATTTCAAATTAATTAAAAGGATTTTCTAAAACACAAGCAACCAGATGTATACGCGATTGTTCCCCACCATTAAAAAAATTATGATATTTTGTATTATTGGTAATTGTAACTGAACCATCTGCTGGTAAGTGTTTTGCTACATTTTCAATCACCATCGAGCAACCTGGATTTGTTATTATTGGTATATGTAATCTCGGTTCAGGATCCTTATGCCAACTTAAAGTTGATCTTGGTTCTTTTAGTAATATTCTAACTCTTCCAAGTTTAAACTTTTTACTTAAAATCTCATAAACTTCTTTAAAATATGTATTTTGAAATTCAGGTACTACTTGAGTATATTTTGACTCGTCTATTTTAATGTCTCTAGATACTTCTTTTCCTGTTTCATCTGGTATAGTCCAGTACTGACCTCTAATATTATTACCTTTTATTGAACTATCATCCCCTGGGATTTGGTTCAGAGGAATTGCTCCAAAATGTGATACACCAGGGCTATCAAATTTTTTAATTTTCAAAACTTTGTCCAAATCATCTCTTAATCTTGCTATGTCAAATTTTAAATTTGGAACTTGGTAAAAATCCTCAAAAGATACATGTGCCATAATTTCTTTTTAATTTATTTTAAGTAATGTTATAATATAATATTTGTCGCAGCATATAAAATTAATTAAATTAAACAAATGAAAATATTAGGATCTTATCCCAAGACTAGATTGAGAAGAGTTCGCAAGTCCGATTGGATTAGGCGATTAGTAGCTGAAAATAACCTTTCTACAAGCGACTTGATTTTACCTATATTTGTTAAAGAGGGAAAAAATGAAAAAAAAGAAATTAAGTCTATGCCCGGCATTTATAGGTATAGTATCGACAATTTAAATAGAGTTGTTGATCAGGCCACAAACATGGGAATACCAATGATAGCTTTATTTCCTTACACGCCTAGTTCTAAAAAAAATATAAATGGTACAGAGTCTTTAAATGAAAATAATTTGATTTGCAGAGCACTAAGAAAAATAAAAGAAAAAAATAGAAATATCGGGGTTATGTGCGATGTAGCCTTGGATCCCTATACTAGTCATGGACATGACGGAATTATAAAAGGTAAGGAAATTCTTAATGATAAGACTATTGAAATACTAATGAAGCAAGCGCTTCTTCAAGCTCAAATGGGATGTGATGTAATAGCTCCTTCTGATATGATGGATGGAAGAATTGGTAAAATAAGAAATTATTTGGATAAAAATAAATTTGAAGATATTAAAATAATTTCTTATGCGGTTAAATATGCTTCAAATTTTTACGGACCCTTTCGAGATGCTGTTGGTTCAGGTTTAAATTTCAAAGGAGATAAAAAAACATATCAAATGGACTATAGAAATTCTAATGAGGCTTTAAGAGAAATTGGCTTAGATATAAACGAAGGAGCGGATATGATTTTAGTTAAACCGGGAATGCCTTATTTAGACATAATAAGAACGGCAAAAGATAATTTTAAAATACCAATCTTTTCATACCAAGTTTCAGGAGAATATAGTTTAATTAAAAATGGGATTAAAAACAAAGTCATACATAAAGATGCTATATTAGAAAGTTTGATGTCATTAAAAAGAGCTGGTTCTTCTGCAATTGTTACATATTTTGCCCTAGAAGTAGCCAAGCATTTGAAATAATCTTAATTAAAATAGTTTTCTAAAATTATTCTAGTTTTAGGAAGAATTAAATTATTAGGAATAAAAAACTTATTCATCATTAATAGTCTAGTAAATGATAATGATTTTTTTATTAAGTCATTGTCAATAATTTCAGGTATTTTATTTTCTACTAAAAAAGAAGGTATTTTGTATTTTATTTTATCAATATACTCGTCCATAAATTTTATTTTATCATTTGTAACTTTTAATGAGTTCAAATTTGGATCAAAACCTAATTCTTTTATTAATTTCATTTCCCAAAAAATATATAATAATATCCAATTTTGGTTATCAAAATTTTTAATTAAATCATCTAAAGAATTGTAAATTATTTTATATGGCTGACTTTCAGGCAATAATAAAGAAAGAATATTGCTAGATGAAAGAAGAGCACTTGTTCTTTTTCTATCATTAAAATATTTTGGAGCTATAGGTTTAACTAATTCAGTTTTAAAGTAACCTAATTTATTTGAATTTTTAGAATTAAAAAAAACAAATAACTTATTTGATATCTGAAGATGATTTTTAATTTTTCTTGACGTTCCTCCATATACGATACCGTTTACTTTGCCGTAGGAGCTTGTAAAAACATTAATAATATTAGCGTTTTCTCGGAATTTTCTTTTTGATAAAAGAAAACCTTCATCTTCCCAATTCATAAGGAGATTTTTAGATCAGTTAGTAATTTTTGAGCTGCTTTTTGCTCTGCTTTTTTTTTGGAACTACCTTTTGCACTTTTTGTATTTGAATTAGGTATTTTAACTTCGACTTTAAATATTGGACTATGGTGAGGTCCAGATTGTTTAAAAAATTTATACTTCGGTAAAATTTTATATTTTTTTAAACTATACTCTTGCAACTTTGTTTTAGAGTCGATCTCAGTAATATCCGATCTATCTAAATATTCTTTCCAATGTTTAAGTATAAACTTTTCAGTATCATCAATTCCTTTGTCTAGAAAAATAGCTCCTATTAAAGCTTCTAAACCATCACTTATTATTTTACCATCAGATCTAGACAGCCCTTTGTAAGATCCTCCTAATGTCATAAATTTTTTTATTTTTAAATTTTCACCAATTTTTGTACAAGTTTTTTTATTTACTAAATTAGCGAATTTTTTATCAATTATTCCAACATCTTCATTAGGATAAATCTCAAGGAGTTTTTTTGAAAGTACTATACCTAAAACTCTATCACCTAAAAATTCTAATTTTTCATTATTATTTTTATTGTCAAAACTTTTATGTACAAGACTTTGTTTAAGTAAACTTATATTTTTAAACTTAATTTTTATATTATTCTGTAATTCTATTAATAATTCACTCATGATAGTTTTTTAAAAAACCTTTCAAACCTGAATGATTTATTTAAATTCCACACTTTTAATAAGCTGCTTTTTACCGTATCATTTGAAAAAAAAATTAATTGAGCTTTACCTACTAAATTTAAATCTTTAACATAACCTACGCTACTTAGATATCTGCTATCTTTTGAACAATCCCTATTGTCTCCTAAAAAGAAATAATGTTGACTGGGTACGTTATACAAATCAGTGTTTAACAAAGTTCCATTTTTTTTGTAAACAGCTATGTATTTTACACCATTTGGTAAAGTTTCTTCGAAAGACTCAACTTGAATTTCTGAAACTCCACATCTAATTTTAAAATCTTTATTTAATTTTTTTCTCATAATTTCTTCATTATTAATAAATATTTTACCATTGATAAATTGTAGTTTGTCGCCAGGCAGAGCTATCAATCTCTTAATATAATCTGTTCTATTATCTGCCGGAGTTTTAAAAACAACCAAGTCACCCTGTTTAGGTAGATTGTTTAGAACCCTTTGATCAAATATTGGAGGGCTAAATGGAAACGAATGTTTGCTGTAACCATAGGAATATTTAGAAACAAATATTCTATCACCAATTAATAATGTGGGCTCCATGGAAGAAGAAGGTATATAAAACGGTTGAAATAATAATGATCTAATTATCACCGCTATTATTAACGCGTATAAAAGTGTTTTTATATTGTCAAAAATTATATAGGTAAAACTTTTTTTCATTATACTGTTATGATTACTACTGCAGTTGCAAATGGTTTATCATCAGATAGAGATAACAAAATATTATATTTTTTTTTTAGTATATTCTTTACTACTTTTAAGCTTTTTCCACGTATATTAATAGTAGGCATGCCTTCAGTGTTATTTTTTACATATATTTCTTTAAAACTTAGTTTTTTTGAAAAACCAGTACCAAGTGCTTTAACAAAAGCCTCCTTTGCTGCAAATCTTTTGGCAAAACATTCGTAAATATTCATTTTTTTTTTACAAAGTTTAATTTCTTCATTGGAAAAGATTCTTTTCGTAAATAATTTATTTTTCTTAATAACTTTTGAAATTCTGTTAATGTTGATAATGTCTGTGCCTATTCCTATTATTTTCATTATTTTAAAATTTTTTTAAATTTTTTAATTGAATTTGGAAGTCCAATAAAAATAGATTCTCCAATTAAAAAATGACCGATATTAAATTCTTTTATATCATTAATCTTTTTTAAGATCTTTGCTGAAGTATAAGTTAGCCCGTGTCCCGCATGAACATTGAGTTTTAAAAAAGATGCATATTTAGCAGCTTTTTTGATTCTACTTAGTTCTTTCTGGTAAGGTTTTTTTTTATTAATAATATTACATATTTTTCCAGTATGTAGCTCAACACTGTTTGTGTCTAACTTTTTTGCAATCTTAATGTCTTTAATACTAGGTTCAATAAACAAGCTTACTTTTGACCCATTTCTTTTTAATTTTTTAATAGTTTTTTTTAGAAAGTTTTTTTTGTAATTTAGATTTAATCCACCTTCTGTAGTAATTTCCTTTCTCTTTTCTGGGACTATACAGATAAATTTAGGTTTGCACTTTAAGGCTATTTGTACCATTTCCTTTGTACATGCTATTTCTAAATTTAACGGAATTTTAAGTTTTGACCTTATTTCCTTAAGATCCTTTTCATTAATATGCCGCCTGTCTTCCCTTAAATGAACAGTAATAGAATCGGCTCCATATTTTTCAGATAATAAAGCAGCTCTAGTGGGGCTTGGATATAATTCTCCTCTTGCGTTTCTAACAGTTGCAACATGATCTATGTTCACACCTAATTTAATCTTTTTTTTCATTAAAGCTCTCTGCTTCCAGGTTTTATTGGCTTGATCTTTAAAAGAGTTTCTGGAACATCATTTTCTTCGTAGGAGGGAATATTTATTGCTATTTGTGAAACAATTTTATCTTTTATTTCTGAATGTCCGTTTGACCTATCAATAATGCAAGCATATCCTACAATATTAGCATCTGAATTTGTAACTATTTTTGAACATTCGAGGCTTGATTTGCCTGTTGTAATAACGTCCTCAACTATTAAGACATTAGAATTCTTTTTGATGCTAAAATCTCTTCTTAAAATAAATTCATTATTTAATCTTTCAGCAAATATTGTTTCTTTCTTCAATATTTTACCTATTTCGTAACCTATAATTATACCACCCATAGCAGGTGCTAGCACGAGATCAAAAGCGTCTAATTCTTTTTCTATTTTTTCCGCTAATGACTCACATATTTTTTGAGCCAAATATGGTTTACTTAATAACTTTGCACACTGAACATATTGAGGACTACGTAACCCTGAAGATAAAATAAAATGACCATCTAGTAAAGCGTCAGTTTCTTTTAAAATTTTTAAAGATTCTTTGTATGAAAGCATTTTTTTTCTCTTTGTGTCTTATGATCCTAAATTTGTAATTTTTCTGTTTAATTTGACTTATCAAGTTTGTAAAGTTTTTTAAATCATTTATTTGGATATCAAAAGAAAATTCTAGATGCTTGTGCATTTTTTTTAATAATTCAACATTTATAATGTTACATCCATTAAAACCTATTAAAGTACTTATTTCTCCAAGCACACCCGGATTATGTGGTAATTCAATTACTAGCGTGCTGCTGTATTCTTTATCCTTACTAGTGTTTACATCTAGTAATTTATCTTGCCAGTATCTTCTTATGGCAGCCCTTGCTTTTCCTGTTTTTGAAGAAGAAATCCAGTGTAATGATGGTGATACTTTTTTTGAATTTATAATCTTAACCATATCACCATTTTTCAAAGTTGATTGAAGAGGTGACTCTGAGCCGTTTATATAGCATCCAATAGCAGTATTTCCAATTTTAGTATGAACAGCATAAGCAAAATCAATTGGGGATGCATCTTTAGGCAACTTTATTACGGCTCCCTTCGGCGTAAAACAAAATACATTATCTTGAAACATCTGCAATTTTGTAAATTCATAGTAATGTTCTGGACTATTACCGTTTTCAATAATTTCAACAAGATCTCTTAACCAATCATACTCTCTCCAAGAAAGCTCAGAAAATTTTTCTGATGATTTATATTTCCAATGTGAAGCGATACCTCTTTCGGCAAATTCATGCATATCATGTGTTCTTATCTGTATTTCTATTCTTTGTTTTTCTGGTCCTATCAGGGATGTATGAATTGATTTATATTTATTTATTTTTGGTGTCGATATATAATCTTTAAATTTTCCTGGTATAGCAGAATATTTACTATGAAAAATTCCAAGTGTTTTGTAGCAATCTTCAATGTTACTTAATTGTACTCTAAAACCAATTATATCTGTTAGTTGTTCTAAAGATACTTTTTTATTTTGCATTTTTCTCCAAATAGAAAAAGGAGTTTTTTCTCGCCCGGAGATTTTTGCTTCTACTCCTTGGGTTTTAAGTAATTCAATTAACTGATCTGAAATTGAATTAAAATTGTTATCTCGATTACTTTTAATAAATTGTAATCTCTCTATTATTAAATTTCTTGCTTTACTATTTAAAACTGCAAATGAAAGGTCCTCTAATTCATCTCTAATTCTATTCATTCCCATTCTATCTGCTAGAGGTGAATAGATTTCCATAGTTTCCTTTGCGATACGTTGTTTTTTTTCTTGTGAATTCAAAGATTCTATAGTTCTCATGTTATGTAATCGATCAGCTAATTTAACTAATAAAACTCTAATGTCTTTTGAAGTGGCTAGAATTAACTTTCTAAAATTTTCAGCTCTTGAATTTTGTTCTGCTTTATTTTCTAAAAGTGAAATTTTTGTAACACCATCTACTAAGTCAGCAACTTCCTTTCCAAACTCACTTAATACTATATCGTATGTTGCTTTAGTGTCTTCAATTGTATCATGAAGTAATCCAGTAACTATAGTCGCGCTATCTAATTTTAAATCAGATAATATATTAGCAACAGCAACAGGATGAATTACATATGGGTCGCCTGATTGACGTTTCTGATTTTTGTGGGCGTTAAGTGCAAAATTGTAAGCTTTGTTAAGAGTAGTTGGATTTAAAAACTTATTATAAGATTTTATTTTATTTATGAGCTCTTCATTATTTATCATTATTTGAACATACCACTTTCATTAATTCTTGTAATCTCATTAGTTTGCTTTAAAGTAAGTTTTTTGATGTAAAAATCTATTTTTTTATTATTAATTGGGTGTTCCCAACCAGGTAAAATCTCTTTTAATGGAAAAAGTACAAAATTTCTTTTCTTTAATGCAGGGTGTGGCAAAACTAAATTGTATGTATTAATAATTTTTTTATTATAGTCAATTATATCTATATCAATAATTCTTGGTTTATTTTTTGAAGTTTTTAGTCTACCCATTTTTTTCTCTATAAGATTTGTAATTTTCAGTAACTTTTGAGGAGTCCCAATAAATTTAATTATTAGGGCAACATTAATAAATTTTGGATGTTTATTATTTGGGTAAGATGGAGTTTCATAGCAATGAGATATTTTAATCGGTTGAACTTTATTTTTTGATAATAATTGAATACATTTTTTTATGTTTTGATATTTCGAGCCTGCGTTAGATTTTAAATTAGACCCTATGCTTAAAATAATCATCGATTGTTTTTGCTGAAGATTCTTGCTTTTTCTCTATTCCAATCTCTTTTTTTCTTAACTTGTCTTTTATCAAATAATTTTTTTCCTTTAGCGACTGCCAGCTCTACTTTAACTTTTCCTTTTAAGAAATATAATTTTGTTGGTATTATTGTTAAACCTTCCTGATTTATTTTTCCAACTAGCTTATTTATTTCTTTCTTTTTTAATAATAGTTTTCTTATATCTTTTGGATCATGATTATTATAACTTGATTGTTTATACATTGGCACATGTGAGTTTATTAAAAACATTTCTCCATTTTTATCTACAGCATAAGAGTCAGCAATACTTGCCTTACCATCTCTAATAGACTTTACCTCAGACCCCTTTAGTGCAATTCCTGCCTCATAAAACTCTTGAAAAAAATAATTAAAACTTGCTTTTCTGTTAAGACAAATTATTTTTTGACCCGTTGAAGATTTGGACTTCATTAAATAAGATTAGCTGATTTTAAAGCTGCTTCTACGATTTTTTTTGTATTTTGTGTTATTTTAACTAGTGGTAACCTAACATCTTCTGGAGCTAATTTAAGAATTGATGCAGCATATTTTACTGGAGATGGGTTGCTTTCAATAAATAAAGCTTTATGTAAAGGTTTTAATGAATTGAAAATCTCTTTTGCTTTAATAATAGAATTTTCGTTTTTTTTGTTTAGACTAGCCATTTGAAATTCTGCACATTTTTTTGCAGCAACATTTGCAGTAACACTAATACACCCTACTCCACCTCTTTGATTAAATTCTAAAGCATTGTCGTCTTCACCAGTTAATTGGACAAATTCTTTTCCCATCAATTTTAAATGAGTATCAACTCTATTAAGTTCTCCTGTAGCGTCCTTTACACCTATAATATTTTTTAATTCAAACAATCTAGCCATTGTTTCGGGAGTCATATCAATTACAGATCTTGATGGAATATTATAAATTATAATTGGTACACCTACATTGTCATTAATTTTTTTATAATGCTGAAATAAACCTTCTTGAGTAGGTTTGTTGTAATATGGTGTAACTATTAATAATCCATCCACACCAGCCTTTTCAGCATGTTTAGATAGTTCAACAGCTTCTGAGGTTGAGTTGGACCCTGTTCCAGCAATTATTGGAATTCTTTTGTTAGACTCTTTTACGCATATTTCTATTACTTTTTTATGTTCATTATGAGATAATGTAGGTGACTCACCTGTTGTTCCAGCAGGAACTATGCCATTTGAACCACTTTTTATATGGTGATGAATTAGCCTTGTATAGTTTTCTTCATCCAAAGCATCATTTTTAAATGGTGTTATTAAAGCAACTATTGATCCTTTAAACATAAAATAAAATAAGGTAAATATTTTTTACTTTATGCTTATTCGTTTAATTAGTCTAGTAATTTTATTTTATTCCATAAATAATGGTTATTTTTTGCATGCTGAAAATAATACATTTATTTTTCCTAAGGATAAACCATCTGTTTTTAAGAAGATTGAAGTAAAAAATAAAATAATTAAAAAAAAAACTATTTTACCAAAAGTTAAACCATTAACAGAAAAGAAAAAAATTATTTCAAAAAAAAGACCTAAAGAAATTATAGAAAAAAAAGTAGATAACTTTAAAACTTCAAATTTTTTATATCCTAAAAAAAAACCAGCTAGTTATAAAGTGGTGGCAAGTACCGCTGATAAATCGAAAGTGTTAAATGAAAAAGACTTTATTAAAGCTAAAACCGTTATCAAATATGTAAAACAAAAAAAATGGAATAGTGCTTTGAAGGCAAATGATAAGGTAAAAGACAAAGAATTTAGGACTTTAATTAAGTGGATGTACCTAAAAACAACAGGTAATGCTGCGTCATTTAATGATTATCAAAAATTTATAGTAAGTAATCCTGATTTTCCTCGTTTAGGTAGACTTCAGTACTTAGCTGAGAGTAAAATTTATTTAAAAAACAATACGCCAAATTCAATTATTGATTGGTTTCAAGATTATCCACCTGTAAGTGGTATGGGTAAAATTAAGTTAGCAGAAGCTTATTTAGAAAATGGTGAGATAGATAAAGTCGCTTTTTTAATTAAAGATGGTTGGACAAATGCACAAATAAGAAAAAACGATTTAGGTTATTATAGAGCTAAATTTAAAAAATTTTTAGATACAGATGATCATATACGTAGAGCAGATTATTTAGCGTGGGAAAATAAATATTGGGATTTAAAAAGAATGTTAAGGTACTTACCTAAAGATGAAAGAGCTCTTTATAATGCTAGACAAATATTAATGAGTAATTCATACGGAGTGGATACATCAATTTCTAAAGTCCCTGCACATCTAAAAAAAAATATAGGTTTAGAGTATGATCGTTTAAAATGGAGAAACAGAAGAGGAAGATTAGAGTCATCGCTAGAAATATTGTACAGTAACGGTAACAAATCAGAAGAAGAACTCGTTAGAGGTGACCTTTGGTGGAAACAAAGGGAAAGTATAGTACGAAGTTTAATATATAAAAAAAGATATAAGACAGCCTATAAGGTGGCCAGCGAACATTCTTTAACTTCAGGAGCAAAATTTGCTGAAGCTGAATGGTTATCAGGTTGGGTGGCTTTAACTTTTTTAAAGTCTGGTGAGTATGCTATAAATCATTTTGAAAATTTTTATAATAATGTTAGTTATCCAATAAGTTTAGCAAGAGGAGCTTATTGGCTAGGTCAGTCTTACAAAACACTTGGCGATGGTACCACGGCTGAAAACTATTTTAAAGAAGGATCAGTTTTTTTAACAACCTACTATGGTCAATTATGTTTTAATGAAATTAATTTAGGTGAAGATTATTTTTTAAATGATGAATCAAATTATACTAAGGAATATGAAAAAGAATTTAATAAAAATAGATTAATTAATCATGTTATATTATTAAAAGAATTAGGGGCTTCTCAGTACGCAAAAGATATTATTAAACATTTAGCAAGTCTAGATATTGAAAGTGGAAGTGAAATCTTAGCAGCAAAATTATCAACTCAGATTGAAAGATATGATTTTGCAATACAAATATCTAAACAGGCATCTTACAAAAAAAGATTTTTTCTCAAATTTAATTATCCAATAATTAGTACTCCAAGGACAATTAATGGAAAAACTATGCCTAACCCTGAATTAATATTATCTATAATTCGTCAAGAAAGTGAATTCGATAGAAAGGCTAACAGTTACGTTGGAGCAAAGGGGATGATGCAATTAATGAAATATACGGCTAAGTTAGTGGCTAAACAAGCAAAGTTGCCCTACAGTATTAGTGGGCTTACAAGTGATCCTGAGTATAATATTAAGCTAGGTTCTTATTATTTTAATTCACTGCTGGAACAATATAATGGTGTTTATCCATTTGCTATAGCTGCTTATAATGCAGGGCCTAATAGAGTTAAAACATGGAGAAGAGTTAATGGTGACCCTACTAAAAAAGAATTAAGTTATGTTGACTGGATTGAATTAATTAGATTTAAAGAAACACGAAATTATGTACAAAGAGTTTTAGAAAATGTTAATGTATATAAATTTATGTTAGCAAAATCACCTGTTAAAATAGATAGTTTTTTTAGATAAAATTATGGCGGAGGCTATTGGATTCGAACCAATGGTACGGAATTAACCGTACGGCAATTTAGCAAACTGCTGGATTAAACCAACTCTCCCAAGCCTCCACTAGACTATAATTAAGTGTCTTTATAATTAATTTTTACCTATATTTCATTAAATATTTTACTCTAG
>MDTB01235637.1_pt1 | contig 31387 bp, 32 predicted proteins | sample 811161 | NCBI WGS metagenome assembly MDTB01 (sample SAMN05326650, study PRJNA326480) | marine metagenome | isolation source: seawater | place: Mediterranean Sea | collected 2009 | reverse complement strand
TGTAAAATTGTTTAATGGAATAGATGCAGTTATTGATCTTGTAGCAATTTCAAATGATCCATCAGGTGAAAAATTTAAAGATGAAACAATGGACATAAATTGGAGATCTCGTGTAGCAACAGCAAAATTTGCAAAAGAGGCTGGAGTTAATCGATATATTCTTCCTTCTTCTTGTAGTATTTATGGTTTTCAAGATAAAAATTTTATAGCAGACGAAAATACTAAAACAAATCCTCTTACTACCTACGCTATTGCAAATGAAAAATGTGAGCAAGATATTCTTCCATTGGCTGACGAAAATTTTTGTCCGGTAGTTTTAAGGCAGGCGACAGTATACGGATTGTCTCCAAGAATGAGATTTGATTTAGCAATAAATGGCATGACCTATGGAGCATTTCAAGATGGAAAACTACCTTTAATGCGTGATGGTAGTCAATGGCGTCCAATGGTTCATGTAAAAGATACTGCAAGAGCACAAGTTTTCATGTTAGATGCACCTAAAGAGAAGATTTCAAAGCAAATTTTTAATGTTGGATCTAAAGAAAATGTATATCAACTTCAACCATTGGCTGAAATAGTTGCTGATACGGTACCGAGAGATGTTGAGATTATTTGGTATGGAGATCCTGATCATAGATCATATAGAGTAGCTTTTGACAAGATTGAAAAATTAGGATTTAAATCAGAAAAATGTGCTGAAGATGGTATATCTGAAATATGTAATGCTATTAGAGATAATGGTTTAAAAAAAACGACAGAAACAATAACTTTAGACTGGTATATGCACTTAGAAGAGATTTATAAAAAAGTAAAAGACCTTGAGATAAATAACAAAATGTTAAGACTGTAATAGTGATTACATTGTTTAGTTTTTCACTATATTTTAGGATTTAAGTTTTTGTGACTGAAAGAAAAGGAATTATATTAGCTGGAGGTTCAGGAACTAGACTATACCCAATTACACAAGGAGTTAGTAAACAGCTACTCCCAGTTTTTGATAAACCATTAATTTATTATCCACTTACAACATTAATGTTATCTGGAATAAGAGAAATACTAATAATTACTACACCTGATGATAAGAAACAGTTTTATAGATTATTAGGAAACGGATCAAAATGGGGCTTATCAATAAGTTATGAGATTCAATCAAATCCAGGTGGATTAGCAGAAGCATTTATTATTGGGGAAAAATTTATCGAAAACTCACCTTGCTGTCTAATCTTGGGTGACAATTTATTTTATGGTCACGGTTTAATAGAAATATTGCAGAAAGCTAATACAAAAAAAGAAAAATCAACAATTTTTGGATATTACGTTAAAGACCCTGAACGTTATGGAGTTGTCGAATTTGATGAAAATAATAAAGCAATTAATATTGAAGAAAAACCAAATAATCCAAAATCAAACTTTGCTATACCAGGTATTTATTTTTACGACAATGGAGTTGTTGAAGTCGCAAAAAATATTCAGCCATCCCAGAGGGGGGAACTCGAAATAAGTGATATAAATTTACACTATTTAAAACAAGGCTTGTTAAATGTTGAAATCCTTGGAAGAGGAATTGCATGGTTGGATACAGGAACATTTTCTTCTCTTCTTCAGGCTGGCGAATTTGTTCAGGCAATAGAAAATATGCAAAGTTTGAAAATTGCCTGTCCAGAAGAAATTGCTTATAGAATGGGGTATATAAACGAAGATCAACTTTTATCTTTAGCTAAATCTCTTGAAAAGAGCGGTTATGGTAAATATTTGAGAAGTATTTTAGAATAGTAATATAATAAAAACTTAAAATAGGATTATTTTTGTTAAAATTTGCATTAGTTGGTTGTGGGCGAATTGCCAAACGTCATTCAGAACTACTTGGGAGCCAACAAATTGAAAATGCTTCTTTAGTAGCAGTTTGTGACTTGGATAGTTCTAAGTGCAGTTTAATTGGAAATCAATTCAATATCCCATATTTTACTGATATGCATCAAATGATGGAAACTATTGATATTGATGTTGTTGTTGTTTTAACAGAAAGTGGAAATCATTCAAATAATGTCATTGAACTGAGTCATTATGGAAAACATATTGTTGTTGAAAAACCAATGGCACTATCTTTATCAGACGCTGACAAAATGATTAGTGCTTGTGAGAAAAAAAATATTAGACTTTTTGTCGTCAAACAAAATCGATTCAATGTTCCTGTTATAAAGCTAAAAAATGCTCTGGATGAAGGAAGGTTTGGAAAGTTAATTTTAGGCACTACAAGAATAAGATGGTGCAGACCACAAGAGTATTATGATCAAGCAGATTGGAGAGGAACCTGGGCATTAGACGGAGGTGTTTTGACCAATCAGGCAAGTCACCATATTGATCTTTTAGAATGGATGATGGGTGATATTGAAAGTGTGAGCGCTTTTGGAGCAACACTTTTAGCTAAAATAGAAACTGAAGACACAGCGGTTGTAAATGTCAAATTCAAAAGTGGAGCTCTTGGTATAATTGAGGCAACAACTGCAACGAGACCAAAAGATCTCGAAGGCTCATTATCTATTTTAGGTGAGGGTGGTACAGTTGAAATTGGAGGATTTGCTGTTAATGAAATGAAAATTTGGAATTTTGTCGATAAAAAAGAAGATGATAAGAATATTTTGAAAAATTATTCAGTAAATCCACCGAACGTATATGGTTTTGGTCATAAAGCTTATTATGATCACGTAGTAAAAAATTTGACTGATAATAAAAGAAATCAAATAGTGGATGGTTACGAGGGGAGAAAAAGTTTGGAATTAATTTATGCAATATATGAGTCAATTGAAAAGAAAAAATTAGTAGAATATAGTTCGAAAAGTAACGAATGCAGATTAGGGAGATAGAATAAGTGATAAATGAAAAAATCTCGGAAATAAGGAATATCAAAGCAGGAGAGAATGTTACAATAATAAAGCCTGTTAATTTATATGAATGCGAGTTAGGTAATGAAGTTTTCATCGGACCATTTGTTGAAATTCAAAAAAATGTTAAAATTGGATCAGGTACAAGAATTCAGTCCCACTCATTTATTTGTGAGTTCGTCGAAATAGGTAATAATTGTTTTATTTCTCATGGAGCTACTTTTATTAATGACAAATTTATTGATGGCGGTCCTGCAAAAGGAGATAAGAATAAGTGGTTAAGTACTAAAATTGGAGACAATGTATCTATAGGAAGCAATGCAACAATTTTACCGGTCAGCATTTGTGATAATGTAATTATTGGAGCAGGTGCAGTTGTCACTAAGGATATATCTATTAAAGGTTTCTATGTTGGCAACCCTGCTAAATTGTTAAGAAAATTATAAATTAATGGATACAATTCTTAAGGTTCCCTTTAATAATCTTCACGCTCAATACCTGTCTATTAAAGACGAAGTAGACGAGGCAATATCAAGAGTAATAAATGATTCTTCATTTATTAGAGGAGAGAACGTAGATAGATTTGAACAAGAATTTTCAAAAATTTTTAATGTAAATAATTGCATTTCCTGTGCCAATGGAACGGATGCAATATATATTGCTCTAAAAGCATTAAAAGTTAAACCTGGTGATGAAGTTATTGTGCCAGCAAATTCATGGATCTCAACTTCTGAAACAGTTTCACAAGCTGGTGCAAAAATTATCTTTTGTGACATTGACAAAGATACATTTACAATTGATCCCGATCTTATTGACTCTAAAATCACATCGAAGACTGTTGGTATTATACCGGTTCATTTGTATGGGCATCCGGCTGAGATGGATAAAATAATGAAATTAGCAAATAAAAATAAATTATGGGTTATTGAAGATTGCGCACAGGCCCATCTAGCAAAATATGATAATCAATTTGTTGGTCTATTTGGTGATTTTGCAACATTTTCTTTTTATCCAGGAAAGAATTTAGGAGCAATGGGTGATGCGGGTGCAGTTGTAACAAATGATAATCAGTTAGCTAGAAATGCAAGATTGTATGCTAACCATGGAAGCCTAAAAAAACACCATCATGAAATTGAAGGAATCAATAGTAGAATGGATGGCTTGCAAGCAGCTGTCTTAAGAATTAAATTAAGACATATCAAGGATTGGACAATTAAAAGACAAAAAATTGCAAATACTTATTCAGAAAAACTGAATAATATAAAAATGCAAATACCACTAGTTGCAATTAATAGAGAGCACGTATGGCATCTTTACGTAATTAAAACAAAAAAAAGAGAGAAATTAATGAGTTATTTAAATAATCTTGGCATTCAAACGGGAATACATTATCCGACACCATTACCCTTTCTGCAAGCTTACTCAAAATTTGGACATAAGTTTGAAGATTTTCCTAATGCTTATGAAAATCAAAGTAAAATATTATCGCTTCCAATTTATCCAGAATTAAATAGTGAGCAATTAGTATATGTTGCTAATTCAATTAATAGATTTTTTGAAACCTGTTAGATTTTAATATTATATATAGTTTTAATAAATAGTATATAAAAGTGTAATGTCATTTTATAAAAAATTAATTTTAAAAATAAAAAATAAAAATGCAACCGTTGCAATCATCGGTCTTGGGTATGTTGGCCTTCCACTTTCAGTCGAAATCGCAAAAAAAGGGTTCAAGGTTATAGGATATGATAATAATATTGAAAAAATAGGAATTCTGAAGAAAAAAAAATCATATATTCAAACAATCGATAAGAGCTTTTTTAAATCTAAAAAGTGTAATAATTTCTTACCAACCTCAAATATTAATGACTTAGCAAGCGTTGATATATTTATTATTTGTGTACCCACACCTTTGGATAAAAATTTGTCACCTGACTTAAAATACCTAATTAGTGCCAGAAATGTTATTGATAATGTTCTAGATAAAGGAAAATTAATAATATTAGAAAGCACTACATATCCAGGCTGTACAGATGAAATGTACGCTGATCATTTTTCAACTAATTATAAGGTTGGTAGCGATATCTTTATTGGCTATTCTCCTGAGAGAGAGGATCCTGGTAATCACGATTTTAAGACTAATAATATGGCGAAAGTAATAAGTGGTAGTAGTAAAAGATGTCTTGAACTTATAAAAGAATTTTATTCTATATTTATAAAAAACGTGGTTCCAGTTTCCTCCACAAGAACAGCAGAAATGTCAAAGTTATTAGAAAATATTTACCGTTCAGTAAATATTGGATTAGTGAATGAAATGAAAATTATGTCCGAGAAATTTAAAGTTGATATATTTGAAGTTATCAAAGCAGCATCTACCAAACCCTTTGGATATAAACCTTTTTTTCCAGGTCCTGGTTTAGGTGGACATTGCATTCCTGTTGATCCATTTTACCTCTCCTGGAAAGTCAAAGAGCATGGCTATCATGCCAAATTTATTGAAATTTCCGGTGAAATTAATAGGGAAATGCCAAGTCATATCGTAGAGAAATCTGTTGAAGTCTTAAATGAGAAGAAAAAACCCATAAGCAGATCAAAAATTTTAATTATGGGAGTTGCATATAAAAAAGACATAGATGATGTGAGAGAAACTCCTGCATTAGGAATAATTGAAATGTTGAAAAGTCAGGGTAGCGAAGTAATTTATCATGATCCATATATTGCTGAGTTTCAATGCTCTTATGGAAAAATTAAGAGTAAACAAATTACAAAAAAATTATTGAATTCAGTTGATTTGGTTATAGTTGTTACAGATCATACGCAAATCAATTACGAGTTCATAAAAAAAAATTCTAAGTGTATACTTGATGCTCGTGGTGTATATGAAATATTGCCGAATAAAATTTATAGAGGTTAATTAAGTTTTATGAGTAAAAGTGAAGATTTTGTAATTTTTGGCAAACCCTATGTCTCAAACGAGGAAAAAAAAGCGGTTCAAGAGTGTATAGACTCTGGCTGGTTAGGTACCGGACCAAAAACTTCTGAGTTCGAAAAATTATTTTCTGATTATAAAGGTAAAGAAAATGCCTTGGCTGTAAATTCTTGTACTGCGGCATTACATTTAGCTTTATTAAGTTTAAATTTACAACCGGAAGATGAAGTCATTACGACACCAATTACTTTCTGTGCTACTGTAAATACAATAATTCATGCTGGCGGTACTCCAGTATTGGCAGATATTGATCCTAAAACATGGAACATTGATGTTAACAAGATTGAGGAAAAAATTTCGAGCAAAACTAAAGCAATCCTGCCTGTTCATTTCGCTGGCAGAGCATGTAATATGAATGAAATAATCAAAATATCAAAAAAATATAATTTATCAGTTATTGAAGATTGTGCCCATGCAGTTGAAGGCACATTCGAAGGAAGGAGTTTGGGTACAATTGGAGATTTTGGATGTTTTAGTTTTTATAGTACCAAAAACATTATAACTGTTGAGGGTGGAATGTTGCTTGCAAAAGATGAGCAAAATCTAAATCAAATTAAAATACAAAGTTTACATGGGATGGATAAGGACGCGTGGAAAAGATTCGCTAAAGATGGATCTAAAAGTTATGATGTCACCTCAATAGGATTTAAATATAATATGACTGACTATCAATCCGCAATGGGTGTTGAGCAGCTTAAAAAAGTTGATAAGTTTTGGAACCGAAGAAAAGAAATATGGGATATATATAATTCTGAGTTCAAAAATTTAAATTTTGGCATACCAGCCCCATTAGAAGAACATAATAAACATTCCTTGCATTTATATACATTAGTCGTGAATAAACATAAGGGTGGCAGAGATTCATTCATTAAATGCATGAATGATAATAGAGTGGGCGTTGGTATCCACTATCAAGCGATACCAAAATTTTCAATATATAAAGAATTGTTTGGTTGGAATGTTAGAGATTTTCCAAACGCAGAGCTTTTTGGAAACAACTGTGTAAGTATCCCATTGTCACCCGGAATGTCAGACAATGATATTGAAATAGTTGTTAAAGCCGTAAAAAGTGCTCAATAAAATAAAAAGTTTATTAAGAAAAATTAGAAGTATTTCCTATAATAGTAATTTATTTGGTGAAAAACATTGGGATGAAAGATTTAAGAAATACGGACAAAATGCTGTTTTAAATCTAAATTCTCCAGAGACTCAAAGGACCACAATATTTAAAAATCAAAAAAAATTAATAAAAAAATATTTAATCTCTAATATAGAATATAATGAAAACTCATGGCTATTAGATTTTGGATGTGGCGGTGGTAGATTTTCATATTTTCTCTCAAATGAAATAAATATTAATGTAGTAGGCTGTGATATTTCACAAGAAGCAATAAATTTTACTCAGAATAGAGATAAAGTTTTTTTCGTTAAGATTAACCAAGGAGAAATTCCCGTTTGTCCAAATGCAAAATGGGACATAGTTTTTTCTTGTTTATGCTTTGGAGGCATTAATAATAAAGAACTTCAAAATACGATCAATAAAATGTATAATTCACTTAACCATGGTGGAGTTATTTTTTTCATTGAAAATACTAGTAATTTGTTTAGTACAAGTTGGATATTCAGAAGTGAGAAAGTCTATAAAAAAATGTTTTCAAAGTTTTCTGTAAAAGTTCATGGTAGCTATTTTGATAATAATGAAAAGATAACTATCTTTTCAGCAACCAAGGAAATCAAATGAAGAAAGCCTTCATAACTGGAGTAACAGGACAAGATGGATCATATCTTTCAGAATTTTTGCTTGATAAAGGTTATGCAGTACATGCAATAGTTAGGAGGAGTTCAGTTTTTAATACCAAAAGAATCGATCACTTAATTGGAAATGAAAATTTTCATTTTTATCATGGAGATTTAACTGACTCTAGTAATTTACATTCAGTGCTTTCAAAAACATGTCCAGATGAAGTTTATCATCTTGGAGCGCAGTCACACGTAGGAGTTTCATTCGAAGTACCAGAGTATACAGCTGATGTTGATGCAGTTGGTACAATAAGATTACTTAATGCTATAAAAGACTTAAATATGAAGCCAAAGTTTTATCAAGCATCAACTTCTGAATTATTTGGAGGAATTCCAGAAACTGTTCCCCAAAATGAAAAAACACCTTTTTATCCAAAATCCCCTTATGGAGTAGGTAAACTTTATGCTTATTGGGCCGTTATAAACTATAGAGAGTCATACGATATGTTTGGTTGTAATGGAATATTATTTAATCACGAGTCACCTAGAAGAGGCGAAACCTTTGTAACAAAAAAAATTACTAAGGCTGTAGCAAAAATCAGTCAGGGTAGACAAGATTGTCTTAGAATAGGAAATTTAGATGCAAAACGAGATTGGGGTTATGCAAAAGAATATGTTGAGGCAATGTGGTTAATGTTACAACAGGATGAGCCAATTGATTATGTAATTGCTACGGGAAAAACATATACCGTGAGAGATTTCATAAATCTTGCATTTAGCGTTGTTGATATTAGTTTAGAATGGAACGGTAAAGGCGATAAGGAATTTGCTATTAATAAGAATAATGGAAAAAAAGTTGTTGTCGTAGATCCAAGATATTATCGTCCTGCAGAAGTAGAAATGTTATGTGGAGATGCATCAAAAGCTAAAAATATTCTTGGTTGGGAACCTAAAACATTATTGTCAGAACTTGTCCAAATCATGGTTAATTACGATCTAAAATATGAGACTTACGGTGGGGATGATACGTGATCTTAGTTTTAGGCGCCAATGGTTTTCTTGGTAAAAGAGTAAGCAAACTATTAAGCAAGAAGGAAAAAGACTACAAAACAACATCTCTATCAACTGGACTCGATTTGAGAAAATTTGATGAAGCCAATGATTTTTTTAAGGAGATAAAACCCAAGTATATTTTAAATTGTGCAGCTTTTGTCGGTGGAATTCAATTTGGTATGAAAAATGCTGCTGATATTTTTCGTAATAACTTACAAATCACTTTAAATTTATTAGAACTTGGAAAAGCTCACAAAATTAAAAGAATAGTAAACCCAATATCAAATTGTGCTTATCCTGGAGATGCTACTTATTTTAAAGAAGAGGAGTTTTGGAATGGGCAGTTACATGAGTCGGTTATGGTTTATGGGCATGCAAGAAAAGCCTCATGGGTTGGATCTTGGGCCTACTCAAGGCAATTTAATCTTGATGTCATCAATCTAATTTTGTCAAACATGTATGGCCCGGAAGATCATTTTGAGGAAGAGAGGTCACATGCTTTTGGTGCTCTAGTAATGAAAATTGCAGAAGCACATAAAAATAATTTACCCAGTGTAAGTATATGGGGCACTGGTAAACCAATAAGAGAATGGCTGCATGTTGACGATGGTGCTGAAGCGATGGTGCGTGCACTAGATGTTGAACCGTATTTAGATCCAATAAATATTGGCATTGGTAAAGGAATATCTATTATTGAGTTAGCAGAAATGATTAGTGCTGTCGTGGGCTATAAAGGAAAACTGGTTTTAGACCCTTCTAAACCTGATGGCGCTTTCAAAAAAACGGTTGATGGGTCTATAGGTATTAAATATTTTAATTGGAAGCCCTCGAGAAGTTTACAAAAAGGGGTGGAAGAGACTGTAGAATACTATATGAACAATATTGGTTAATATGGAAGTAAAAGAAATAAAACATGGTAATACAGTTCTAGCCAGATATATACCTGCAAGTGTTGCATGGTCGAACGATCTTAATTTTTTCTCAGAAGATGAAGATTTCATACAGTTTGGAACATGGGGTTATAATTCTGGAAAAGAGCTGAAAGCACATATTCACAATGAAGTAGTAAGAGAAGTCAAATGGACACAAGAAGTCTTATATGTGAGAAAGGGTAAATTAAAAGTAAGAATTTATGATAAGGATGAAAAGCTTGTAGAAAATTTAATCGTAAATGAAGGTGATTTGATTGTGCTTTTACACGGTGGCCATGGGTATGATATTATAGAGGATGGAACTCAAGTACTAGAAGTAAAAAATGGGCCATACGTAGGCGCTGAGGCAGATAGAAAAAGGTTTTAATTTATAGTGAGTTAAAATTTTGAGAAAGCATATATTACACATAGCTAATAATTATTTTGGTACAAAAGTTTATACAAATCTATTTAGATCATTAGAAGAAAATGGTTATAGAAACACAATAATTGTTCCTTTGCCTGAGGGTGTTTTAATAGAGAACTCACTTATTCCAAATAATATAAAAATAATTTATATTCCTCTAATTTCTTTGTCACTAAGTCGTTTTTTTCCATGGATAAGATCAAATATAGTATTTAAACATCTCATAGAAAATAATTTACTTAACGATATCGATTACGTCCATGCCCACACCGTCCACTCAAATGGTTGGATTGGATATAAAATATCTAAATACTGTGGTTGTCCTCTAATAATTACTATAAGACAAGTTGATGTTAATGATGCAATACCAATAAATATACACTTACGAAGCTATTATAAAGAAATTATCAATCATGCTAGACTAACAACACCAAGTCCTGCTTTTGTAAAAAAAATAAATAATTGGTTTCCAAATACTTTTGTGAAAGTTATCCCAAATTTTATAGATGAAAAATGGTGGAAGTTTTCTAAATTAGAAAAGAAAAATAATAGTAATAACTTATTGAAGATATTAACAATCACGGAGATTGCACCTGTAAAAAACCTTGATATATTACTAAAAACAGGTGTTTCTATGAAAAATGCTGGATATAATATTGAAATTGATGTGGTAGGAAAAAGTATTAATTCGAATCATTTAAATTATGAAAAAAAAATAAAAAAAAAGTATGACCACGACTGGATAAACTTCCACGGAGAAATTAAAGAATTTTCTACTTTAAAAAAATTGATGCATAAAAATCATATTTTCTACATGAACTCATATAAGGAAACATTTGGTTTAGTGTACATTGAAGCACTAACTCAAAATTTACCCATTATTTACACTAGAAACCAGGGAATTTCAGGCTATTTTAAAGAAGGTGAAGTTGGTTATTCAGTTACATCCAATGATATTCAGTCTTCTGTCAAATCAATAGAAAAAGTCATCAAGAATTATAAACAAATAAGAAAAAATATTAGAAAAAATGCAAGGCAGTTTAAAAAAAATGAAGCTTTAAAAAAATGGCTAAATATCTATGAAAGATGAAAAAACAGCAATCATTGTATTAAGTTGTGACCACTACAATGATCTTTGGCCAGCTTTTTTTTGGACAATGAAAAAGTTTTGGAATGATAATAATTTTCAAATATTTCTTGTAACAAATTTCAAGAAACCTAATTTTAGTAATGTTAATGTAATCAACATCGGTAAAGATTTAAGCTGGTCTGATAATTTAATTTCTACCTTAAAAAAGCTCGATAGTTATGAGTATGTAATAGTAATGACTGAAGATGGTTTTTTATTTAAGACTGTAAACAATCAAAAATTAAATCTAATAATAGATGCATTTAAAAAATTAAATGGTAATTGCCTAGCTTTTTTGAATGATCCAAAACCAGACAAAAAAATAAATAATTTTTTTGGTGAAATACCTAACTGGTCACCATATAGGTCAACAACTACACACGCCATATGGAACAGAAGCCATCTCCAAAGTGTACTTACTCCAGGAGAAAGTGCGTGGGAATTTGAAAAGAAAGGTTCTCGAAGAACTGAAAATCTTAGAGGCTACTATTCAACATGGGAAAAAAATTTCTTTTTAATACACGGAGTTATTAAAGGTAAATGGTTGAGAAAATCTATATCACAAACAAAAAAGATTTATCCTGAACTGTTAATTGAAAGACCAGTGTTTTCTTTACTCGAGGAATTAAAATGGAATAGTTACGTTTACATAAGAAAATTAATTTTCTTATGCACACCAAAAAAATTGAGAAAATATCTAGTAAGAAATAATTAATATGCCCAAAAAAACTATTGTACATGTAAGAGATCAATATATTAAAGTAACTTTTTTATATTTCATACTACTTGGATTGAAAAAAATCAATAACGTGTATTTTTGTCGTGAAGTAGTAAAAGATGACACATTAAATATGCCATTTAAAAATATAATGAAAACAAAAGAGATTGATAATATTTTATATTATTTCAATAAATTTGGACAAAAATATTTTAAATTTAAAACTAAAATTATAGATGATACTTTCCTGCAGATAAAATATTTATCTAAATTAAAAGATAAATTCATAATACATGCTCACATGGGCCACCAAGGGTACTATTCAATAGGATTGAAAAACTATTTTAAATGCCCCTTAGTAGTAACATTCTACGGTGCGGATATGTCCTCTTTAGCTAAATACCAAGTCTGGAAAAAAAACTATAAGAAGCTTTTTAAAGAAGCGGACATGTTGTTCGTTGAAGGTAAAATAATGCAGCATGAACTAATAAAATTAGGTGCTCCTTTAGAGAAAGTAAAAATTTCCAAAATTCCAATACCAATAAACAGTATTCCATTTAATCAAAGGACAGCCAAAGAAGAAAATATAAAAATACTGATGTGTGCAACATTTGTAGAAAAAAAAGGATACATAACAGGATTAAAAGCTATAAAGAAACTCTATGATGAGCGTCCGGACATTAAGATAGGTATAATTGGCGATGGTCCATTAAAAAGTGAAATATACAACTTTGTTAAAGAAAACCAGTTAGTCAATATTACAGAATTTTATGGTAGAATTTTAAATCGTGAAATACATCATATTGCATCTAATTATGATATATTTCTTCATCCAAGTGAAGAGGCTTCCGATGGAGATACTGAAGGTGGTGCGCCAACAATAATTTTAGAGATGCAAGCTAATGGACTACCCATAGCTGCAACAAATCATCGCGATATTCCTAATTATATACCACCAGAAAATCATTATTTAGCTGAAGAAGGAGATTATGAAAAAGTATTTATAGAATTAAAAAGATTAATTGCAGACTCAAATAAATGGGATTTAATTTCTAAAGTTGGTAGAGATTTTGTAATTGAGAATCATTCAATTCAGCAAATTGGAAATAAAATGGTTGAATATTATGAATCATTACCAAATCAAAAGTAGCTTACTTAAATATATTATTGTTTTTACAATAATTACAATTTGTTCTACAGGATATCTTTACGCACTTCCAAATTATATAGCTTACACGGGAGTGGTTTTAATGACTTTATTTTGTATTGCTTTTGCGCCCTGGATAAAAATAAAGCAAAAAGAATTATTCTTATTACTCTTCCTTATTTTGTTTTTTTTTATTCACCTTTTATCAATTGAATATATAAACTTAAGAATATTTTATATAGTTGTAGTTCCATTCAGTATTCTTTTTGCCTCGTTATGGTATTTTACTGAAAAAGAGTTTGAAAGTCTTATAAAATATATCCTTATTTTTTTTATATTTATATCGTTAATCCAATTTAACTTACCATATAGTTATGATTTCAATAATGCTGGAGACTGGTATTCAATTAAAAACACTGGTAAGTTTTATTTTTTAAAACGAGCTCCAGGCCTACAGGGAAACCCAAACACAGCTGCTGCAGCAATAGGCTTATTATTTTTGCTAATATTAATAAAAAAACCAAGAGTTCTATATTATATTTTAGCAATATCAGTAATTTTACTAATCTTTAAATCTAGATCAGCACTTCTTGCAATTACTTTTTCATTTGGTCTAATACTTTTGTTAAATAAAAATTATCGATTAATACTTTTGTTGCTATTTTTTGGAACAATGTTTTTGGCCATATTTTATATAATAAATCCTGAATATTTTGATATGCTTTTACGTATAAATTATATTCTCTATCAAAATGTAAATAGTCTTACTACTAGAATCATTACTAATACTTTTGCTCTTGACTATGCAATTAATAATAATTTCTTATTAGGTCATGGAGTCTTTAATGAAGTTAATATTCTAGAGAGAATCTCAGCTCCAATGTGGATCTCTGATACTGGGGACTTAGGAGGAGAATATACTGAAAGTTTATACGTAAAGTTTCTTTTGGAAGCGGGCATAATTGGAACTTTATTAATTTTTTCCATATTTTTTGTAGCAACTAAAATAAATAAAAAGATTATGAAAGAAAAAAGCATTAATTCCGCTATAATTGTTTACTTTCTGATCTACAGTATTTTTGAAACAGGTTTTGGCAATATTCAATTATTGCCATTCTTTCTGATTATTATGACATTAAGAAGAAACTCTTATGGTGTAACAAATTGATTATCAAAGCATATATAGCAAGTTCTTTTGGAATAATATCATTAGGGTCACTACTAATAGCAAATATTCTTCTCGGTATAATTTATTTAGAACCATATGAACTTGGCCTGTTAGCAGTTATAGGTGGTGCATTTTCTATTATCATTGTTTTTTGTGAATTTGGCGCTTTAACGCTTGGTGTAAATTTTGATATAAAAGATAAGGTAAACTTAGTAGCATATTTCTATATTAATCTTATCATTTCATTAATCACAGTATTCATTGTATCTGTAATATATTATTTTCTTTATGACGGTGGAATAAATAGTAATTTATTTTTGTTTTTAAATATTGTTCTTGTATGCACATGTATTGGTTTTGCTGGGAGAGTAGGTTTAAAAAGAGAATTGAGATTTTGGTCAATATCGATCATAGAATTTGCTACAGTAATTATCACATTAATTTTTGCAGGATTGCTAGTTTATCAAAGTCAATATTTTGTTGCTGCAGTAATTATTACTTTTTTTCCTATGGCATTAAGAGGTATAATTTTCTTCGTTATATTTCTAAAAATATATTTTGTATTTAATGTAAATATAAAAAATATAATTTTTGTCATAAGAGAAGCATATTTTGTTGTATTAGAAAAAATAGTTTCTCAGTTTTCTAATAGTTTTCCTATTTTTATAGTATCATCTATGTTGGGGCTAGATGCTTCAGGTTATATCTCACTTCTTACACAAATAATTATGCTTGCTACAGGTGTAATTGCTGTAGTTAACGCAAAAGTTTTACAACCTCTCTTAAAAAATTATGAGAGAACCTCTAAATCTTTAGCGCATGATAATTATGTGAAGATAAACTCCCTAGCATTATTTGCTATTGGAACCTACGTCTCCCTTATTGTATTATTCACAAATGACATAGGTTTATACTATCCTAGATGGGCTGACCTAGCCTTACTTGTAGTTCCTTTCTCATTATTAACAATTTTTAGATCAATAGGGTCTGAAGCAACATACTTATTGATGATACAAGGAAACTTTAGGGAATTATTCCAGTGGAGAATATTTTGGGTGATATATGAAAATATAGGTCTTATTATTTTAGCATTCTTAATTACAAAATTACCTAATTTTATTTTATCATTGGCAATGTTAACCTTCTGAGGTGCGTTACTCTGGAATTATTTTGTATATTATGTAACTTCTTTTAATTTATTAAGAATGAAGTTTGTTATATTACAAGTAATAACAATTTTATTAATTGCAGTTATACTAAATAATTATGTGGAAAATTTATTAGTCAGTTTAATATTATATTTGATAATTATAACTCCTATGTTTTTTTATACATTTAAAAGTCAACTGTACTCATTATTTAATTTTTTTCGCATATAAAGTCGTAAAGAAGAATAAGAAATAAAAAAATAAGTACACAATAAACATACTCACAAAGACTATTTTATAATTAATTTCATTAAAAAATATTATTAAGCCCAAATACAATAATGCTAGATATAATAAGATTATAAAAGATGTAAGCCTATTAACATCTTCAATATCTACACTTTTTAATACATGACTATTCTTTAAGTAAGAAAACAAAAGTGAGTGAAGATGCTTATCATCAGGTTTAAACGGATTTTTCCCCGTAAAAATTCTTCTAAAGTATGAAAATACAAGCTCAAACACGGGATAAAAAAATAAACAGGCAACAAAGAACGGATCAATAGTGTATAAATTATAAGAATAAATGACTAGAGATCCAGTAACAAAACCCAAAAAATATGAACCACAGTCTCCTGCTTTTATTTTTCCTGTGAAATAATTAGCAACAAAAAGAATAGAAGTTACAATTAATAGTGAAATAAATACATTTTTTGCAAGAACTGCATCACTCGGAAGCAAAAAATAAAATGAAATAACAATTAAAAAATTAGTGCCCAGCATCAGTCCGTGCTGACCATCAATCAAATTAAAGCCATTTATTGTAACCAATAGGCATAATGTTGTAAAAATAATAGCTATTAATGAAAACTTATATAAATAAATATCTATATGTCCAAGGCCGATTTCTCTAATGGGCAAGCCTGACAAAGAGATAAATAAAAAAATTATTGTAAATAATATTATGAGCCTTGCTAGTGCAGATATAGATTCATTTAAATCATCAATAAAACCTATAAGAAATACTAGAATAGAGCTATAGACAACTAGCATTAACTGAAAATCTATACCATAAAATACTATTAATAATACTGGTAAGAGGCATGCACCTCCTATTTTAATCATCGATTTCTGATGAATTTTTCTTACCTTCAATAGTTTTTCTTCAGTTACAAAATTATATTTTTTTCTTAACAAAAAAAGACTTAATAATATTATTAATGAAGAAATACAAATTAAAACATGAATCATAAACTGCTTTCTAATAACCTTTTAATTATGTTATATTATTCTTACAAATAATATAAAATTAAAAATCAATAATTTTTTTATAAATAATGTCGACTAATCTAGCAATTCTTAATTATGGATGCGGTAATGTAACCTCTATATTTAATATGATTAAACACGTAGGTGGCGAGGCGCACATAGCATCAAATCATGAAGACATTAAAAATGTTAAGGGAATAATTATACCAGGTGTAGGATCATTTGATAATGGTATTACAAAATTAAAGCAGAATAATTTGTTTAATATTTTAAATGAAAAAGCATTAGATGAAGAAGTATTAATATTTGGTATTTGTCTAGGTATGCAGTTAATGTTCGAATCAAGTGAAGAGGGTCAACTGAAAGGCTTTGGCTGGATAAATGGATCTGTAAAAAATATGAAAAATCAAAAGGCACTTAAAGATTTAAAAGTACCTCACATGGGATGGAATAATCTAGAGGTCAATATAAAAAATAAAATATTTAAAAATATAAACAATGAATCAAGATTCTATTTCACTCATTCATATTATTGCGATTGCTTTGAAGAAGAGGATATTCTTGCAAAGACATATTATGGATATAAGTTTACTAGTTCAGTAAAAAAAAATAATATTTATGGTTTCCAATTTCACCCAGAAAAGAGTCACAAATTTGGTAAAATAATCTTTGAAAATTTAATCAATCTTGTTCAGACACATGTTAAATAAGCGAATTATCCCAACATTACTGATGAAAGATGATGGATTAGTTAAGGGAAAAAATTTTAAGAATCATCGTTATGTTGGTGATCCAATAAATGCAGTAAAAATATTTAATCAGAAAGAAGTTGATGAACTTGTTTTTTTGGATATTTCAGCTCGGGAAAACAATATAATAAACTTTGAACTTATATCAGATATTGCTTCTGAGGCATTTATGCCACTTGCATATGGAGGGGGTATTAGAAATATAGAGGATGCGGAGAGAATTCTTTTTTTGGGATATGAAAAGGTAATTATAAATTCTGAATGCCACAATAACCCAGATTTAATAAACCAGTGTTCAGAAACATTTGGCGCATCAAGCGTAGTAGCTTCAATTGATGTAAAAAAAAATATTTTTGGTAATCATCAGGTATTCACTGATAACGGATCAAATAATACCAAAATAGATCCTTTAACATATGCCAAAAAAGTAGAAGAAATGGGTGCTGGAGAGATATTCTTATGTTCTATTGATAAAGAGGGCTGCAGAAAAGGTTTTGATATTAATTTAATGGAGTTAGTTAGTAATGAAGTTAAAATACCAATTATTGCTTCAGGTGGAGCTAGAGATTTAAAAGATTTCTCAGATTTATTTAGGCAAACAAACGTATCTGCCGCATCTGGTGGTGAGTTATTTATTTTTTATGGAGTTCATAGAGCAGTGCTTATTAATTATCCAACCTATGACTTAGTCAAAGAGATTATTTCTTAACTTTATGAATAACAAAAAAAAAGTACTTGATAGGAAATTAAAAATAGCAATATTTGCTGGCGATAATATCTTTTCATATTTAATGGCACGTAAAATATTATTTTTTGGTGCAGTAGACCATATATTTTTGTCAAAAAAAACCTCTGGATCAATTAGAAGCATCTTAAAAGTTTTTAATAAAACAAGTTTTAATTATTTTGTGTATAGGTCTTTTATTCAGATATTATCTAGAGTCTTTAAAAAATTTTCTATTGAAAAGTATGCAAAAAATAGTGATATTGAAACATCATTTTTGTTTAATAAAAATGATTTTTATAAAATAAAAAGTCAATTTGATCTCAGTTTAGCTTTTAATTTTGATATAATTGTGCCTCAAGAATATCTTGATAATAATAGTATTGGTATGATTAATATACATGCCAGTAAGCTTCCAAAAGATAAAGGCATTTCACCTGTAGTTTGGTCATATTGCAGAGGAGAAAATATTATTTTTATATCCTATTATTTTATGGATGGATCAATAGACTCTGGTCCTCTAATCAGATGTGATAAGATAGAAATTGAATCAAGTTGGAGTCTATTTAGAACTTACTGTGAGGTTTTAAATAAATCTGCTAATATAATATTGAAAATAGTCAACGAAATTAAAAACAATGATAACTGTGTAATGCATAAAGAAGATTATGATACTACTGATGAAACATATAATTCATGGCCAAATAAAATGTTACATAAGTTAATGAAAGAAAATCGACGCACTTATTTTAATTTATCTGACATTAAGTTTCTTTATAAAGAACTATTAATTAAATAAAAAATTTACATTAATTTTATGGAAAAAATTACCTGCAGGAAATGTGTAATGAATACCTTTATAGATGAGAATATCCAATTTGATAACACTGGATTGTGTAATCACTGCAATGATTATGAAAAAATGATGAGTTCGAGAACTTCTAACGAACAAGAACTTAACAAAATAATTGAGCTAATAAAAAAGAGAGGAAATTCAAAACAATATGATTGTATTATAGGCGTTAGTGGAGGAGTAGATAGTACTTACCTTGCTTACCTTGCGAAAGAAAAATATAAGTTAAATCCATTAGCCATACATTTTGACAATGGCTGGAATTCTGAGTTAGCTGTTAGCAATATTGAAAAAACTCTCAAATCACTAGATATAGATCTTTATACATATGTTATGGATTGGAATGAATTCAAGGATATTCAACTATCTTTCTTAAAAGCCTCTGTGCCAGACGGAGAAATCCCAACAGATCATGCAATCAATGCCTTGTTATGGAAAGAGGCTTCTAAAAGAAATATAAAATATATATTATCAGGGATGAACTATAAAACAGAATCTACAAGTTTAGATGAATGGTCATATGGTCATTCTGATTGGCGTTATATCAAAAATATCCATAAAAAATTTGGTAAAAAAAAGTTTAATCATTATCCATATTATAGTTTTTTATATTTGTTTTATGTAACATTTGTAAAAAGAATCAGGCAAGTTTCACTCTTAAATTATGAAAACTATGATAATCAAAAAGCAATTGAAATATTAGAAAAAAAACTTGGCTGGATTTATTATGGCGGTAAACATTATGAATCTATTTATACTAGGTGGTATCAAGGATATTTTTTAAAAAATAAATTTAATATAGATAAGAGATATCTTCACTACTCGAATTTAATAAAAAATAATAATATGAATAAATCTGAGGCTTTAAAGAAATTAGAAGAGCCAGCGTATGATGAAATAATGCAAAATGAAGATACAGAATATGTTCTAAAAAAATTAAATATATCAAAAGAAGATTTTAAAAAATTATTCAATTCTAGAGTTAAATCTTTTCATAATTATAAAAACTCTTTTACATTTGTTAGCTATCTAAAGAAGCTTGTAAATTTATTAAGATTTCTAAATTTATACCCTAAGTAAATATAATGAAAATCTTGTTAATTAATCATTATGCTGGAAGTCAAGAACTTGGCATGAACTTTCGGCCATATTATTTTGCGAAAAATTGGATAAAGTTAGGTCATGAGGTAACAATTGCTGGTTGTTCTTTTTCCCATAGTAGAGTAAAGCAACCAAAAATGAGAGGTTTTGTAACAAAGGAGGTTATTGATGAGATTAATTATATCTGGTTTTATGGAACTAAATATAAAGGCAACGGCTTTGGTAGAGTTTTAAATATACTATGTTTTGTTTTTCAATCTTTTCTACTTACATTATATGAGAAGAAAAACTATGACGTTATATTAACATCATCTACATTTACATTAGATATATTTCCTGCTCTTTTTTTTCAAAAAATACAAACTTATTTTTTTAGTAAAAAAAGTATTATTGTTTACGAACCTCACGATTTATGGCCTATGGCACTTACAGAACTAGGAGGTGCAAGCAAATATAATCCATTTGTTTTAATTAATTCATTAGGGGAGAGACTTTCTTCTTTGCACTCAGATTGTATAATTTCAATGCATCCAGGAAATATTAATCATCTCAAAACAAGGGGAGCCAAGGAAGAAGATTTTTTTTATATTCCAAACGGCATGAACACAGAAGATTGGAATCGGAAAAATCAACTTAATATTGATATGAAGAGAAAATTAGATGAGTTAAAATTAAAAGATCAGAAAATAATAATGTATACAGGGCAAGTTTCTGTAGCGAATGATATAAAATTTTTAATTGATGCTGCAGAGAAGGCAAGTCGTAATTTACAGTATATATTTATAGGCGATGGAATATTGATATCTGAATTACAAGGGTATGCAAATTTGAAAAATTTACCTTTTCATTTTCTTGGAAAAGTCTCAAAAGGAGAAATTCCTGAAGTACTGAATTATGCAGATATATGTTACGTAGGATTCAAGCATACACCGTTGCTTAAATTTGGAGTTGGTGCTAATAAAATATGGGATTATATGATGGCAGGAAAACCGATTATAATGTCAGCTAACTCTTGTAATGATCCAATTTCTGAGGCTAAATGTGGAGAGACAGTGTTTTCAGGAAAACAAGAGGATTTAATTACCACACTGAACAAATTTGCAGCGTTCAATAAAAAAAAATTAGAAGAATTAGGCATGAATGGTAGGAATTTTGTTATCTCAAATAATACCTATGAAAATTTGGCGAAACAATGTATTAGCATATTTGAAAAAAAACTTGAATTAAAGTAACTTAAATGTGGAAAGTACAACTTTTTGAACTTGATTTTGATTACCAGGAACAACAAGCAGTAGATTCTGTACTACAAAGTAAATGGCTTGCAATGGGAGAAAAGGTTTCTGAATTTGAAAAAAATTTTGAAACTTTTTTAGGTGGCGGTATTAAATGTAATGCTGTTTCTAGTTGCACGGCAGCACTTCACCTAAGTTTAATGGCAATCAATGTAACTCATGGCGACGAAGTTATTATACCTTCATTAACATTTATTGCTGCACCAAATGTCGTAAAGCAACTTGGAGCAACTCCAGTTATTGCAGACTGCAAGTCAATTGATCACTGGAATATGTCAATTGATAGTGTAGAAAAACTCATTACTCCCAAAACAAAAGCAGTAATGATTGTGCATTATTCAGGGGTTCCCTGTTCTGATATAATTGAAATTACAAATTTATGTAAATCTAAAAATATAAAATTAATTGAAGATGTTGCTCATGCGCCTGGAGCAGAAATTAATGGTAAAAAATGTGGGACTTTTGGAGATATAGGTTGCTTCTCATTCTACAGTAACAAGAATATATCTGTTGGTGAAGGAGGAATGACTTCAACAAGTGATGATATTCTGCACGAAACACTTAAGTCAAAAAGAGCGCATGGAATGAACTCATTGGTCTTGGACAGACATAAAGGCAGATCATTTTCTTATGATATTACAAATGAGGGACTTAATTATAGAATGGACGAAATAAGAGCAGCTATGGGGATTGTCCAATTAGCAAAACTAGAAAGAAATAATTCCAAAAGAAAAAATATCTACTCAACATACATAGAGATGCTAAAAGATACAGATATACACGTACCTTTTTTAAACGAGTCAATGAATTCAGTTTCTTCACACCACATAATGCCAATATTATTGCCTGAGGGAATAGATAGAAATAAAGTGGTTGCGCAATTAAAAGAAGATGGAATTCAGTCTAGTATGCACTATCCTGCATTTTGGAATTTTTCTTCATACAAAAATATTTTTGATCCAAACGATACACCTGTAACAAAATTGATTTGTGACAGGCAGTTAACTTTACCATTGTATCCTAACATGTTTCAAAATAAAGTTGAATTAGTAATTGCATCTTTATTAAAAGCTTGTAATTAATTATGGCGCAAAGAATCTTTGATATCCTATTTTCTTTAATAGCAATTATAATACTATCTCCATTACTATCATTTATAATTTTTTTATTAAAATTTAGTGGTGAAGGTGAAGTATTTTTCCATCAGATTAGAATTGGAAGATTAGGGCGACATTTTAGAGTTCATAAGTTTGCTACGATGCTTAAAGATAGTGCAAATATGAAAAATGGGACCGTAACAGTGAAAGATGATCCTAGGATTTTGCCATTAGGTGCATTTTTAAGAAAGTCCAAAATTAATGAACTCCCGCAATTATTCAATATACTTAAAGGTGAAATGAGCATTATTGGTCCGAGACCACAAACGCCAAATTATTTTGATTCTATAAATAAAAATGATGAGGAAGTTATTTTGTCAATTCGGCCAGGATTATCTGGAATAGGGTCTATTATTTTTAGGAATGAAGAAAATATATTGAGTTACGAAAAAGGTGAGAATTTTCATGATAAAGTTATTACTCCTTATAAAGTTGAACTCGAGAAATGGTATTTAAAAAATAATAGTATTGCTATTTATTTTTTTTTAATAGTTACAACATTATTAATTATTTTTTCCCCAAATGCTAACTTTTATTGGAAAATTTTGAAAAACTTGCCAAAGCCGACTGCAGAACTACAAAAGATATTAAATGTTTAAATATTGAGTTATCAAAATATATATATAGTTATAATTTTAATATGAAAGAATATACAATAGATAAAGATCAGATTATTAAAGCCTTAGTAAATAAAGGTTTTGTTAAACTCCCTTCTATTAAAAATTTCATCAACGTCAGTGATCTTTCAGAAAGAGTTTCGTTGGAAGTTGGGGAAAAAAATTTTGTAGAATCTTCTTCTTTCCATTTAGAACTAATAAAAAAATTAGGCATTAATCATAGTCTAGTTCCAATTTTATATGACCTAGCAAAAGAAAGATTAAATTATATGGGAGATTTAAGTAATCAGTATCATGTTTCAAGAAAAGTATCACCAGGCGACAGTAAAGAGTGTTATAGAGCTCATTTTGATTCGCACTTATTCACAATTGTGTTTCCATTGATAATACCAGCTTCAAAAAACCAAGAGCCCGCAGGTGAATTAATAATCTTTCCAAGCCTGAGAAAAAATCCTAAATATGAATTACAAAATCTAATTTCAAAAATTTGGTTTAAAAAGTATGCAAGTAAGAAAAAGTTAGAGCAATTATCAGCAAGTAAAGAGATGGTTCTAATTGATTTTCAGGATTACTGTCCTTTGATTTTTAGAGGTAATACTTTCTTACATACTAATAGGGAATTATCTAGTTCTGTCGACCATTATAGACTTACATGTCTCTCTCACTTCTTTGATCCTTTTCCCTCATTAGGAATTGGCAGCATTCTTCGAAAGATTAGATCAAGGTAATGAATAATGAAACACTTGATCGAAGTTTATTAAATTTCATTTTTTTTTCTGTCTGTTTAATTCCATTTGCACTCATAACAGGGCCTTTTTTACCTGATTTATTAGTAACCCTGACATCCATCTTTTTTTTATTTTTATCAATTAAAAATCAGAATTTTTTTTATTATAAGAATTATTTTTTTTATATTTTTTTTACATTTTATATCTATTTAGTCTTAAATTCTCTTTTTTCAGAGTACCCAATATTTTCAATGAAAAGTAGTGTTGTATATATAAGATTTGGCATATTTAGTGTAGCAGTATGGTTCTTAATTGATAATGAAAAAAATTTTTTAAAATATTTTTTTATTGGAATAATACTCGCTTTTTTGGTTGGAATATTTGATGGATATTATCAATACTTTAATGGAAAAAATCTATTTGGTCATATCTATACATATAGACTGAACTTATTAACAAGTGATCAATTACTGTTGGGCAATTATTTAGCTCGACTTTTTCCACTCTTCCTTGGATTAGCAATCTTATTCATGGGGACAAAAAAATTTAATTACATATATATATTCATATTAATAATAGCAGTTGATGTACTTGTTTATATATCTGGTGAACGTACAGCATTAGGCTTAATGCTTTTATCAAACGTATTTATTATACTTTTAATGAAAAAACTAAGGCTGTTTAGAATTGGCTCAATCATAGTCTCAGTAATACTAATTGCACTTATCTCTTTAATAAGTCCACAGATTAAGGAAAGAAATATAGATACAACAATTATGCAACTCGGCTTAAATGATAATAGTAGTTCAATTAATTTTTTCTCAGCAAAACATGAGTCACATATTATTCCTTCCTTAAAGATGTTTGAAATAAAACCAATTACTGGATTGGGGCCAAATACATTTAGAAAATACTGTAGTGATGAGAGATTTAACTATAATCAACACTCTTGCACAACTCATCCACATCATACAATATCACAACTACTTGGGGAAACTGGATTGATTGGAATATCATTTTTTCTTTTATCTATTATTTACTTATCAAGAATCGTATTGAGGCATATTTTGCAACTTGCTAAAAGAAAAGATGTTACCATCAGCGATTATCAAATTTGTTTAATAGCTTGTTTTTTGTGCAGTTTATGGCCTATTCTGCCAACTTTAAATTTTTTTAATAATTGGATTAATATAGTTTATTTTTTACCTGTTGGATTTTACCTTCATTCTATATATAAAAGCAGTGAATAAAAAATTCTTTTAATTGAAATGAACGACAATAATATTCAAATAGATAATGAATTTAATATTTTCAATTTATTCTCTATTTTATGGAATAAAAAATATACTATCATACTAGTATCATTACTATTTCTAATCCTTTCAATTATCTATGTACAATTTTATAAAAAAGTTTTATTCCAGGGATCACTTGAACTTAAACCTGCTTCACAAGAGTTTCTTGCTAAATTTAAAAATCTTAATAGAAGTGAATCGCTAGGAATTGAAATTGATGAAGATAAATTAATGAAAGAATTTGTTGATAACTTTAATGAATACGAAATTTTAAAAAGCAAAATTACTGAAGCAATGCCATATGACGATAGTAGTTCAGAGACATTATATGCATATAATGATTTAGTAAAATCAATTGCTTTTGAATTTATGATTATAGAAAAGGAAGATACATCCATTAATCCAAAAAAATATTTAATTTATAATACAACTGATACAAATTTTTCTGAGAAAATAATTAAAGAAACACTAGATGAAATAAAAATATCGCTGGCCGCGAAATTAAAAAGAGAAATTCAGAATTTAATTGATGCAGTAGTCTTCTCAATAAATCAAGAGTATAGAGAAACCGAAGATGAGATTAGTTTAAAGATTTTTCATTATAATATTTCGATAAATAATAGAATTGAATTTCTCAAGGAACAGGCTTCAATTGCAAGAGAACTTTCAATATCACAAAATCAATTAGATTTTCTATCTGAAGCAGAAACAAACGCTAATAATCTTATAGGCATAAACGTTGGAGAGATGCCATTTTATAATAGGGGCTATATTGCAATCGAAAAAGAAATAGAGCTCCTTGAAAATAGAGAAGATGAAGAAAAATTTATAGAATTATTGCCAGACTTACTTCAAAAGAAGAAAAAACTTGAAATTCAAGCTTTACGAGCCCAAGAAGTTAATACTGAAATACTTAAAAATTTAAAATTAGATAGCATTGATTTTGAACCTATTCAATACGATCTAAGTTTGATTACTTATGAAATTATGTCTATTGATAAAAAAATTATAGTCTTCTTATCACTAATTTTAGGAGTATTTATAAGTTCTACATTTGTGATCATAAATAGTTCATATAAGAACTATACAAATAAAGTTATCAACTCTGATTAATTTCAAATTTTTTAAATAAGTTAAAAATCTATTACTTATGCAAATATTGATAACTGGTGGTTGTGGTTTTATTGGTTCACACGTTACAATATGTTTGCTGAATCAAGGATATCAAATAATTATAGTTGATGACTTGTCAAATAGCTCGTTAGATACACTAAATTTAATGAAAACAATTTCAGGAAAAGATATAGGATTTTATAACGGTAAAATTCAAGATGTAAAATTACTAAATAAAATTTTTTCTGAAAATAAAATCAATCTTGTCATGCATTTTGCAGGTTTCAAATCTGTATCTGAAAGTATATCATATCCTATAAAATATTATGAAAATAATATTGTCGGAACTTTAAATTTAATTGAGCAGATGCAACTGGCAAATGTAAAAAGTATAATTTTTTCTTCATCTGCAACTGTATACAGCAAGGAAGAGTCATTGCCATGGAAAGAAGATAGTAAAAAATTAAGTCCTACAAATCCTTATGGTTATAGTAAGTTGTTTATTGAGAGAATACTTTATGATTTAGCTAAAGCAAATCATGAATTCAAAATTGGAATACTAAGATATTTTAATCCAGTAGGTGCACACAAATCTGGCATGCTTGGGGAGTTATTTGATAAGAATAGTAATAATCTTATACCAAATATATTAAACGTACTCAGTGGTACTAAAAATTTCTTTGATTTATACGGGAATAATTACGATACCCCTGATGGAACGTGTATCAGAGACTATATCCATATAAATGATTTAGTTAATGGACATGTTCAAGCGATGAAATATTTAGAAAAACACAAAGGATATCATATTTGGAACCTTGGCTCAGGTCGGGGATATAGTACGCTAAATATAATACATGCATTTGAAAAAAAACTATCAAAAAAAATACCATTAAAGATTAAAGAAAGAAGAAAAGGGGATATTGATGAATTTTGGGCTGACCCTTCAAGAGCTCAAAGTGAATTAGACTGGCAAGCTTGTGAAACTTTAGATACTATTGTAAATGATACTCTAAATTATTTTTACAAAAAAGATTACCAAAACAAATGAAAAAGTTATGGAAAGTTAGAAAATCAAAAATTCATGGTACAGGGGTATTTGCTACAACTAATATTTGTAAGAAAACAAACATAATTGAATATATTGGAGAAAAGGTATCAAAGAAAGAAGGCGATCGAAGATCAGCTCTACGCATAAAAAAATTTTTAAATTCAAGTACTACTGGTTCAGTATATATTTTTGAATTAAATAAAAAGTTCGATATTGATGGTTCCCCAGAATTTAATAAAGCAAGGTATATTAATCATTCATGCAAACCAAACTGTGAGGTTGATGTTATTAATGATCGTATCTGGATTACCTCAATTAAGGACATAAAAGTAGGAGAGGAATTAAGCTATGATTATGGTTATAGCTTTGACAAAGATGATTTTAGAGACCACATTTGTAATTGCGGAGCAAAAAATTGTATTGGGTTTATCATCTCTTCAGATGAATGGTCAAAATATCTAAAATATCTTAAAAAGATAATAAAAAGCAGAAAATAGATTAGCTGTAGATTTTCTTAAAAGAATGTGTATTACCTAACGAATTAGCTACTTCAATTTGCCTCTGTCTTGATTGTGAACTATTTTTTTGTTTATCTGATCTGATATTAAAGCAAGTAGGGCAATATACGCCTTTCTTATACTTATGCGAATTTTTGTCTTTTAAAGTTATCGGATGCCGGCAGCCATAACATTGATCATACTTACCTTTATTTAAATTTTTATTAATTGCAACTCTTTGATCAAACACAAAACATTCTCCTTTCCAAAGAGATTTTTGGCGAGTTTTCTTTTTGTAATTTAAGTAATTTAAAATTCCTCCCTCAAGTTGATAAATATTTTTGTATCCATTTAACTTAAGATGTATAGCCGCTTTTTCACATCTAATACCACCAGTACAATAAAGCGCAATGTTATCATTTTTGTTAATTTCAAGTTTTTTGATGCTTTTAGGCAAATCTCTAAATGATTCAATATTTGGATTAATTGAATTTTTGAATTTCCCTATCGTAGTTTCGTAGATATTCCTTGTATCAATTATTTTTAAGTCTTTTTTATTTATTAAATTATCCCATTCATTTGGATGTATGTGATTATTCTTAAAGTTTCTTATATTTATTCTACCTTTATCAAATGAGATTATCTCATCTTTTAATCTCACTTTCATTTTATTATAAGGAAGAAAATTTGTCTCATTAGTATTAATGCGTATTTTTCTAATTTTAAGATTTTTTTTTAGTAATGTAATAGCTTCTGATATATCTTCAGTTTTACCACACAATGATCCATTAACACCCTCATTAGATAATAAAACTGTTCCTCGAATTATTTTACCGTAAAAAAAATTATCAAGTAGCTTCTTTATTTTTTTTTTATTTTTAATATTTACAAATCTATAAAATGATATGAGTTTAAAATTTTTTTTTAAGGGCTTCATTCTTTTGTACCTTATAAGTTAATTATCGATTGCTAGTTACTTTAGGTATGATATATTTAACTGTTTTTTTTAAATTAATAAATATTTTTTGTTTGTATTCCATGACTAAAAAGAAGGCGTTAATAACTGGAGTATCTGGTCAAGATGGTGCTTATTTAGCAAAATTATTGATTGAAAAAGGATATAAAGTTTTTGGTGGAGAAAAAAAAGTTTCAAAGAAAAATTTATGGAGATTAAAAGAACTAAACATAGAGGATAAAATAAAAATTATTCCTTTTGAATTATCTAATGAAGCTAATATTATTAGAGAAATTAAAAATGGAAATTTCAATGAAATTTATAATCTAGCTGCACAATCATATGTAGATAAGTCTTTCTCGAGACCAGTTTATACATCAGATGTGAATGCACTTGGAGTGTCTAGAATTTTAGAAGCCATAAGACAATTTTCCAAGAAAACAAAATTATATCAAGCTTCTAGTTCAGAAATGTATGGCAATGTAAAAACAAAAAGGAAAAATGAAAAAACAAAATTTGAACCATTAAGCCCATACGCTATTTCAAAATTACATGCTCATTGGATGGTAAATATGTATCGTAACGCATATGATATATATTGCTGTTCTGGTATATTATTTAATCACACTTCACCATTAAGGGGAGAGGAGTTTGTTACTAAGAAAATAATTTCTGACCTTATTAAAGTTAAATATAAGATAATACCCTGTTTGATTTTGGGAAATATTCATGTCAAAAGAGATTGGGGGTATTCCGTAGACTATGTTGAAGCTATGTGGAAAATGCTTCAGCAGAAAAAGGCAGATGATTTTGTTATTTCTTCTGGGGTAACTCACACAGTAAGAGATTTTATCAGCAAAGTAGCTAAAAGATTAGAAATAGATATTAGCTGGCAAGGAAAGGGTTTAAATGAAGTAGGAATAAATAAAAAGACAGGAAAGACAATAATCAGAATACATAAAAAATTTTTTAGACTTAATGATATTGATTATACGTATGGTAATTCTCTTAAAGCTAGGAAAAAACTAAATTGGAAACCTAAAACCAGCTTTGATAACTTAGTCAAAATTATGTGTGATGCTGAATTAAAAAACTATAGATAATAAACATTTTTGCTTATTCTTTTTTTGACTTACTTTTTAAATTGTATGTGACCTCTTTTAAATATTTTGTCAACTCTATACGGCTTTTAAATTTTGATATTTCAATGTATTTAATAATATTGCCAGAATAAATTATTACATCTTTACCGATTTTCTTTCTAGTTTCGTGAATGTAAGAAGAATATTTAAGTGTTTGGTTTTTTATTTTTGTAGCAAATAGATGAAATAAAACACCATTTTTACCATCAAAATAAATAGGCATTACATCTACTTTAGTTTGCTGTATCAATTTTGCTGGAAAAAGCTTCCAATCATCATCTTCTGCCCCAGATTTTAGACTTTTCGCAGTAGAAACACTTCCTGAGGGAAAGATTATTAATACTCCACCATTATTCAACTGATCTTTAGCACTTTTTGCAGTTTCTATATTTCGTTTTTTTGCATTCTTGTCTATATTTCCAAATTCAACAGGAAGAATAAAATTCGCAAGCTGGGGTAAAAACTGAAGGGTTTCATGTGTCATAATCTTAAAGTCACTTCTAACTTTTGATACAAGTGAACATAAAATAAGACCATCAATGATTCCAAATGGATGATTTGCAATTATTAATAAGGGACCAAATTTTGGGATGAGAAGATTATTATTAGATTTATTAATAATATTAATTTTCATTTCTTCTAATATATCACTCCAAAAGGTATGTGGGTTTTTTGTATTTATAGAATAATTATTATACAATTTTTCTAATTTTTTTTTCCCAGTTAATGACTCTATTGTTTTAATTATTAGACGTTGAGCAAAGTTATGTTCAGACTTAGAAGCATAGGAAAAATTTATTTTATTCATTTTAGTATTCTACTGGTATTGGATCCAAGCTTCTCCAAAAATACCAAGTAGCCACTGACCTCCAGGGCTTCCATTTTTTGGAAACCTCACATGCGCGATCTTTTGAAATAGGGTATTTATAATTATAACATTTACAGATACCTTTTATTAATCCTAAATCATCAGCAGGAAATACATCTGGTCTACACAAATTAAAAATTAAGAACATCTCAGCTGTCCATCTCCCAATCCCCTTGATTTGAATTAATTCTTCAATAATTCTCTCATTCTCTAATGACAGCCAATTTTTTGGCTGTATTTTATTTTTCAAAAATGCATCCGAGAGAGATTTCAAGTAAGTTATCTTCTGCTTAGATAAACCGCATGATTTAAGTGACATATAATGTGTATTTTTAACTATTTTTGGTTCAATAAATTTTATTTTTTTTTCTATCCTTTCCCAGACGGCTTGAGCAGCGCTTACAGAAATTTGTTGACCTACAATAGATCTAGCAAGAGTATAAAAAGGATCTGCTTTTGAAAAAAGAAAGTCTCTTGGGTAATTTTGTATTATTTTTCCAAGTTTTTTATCTTTTTTGATAAGGTCTTTTTTTGCAGTTTCCCAAAAATTTGGTTTTTTCATAACTGAGCTTTTTATAAATTATGCATTGACATATATAGTGTAAATTGTTTTATTGTCACTCTAAATTAATTAATGGAGAATATATATGGCTGACGTAGCAAG
>MDTB01079827.1_pt1 | contig 31414 bp, 34 predicted proteins | sample 811161 | NCBI WGS metagenome assembly MDTB01 (sample SAMN05326650, study PRJNA326480) | marine metagenome | isolation source: seawater | place: Mediterranean Sea | collected 2009 | reverse complement strand
CATCTCTTGTGATTGGTGGAAGCTTCCTAAGTGATAATGCTTAGAAACATCTTGCATACCAAATTGAGAGTCTGAAGTTGGGTTGTTAAACTCAGCTGCCTCAATCAAACCAGTCTTCATGGCTGGCTGAATTTCACCACCTGGTAACTGTCTTACGACCATTCCCATTGCTGTAAGAACGTTAGTAGCAAGACCAACTGTTCTGTACTTCATACCTTTAACATCAGATACTTTTGTTACATTCTTTTTAAACCAACCAAAAGGTTGTGCCGGCATAGGCATATGGAAAACACCTGTATAGTCGAAACCAACTTTTGCAATTGTTTCTTCATACAATTTTCTTCCTCCACCATATTCCATCCATCCCATAACTTCTTGGGATGACATGCCGTACGATGGTCCAGTTCCAAATAAAGATGCAGCTGGATTTTTACCATACCAATAAGCAGTTACCCAGTGTCCCATGTCAACAGCACCTGAACTTACTGCTTGTCCGATCTCACTAGTTTTTACAACTGCTCCAACAGGTTGAAGGTCTATTTTTAAAGAACCGCCAGACATGTCGCTAACCATTTTGCAATAGTCTCCTGCCATTTCAAAAAAGATGTTAGCACCGCTAGGCCATGCAGCTTGCATTTTAAGTGTTTGAGCTGCCCCTAAGTTTACATAAGGTAAGGCTACAGCTGCTGCACCAGTTAATGCTGCTGTTTTAAAGAACTTACGTCTTGAAGGAATTTTTCCCTTCAACGATTTTTTTTCTTTAATCATTATTTTCTCCTCTTATTAAGTTAATTAACTTGCAAATATTTAAGCATAAAACCTCCTAAGAGTCCTAACCTAAAGTGCCCTAATTTGATTTATTTACAACTATTGGTAGAAAAGTTTTACTGAGGTAACTCAATTTTAATGATAATGCTTGAATACCATTCTGATACATTTTCAATATCCTCTTCCGATAACATTTGAGCAATCAGAGACATTTGAGGATGTTCAATTTTACCTGACTTATAATCTTTTAATCTTGATACTAAATAACCCTTATCTTGTGCAGTAATATTTGGTATTAAAGCTGAGTTTCCAGCAGAACTTGAAACACCATCAAGTCCATGACAAGAAGCACATATTGTTTGGGCAGTCTCCTTTCCTAATTTTAAATCTCCAGCAAAAGAATTTGTTATAAGAGTCAAAAAGAAAATAATTAAAATTATTTTATTTAAATTTATTAACATTAATTAAGTTGCGTAAAACTTATTATCTTTAGTGCTTCAATTAACTTTGCTTCACCATTTTTAAAATCTCCTTTTTCACAAAGAGATTTGCCCTCATCTTTTAAAATTTTAATCTGTTTTAATTTTTCGTTTGTATATTTATATTGCTTCTTCCCATACGCTCTCTCAGATTCTTTCCAAATAGATTTTTGATAGTATTTACACAAATAATCTTTTGAACTTATGTATTTTTTATATTCTTGTTCTGAGATACATTTAACCTCTCTTATCTGTTTTAATTCCCCGTCATCTGTCCACTTAGTAAAACCACCTGTACAAACTTGATTCTCGTTACTATGGGAAAAAGATATTAAAATCAAAAAAAAGCTTATAGAAAAAAATTTTAAAGTCAAAATTTTCTTAATAGTAAATAAATTAATCATAAATTTTATTAATTAACAGAGACCGTAATTAAACGGTCTCCGTATCAATTTAGTTTATTATTAAACTCCCTTGTAGACAATTCTATAAACTACCCCAGCTTTGTCATCTGAAATAAGTATAGAACCATCAAAGTATTGTTGGACGTCTACAGGTCTTCCAAGATAAGTTCCCATTTCGGTCATCCATCCCTCAGCAAAAGGCTCTGTTTTTTTTGCATTACCTTTTTTGTCTAAGTAGGTTACCATTACACGAGCACCTCTTGGTTTAATTGCATTCCAAGATCCATGTTGTGCACTAAATATAGCATTATGGTATTTTTTTGGAAACTGGTTTCCAGTATAAAACATCATTCCTAAATCTGCTGCATGTGCAATCATTTCTACCTGTGGCTTACAATAGTTGTCTGCATAAGCTTTTGGTATTTTTTTATCTTTATACTCGTTGGTTCTTACTTCTCCACCACCAGTATAAGGATGCCCATACCAAACCTTAGAACTTAATCCACAAGCTTTATTTAGTTCTCCAGGAGGAGTTTCGTCTCCCATTCCATCCACTTGATTGTCAGTAAACCACAAAGTTCCATCTTTTGGATTAAAAGCGTGTCCCACTGAATTTCTAATACCAATACCAACGACTTCTCTTTCTAATTTTCCAGGAAATCTATTGAAACGTATCATTCCTCCAATACCAACTTGATCGTATAAAGGATATTTTTCTGGGGGAGCAACGTTAAATGGTTGTCCCATACTTACATAAAGCTTATTATCCGCAGGATTAATCGCGCAAACTCTTGCCGAGTGATTATATGACTCCTCTTCTGGTGGAATTAACTCTCCTTGAGGAATTATAGGAATTGCGACAGTGTCAGGGCTTTCCATAAAAAATTCAGCTGCAGGGAACCATAAAACTCTATTCCTTTCAGCTACATAAAGGTGTCCATCAGTGCTAAAACATACTCCATTTGGAATATCGAATTTTACACTTGGACTAAATTGTTCAACAGTGTCCGCAACATCATCCATATCTCTGTCAGTTGCTTGCCAAACTTTATCTTTTCTAGTTCCAACCCATACTGTTGTTTTATTTCTAGCTACTGCCATATGCCTTGCATCTGGTACTCTTGCAAAAAGGCTTATTTCAAACCCAGGGGGCATTTTTATCTTTGGTAAAATATTCTTCTTTATATTTTCCATGTATTTGCCTTCCTGTGGAATTACTATCCCAGGAGCTGTTCCGGTTTTCTTGAAGCTGCTAAGTTTTTTTATATTTTCTTCGTCTCCAGCAGAAAATGCTGTAACTGAATAAAATGTTAGCAGAGTACAAGATATTAAAAAAGCAATTAACTTATTCATTATCCCTCCTAACTACTTAATTATGTGCATTAGTGTCGCAGGATTATTAGGATTAATCAACTCATAAACTCCTTAATAATGTTGGTTTTTGGAAAAATTATACAATTATAAATTGTATTAGTTTACTTTATTTTTGCAATGACCTGTTTTAAAAAATTCATTGAGATTGTCTATCGCTAGGTTTGCCATCGCAGTTCTAGTTTCCTTAGTTGCACTCCCAAGATGAGGAAGAATAAAAGCACTTTTATGTTTTAAATATCCAGAATTTAGATTTGGTTCACCTTTATAGACATCTAAACCAACTGCATAAACTTTTCGTCTATCAAGAGCATCGATCAGAGCATCATCATCGATTATGTCACCACGTGCAACGTTTGTAACAACAGCTCCTTTGGGTAAATGTTCTATTGTATCTTTATTAATTAAATTAATAGTTTCTTTGGATGCTGGACAACAAACAGATAAAACATCTGAAACTAATAATAAACTTTTTAAATTATCGTGATATATTGCACCTTGTTCTTTTTCTTCACTAAGCTTTGAACGATTATGGTAATGAATAATCATTCCAAGTGATTTTGCTATTTTAGCAATTTTTTGACCTATTCTCCCCATTCCTAAGATACCTAATCTGGAACCAGTTAATTGTTTACCAATTAGATAATCTGCCGACCATTTCCAATTTGATTTTCTTGATGACTCTATTCCCTCTGAGGCTCTTCTACAAGCTCCTAGAATCAATAATATTCCAATTTCAGCAGTTGCATCAGTCAAAACTTCAGGGGTATTTGTTACTATTATATTTCTATCTTTAGCTGCTTTGAGATCTATATTTCCAAAACCAACTGCAAAATTAGAGAAAATTTTTACGCTATTTGGTAATTTATTAATCGTTTCTTTATCTAATTTGTCAGTTAATGCGGATAGTATTCCATCACAGCCGTCGCTCATCTCAATTAGTTTTTTTTGAGAATATAATTCGTCATTTAAATTAAGTTTTGCCTCAAAAAGTTTTAAAGCCTTTTCTTCATTATTCCTTAATAGTTTTCTTGTAACTAATATTTTTTTCATAAAAATTAATAAACAAATTTAGTTTAAATCAAAAATTTTACCAGGGTTCATTATATTATTTGGATCTATACTTTTTTTAATAATTTTCATCACAGGTAAGTTATCAGGATGCTCTTTTAATAAATATTCTTTTTTATGTAAACCTATTCCATGTTCTCCGGTTATAGTTCCACCTAATTTAAGTGTTTTATCAATTAATTTATTACTAAAGTCTCTAATTTTTTTGTAAATAGTCTTTTCTTGAGGATCGTAAGGAAATAGCACATGAAAGTTTCCGTCTCCTAAATGTCCAACCATAGGAGCCCTTAATCCTAATTTATCAACTTCTCTTTCTGCAAAATTTACACACTCTGTAATTTTAGATATTGGAACACATACATCTGTTGAATAAACTCTGCCGTTGTTTATTAGTGCTTTAACTGAGTAATACGCGTCCCATCGTGCTCTCCAAAGTTTATTTCTTTTTTCAAGTGTATCTGCCCATCTAAAAGCACTTCCATTGTTATTTTTAGAAATTTCTTCAACAATTTTAATTGACTCTTTATTTGAAATATCAGTCCCATGAAATTCAAAAAATAACGTTGGAAGAGGATTAACATCTTTTAATTTTGAATAATTAATACTTATTTCCATTTGATCTTTATTTAACATTTCAATTCGTGCTATTGGAATTCCATATTGAATCACATCTTGCGCAGTTTGGACAGCGGTTTCTAAAGATGGAAAATGACATACGGCACTAATTATACTTTCTGGAATAGGGGACAGCCTTAGTTGAATTTCAGTTATAATTCCTAATGTTCCCTCTGATCCAATAAATAGATTTGTTAAATTATATCCTGCAGATGTTTTTTTAGTTCTACTTCCGGTATTTATTATTTCTCCATTAGCCAATACTACTGTTAAACCAGCAATTACTGTCTTCATTGTTCCATACTTAACAGCCATTGTTCCGGACGCAGAAGTTGAAGCCATACCTCCAATTGCAGCGTTAGCACCTGGATCTATAGGAAAAAAAATTCCATTTTCTCTTAAATATTCGTTTAATTGTTCTCTGGTTACGTTAGCTTGTACTCTACAATCAAAGTCCTCTGGATTTACTTTTAAAATTTTGTTCATTTTTTCTAAGGAAATAGTAATTCCTTTTTCGTTCCCAACAACATTTCCTTCTAGGGAAGTTCCTGTTCCAAAAGGAACAACTGGGACTTTATGGTTGTTGCACAATCTCAAAATATTTGAAACTTCTTTATTAGATTCAGGAAACACTACAGCTTGGGATAAAATAGGATCGTAAGTATCTTCTCCCCTTGCATAATTTTCTCTAGTCGATTGTGAAGTTGAGAACCTATCTTTTAATAATTTAATTAATTCTTCTTGTAAAGAAACATTATTCATTAACTTAGTATAACAAGCTTATTGAAAAAATAAACTCAACCTAACATTTTTTTAATATTTAATAAGGCTTGGGAGATATTATCTCTTGATGCAGCAAAGCTAAATCTAACGTAATCATTACAAGTTTTACCAAATGCAGTTCCTGGAACAATAGCTACTCCAGCTTCATGCATTGCTTTTTTACAGAACTCAGATCCATTCATTCCAGTGCCTTTTATGTTTGGAAAAGCGTAAAAAGCTCCTCCTGGCAGACTACATTCAACTCCAGGTAAATCATTTAATCCCTTATGAATTAAATTTCTTCTCAGTGTAAATTTATCTAACATATCTTTAATTGAGTCTTCTGGACCATCTAATGCCGCTATACCAGCATATTGAGCTGCAGCATTTACACAAGAAACACTATTAATTAAAAGTTTGTTTACATGTTCCACTAAATGTTCTGGCCAAAAACTCCAGCCAAGTCTCCACCCAGTCATTGAATATGCTTTACTCCAACCTTCAAGAACGATTAATCTATCTCTTAAACTAGGATAATTAAAGAAAGTTGGCATTTCTTTATAATCAAAAATCTGTCTGCTATAAATCTCATCACTTAAAATTGTTACATTAGGATGCTTTTCTAATTCCTTCGCTAAATAATCAATAGCAGGTTTTTCAACAAAACTTCCTGTTGGATTATTTGGATTAATTAAAATTAAAAGTCTAGTTTTTTCAGTTATCAAAGATAAAATTTTATCTGGATCAAATTTTAAGTCTTTGTCCTCAGTTAAATCATAAGGAACTGCTTTTGCTCCAGAATAGTTGATCATTGATTCATATATTGGGAAAGCTGGAGTTGGATGAATTATTTCAACACCTGGTTCACCATAACAAGTAATTGCATAATACATTGTGGGTTTTCCACCTGGCATTATTAAAATTCTATTTGGATCAACATCAGTTTTATAAAGTCTTTTAATCCACCTTGTAACCGCTTCACGACATTCCGGGATTCCATTTGATAGCACATATCCATGATGACCATCATCTAAAGCTTTTTTAGCGGCTTCAACAACATGTTTCGGTGTTTTAAAATCTGGTTGTCCTAAACCCAAGTGTATCATTGGTTTACCCTGTGCTTCTAATTTCTTAGCCTCAGCTAAAACAGAAAATGCACTTTCAGTTCCAAGTCTACTTAGAGCTTTTGCTAAATTTATTATCACAAGCTACCTCTTAAGTTTTTGTTATTTTTGTATTTAATCAGTAACATATTTTTTATAATTAAGTCACGCATATATTGTAGCAGCTATTTAAGGTTTTTTTTGATGAGTTTAGTGATTTTAAGCAAACCTAAGCAAACGTTTTAGAATTGTTTCATAAAATTGAACATGTAGCTATTTGCTCCAGGATTTTTTTCTCCCAGACTAGCATTAGAAATATGATTATAAGAAAAACCTAATTGACTATTTTGAAATAGATTTAAAGAAAGTTGAACTTCACTTTTAAATTCTACTGGGTGACCAAGATCTTTACCTTCGCCTTCGTGATATAAACCTGGAGTAAAACTTGGTGTAACATTTATATTGCCAAATTTATATTGAGCTTGAACCCCTGTATAAATATATCCAGCAGTATCTGCCGTCACCATTATTCCAGAAACCGGTGACAATGTTCCTAAGAATGTATCTCTTAAGAGTGACTCATCTTGATGTTGAATACCAAATATTGTTGACCTCTTCCCATCATCACTAAAATCAAACATTCCAGAATAAAAATTTAGTTCGTGGTCAGAAAAATTTTCTTTTTTTAATTCTTCTCCAAAAGTTGGTGTAAAAATTAGTAAAGACAATAGTATTAGTATTTTTTTTAAATTCATATTTTTTTTTTATTATAAATTTATTAATTATTATTGCACCTCCTATTAAAAATAACAAGATAGGTAAGAACCAAAGAATATAGGTTTTTTTACTCAAAATTGGGTCATAAACTATCCATTCACCATATTTTTCGACTAAATAATTATATATTTCTCTCTCAGAAAATCCGTCTTCAATTTTCTTATTTATTAAAACTTTTAAACTAAGAGCAAATTCTGATTGAGAGTCATAAACAGATTGACCTTGGCAGATAATACATCGTAAGTTTTTTGTTATTTTTAAACTTAATTTATCAGGTTCTGATGCAGATAAATTTTTTATCATCCCAATAAAACAAAGTATAATTAATAAATATTTAATTATTTTCATTAATTTTTTTTTTTGATTTCTAAAACATTTTTTTTATTTAAAGGACCAATATATTTACTTACTATAAAATTTTCTGAATTTACTAAAAAAGTTTCAGGAATGCCATATGCTCCTAATTCAATAGAAGTTGTACCGTCTAGATCTACATAAAGCTTATCATACGGATTGCCAAATTCTCTTAAAAAATATTCAGCATTCTTTTTTTTATCTTTATAATTTAAACCAACTAATTTTAATGATGGTAATTTGCTTAATTCCAAAAGTTTAGAATTCTCCTCTACACATGGTATACACCAAGATGACCAGATATTTATTAAATAAAATTTTTCGTTATTAAGTATATTATTTAATTTTGTAATCTCATTTGTATTAAAATCTCTAAATTCTACATTAACTAGGGATTTGTTTGTGGAAACTTCAGGTATATATGTTGAATCTACTTTTAAAGCTTTAAAAAAAATTACAAAACATAATGTAAAAAATAAGATGATAAATAAAAATGATTTAATACTTTTCATAAGTTTTTTTTATTAATCCAATAATTCCCCCTAATGCTATTAAAAAAGCAGATATCCAGATCCAAATCATGAAGGGCTTGGTTTGATATCTAACACTGAAGTACTCCTGATTGTTTATGAAGTTCATGACTATAAATTTATCTTTAAATAAGGAAATATCTATGTCCGCCTCACTTGTGGTTATATTGGGTTGATTGTAAATTCTTAACTCAGGATTTAATTGGGTTATATTGTTCTTTTTATCAACAACTTCAAAAATCCCAATCAAAGTATCAAAATTACTTTCGCTTCTTTTTTCTAATGATTTAAAATTAATAACACCGTTTTGAAAATTAAATTTTTCACCAACTTTAAGATTTGTTGATACTTCGGAAGATAATATACTATTTAATAAAATACTAATTATTAAAAGACTAAATCCAAAATGAGATATCTTTTGAGGAATGAGAATTTTATTACTTACTAAATCTTTTAAAGTAGTCAATATAAGGAAAATTGAAGATATTAGTAGGACTGAAATATACAAACCTTCTAAATTAATAATTTTGATAAATAAATAGGAAATTAATAAAGAAATTATAAAAAATAAAACTAACAATAGTTTACTTTTATCAAACTTTGTTTTTATCCAACTCAGTTTCGGACCAATTCCCATAATTATAAGAAAAGGTATCAAAAAAGGGATAATTAATTTATTAAAAAAAGGTGGACCTACAGAAATTTTCTTTGACGTAATCACTTCTAAAAAGATTGGGTAAATTGTACCTACAATGACTACAGATAAAAAGTAAATCATGAACAAATTGTTAATTAAAATAAATATTTCCTTACTGTAAAAGTCTACTTTTAAATTTTTTTTCGATATGTTTGGTATTTTAAAAAAAAGTAAGGTTAATGAAAAAAAAATTAGTAGAAAAAGAAAAGATAAAATAAAAATACCTCTTTCAGGGTCATTTGCAAAGGTATGAACTGAGTTTAAAATTCCTGATCTTACTAAAAAAGTCCCAGAGAGGCTTAATAAAAATGTTGTTATAGATAAAGTTACTGTCCAAAAAACTAAGCTCTTTCTTTTTTCTAAAACTAAAATACAATGTATCAACGCAGTTAAACTTATCCATGGCAAAAGTGAAATATTTTCAACTGGATCCCAAAACCAGAATCCACCCCACCCCAGTTCATAGTATGCCCAAATAGAACCTAGAACGATACCAACTGTAAGAAAAAACCAAGATGTTAAAACCCATTTTTTTATTTGTGATGCCCAATTCTCATCCAATTGATTAGTTGATAGTGCTGCAAGAGATGATGAAAAAATTATAGAAGTACCTACAAAACCTAAATAAAGAATTGGTGGATGAATTGCTAAAGCTGGGTCTTGAAGAATTGGGTTTAAACCTAAGCCTTCCTTTGGAACCGGAAATATAATATTAAAAGGGTTTGAAGTTATTAATAAAAAAATTAAAAAACCACAAATTATAAACTGTTGAATTATTATTGTTATTAAAAAATAATTTTTTGATTCTTTGCGAGAATTAATCATAAAAATAAATAAAAATAAACTCAATACTAATAACCATAAAAGTAAACTACCTTCATGATTGCCCCAAGTTCCTGAAATCTTATAAAAAAGAGGAATAGTAGTATGCGAATTATCATAGACAGTTTGATTGCTGAAATCTGATTTTACAAAAAGCAATGTTAAAGAAAAGAAACTCAAAAATATTAAAAATAGTTGAACAAATTTTAGGCTATTTATTTTACTTATAAATTTTATTTCAATATTTAAAAAATTTTTGTAACAGAAATAAATTATAATTAAAGATACACCTAAAGCAAATATTAAAGAGTAATATCCAATATAATTAAAAGACAAGTTATTTGACCTCCAAAGCCTCTTTCACTTCTGGTGGCATATAATTTTCATCATGTTTAGCTAGAATTTTTTTTGCTTTCAAAAAATTTTTATCCTCAAGATATCCTTCAGCAACTACTCCTTTTTTTTCAGAGAATAAGTTAGGGACAGTCCCTGAAAAATTCACATTAATTTCACTTTTAAAATCAGTTATTATAAAACTTATATTATTTTGTTTAACGATTATTGAGCTCTCTTTAACCATTCCGCCAACTCTTATTTTCTCGCTTTTTATCTCCGAAAGATTTTTTATATCTGTGGGTGATAAAAAATAAACCACATTTTCCTTTAAGGAATTCAAAATTATAAAAACAAAAAGTATAGATGATATTACAATTAAAGTTACAAATAAGATCCTTAACTTGGCTTTTTTAACTATCATATAATTTTATAAAAACTTTTAAATAAACGAATTCGCTAAAATTTCTTTATTGGCTGTTTTAATTTTGGCTAGCTTGGCTTCTTCAAAATTTAAAGACTCAAACTTTTTCTTAAATTTTTGTTTTTCTTTTTTTAATTGATATTCAATTACAAAAAATAAGATTATGAAGCTTAATAAAGTAAAAATAAAAGATGACCATACATAAAGTCCATATCCATTCATTTCAAAAAGTTCTAGTGTCATAATCTATCTAATCCTTTGTTTCTAATTTTTATCAATTCTGTATTAAATTTCATTAAAAAAATAAGTAAAGAAAACAGTGCAAATGCCGCACTCATAATCAAGAGCGGGATAAGCATCGAAGAATGAATTGTTGTTTCTGACAAAATATTCACTGAAGAATTTTGATGAAGTGTGGACCACCAATCTACAGAAAATTTTATTATTGGAATATTAACAGATCCAACAATTATAATTAAAGAAGATATCTTAAATGCTTTTTCCTTATCGAATATTCTCCAAGATAGTAAATACATTAAATAAAATATACAAAGTACAAGCATCGATGTAATTCTAACATCCCATGCCCACCATGTTCCCCATGTAGGTTTTCCCCATATTGATCCGGTAACAAGAGCAATTATATTTAAAATTAAGCCTGAAGGAGCTAAACTTTTACAAATTAAAGAAGAATTCTTATTTTTAAATATATAACTACCAATTGAAAGAACTACCATAAAAGTAAAAATTCCAATTGAAATCCAAGCTGCAGGAACATGAACGTACATAATTCTAACTGCATGACTTTGCTTATAATCTTCTGGTGAAAAATATAATGCCTCGGAAATTCCGATTGCCAATACGATTAAGAAAATAAATAAAACATATCTAGGAGCCTTTGAGGTTATAGAAAAGATTTTACTAACCTCTAATTTATAAAACATTAATGAATTATATATTATTTATTTAAAAAATAGAAAGTATCAAAATATCCCGATCAAGAATGCGAGGGAGATATTAATAAAGGGAAACGTTTGCATTCCTGATCAGAATATAACTATTTATATAATCATGATATGTCTAAGTTTTGAGCTAAATGTGTTAAAAAAATGTTTTCTTAATTAGATGGCTTAAAATAACCTGAACCTTTTTTACCAGAAAATATCTCATTAATTAGAGGGTGTTTAATCGGTTCATCGGAGTCATCTACTATTAGGTTTTGCTCAGATACATATGCTTCGTAAGTAATTTCGTCATTTTCTGCTAGAAGATGATAAAAGGGTTGATTTTTCCTTGGCCTTACATTTTTAGGGATTGATTGATACCACTCTTCAGAATTATTAAATTCAAAGTCCACATCATAAATTACTCCCCTAAAATCAAAGTGTTTATGTTTTACAATGTCTCCTATTGAAAATTTTGCTTTTTGAATCGTCACAATCATAAATAACATGATTTGAAAAAAAAAATCAATAAAAAAAATATGATTGTTTGGTTAATCTGTTAATATATTCATGTGAATAAATCTTTTATCAAATTTGCCACTGATTTTGGCCCTTTATTAATATTTTTTCTGTTTTATTATAAAAACGGAAAAAATTTACAAATTGCAATTCCACCATTTATTGTAGCAACTTTAATTTCCTTATTAGTTGTATGGATTTTAGAAAAAAAAATCCCATTTGTGCCTTTGCTTGGCGGAATTTTAATCACTTTCTTTGGCGGACTTACTATATACTTTAATAACCCAGTTTTTATTTATATGAAACCAACAATAATTAACATTTTATTTGGTTTAGTTCTTCTTTTTGGAAAATTTTTTAGTGAAGAGCCAATCTTAAAAAAACTTCTGGGAAAAACCATTCCATTATCAAAAGATGGATGGCAAATTTTAAATAAAAGATGGATGTATTTTTTCTTTTTCTTAGCAATTTTAAATGAATTAATTTGGCGAACACAATCTGAGGAGTTTTGGGTAAATTTTAAGGTTTGGGGAATGTTTCCAATAACCTTGGTTTTCACAGCTTTTCAAGTAGGACTTATTAACAAACATAAAGAGGATGAGTAAAAACTTAAGATTAATAATAAACAATAGTACTAAAGAACAAGATCAAAGCTTTTTTTTTGAAAAAAGTGAACTAAAAATTATACTTAATTTGTATGCAAAAATGGTTTCTTCGGGTTCTTGGAAAGATTATGGATTAACAATCTCTAACAAACAAGTTGGCTTTAATATCTTTAAAAATGCAACTGAAAATGCAACATATAAAATTTGCAAAAATTTTAGACCAAATAATAAAAATTTTAAGTATTCAATAACCGACTCTAAAGGAAAGATTTTTATGAATTCTCACGATTTAGAAATTTTAATAAAAAATATTAATTGGAAGAAAATTTCTGCTTAATTATCTTCTTTGACCAAAAAGTCTTAAAAGCATTATAAATAGGTTAATAAAGTCTAAATAAAGAGTTAAGGCTCCCATTACAGCTTTTTTACCAATTACTTCACCGCTATCAGAAGCTGCGTACATATTTTTAATTTTTTGAGTGTCATAAGCTGTTAAACCTACAAAAATTAAAACACCTAAAATAGATATTACAAAATACATCATGGATGATTTAAGAAATATATTCACTAAAGAAGCAATTATAATTCCTATTAAACCCATAAACAAAAATGAACCTAATTTAGTAAGGTCTCTTTTAGTGGTATAACCATAAATACTCATAGCGCCAAAAGTTGCTGAAGTTATAAAAAACACTCTAGCTACACTAACTCCTGTATAAACTAGTAATATCCAAGATAATGATAGACCCATCAAAGATGCAAATATCCAAAAAACTGTTTGTGCTTTTGCTGAGCTCATTTTATTAATTCCGAAACTCATATAGATAACGACACCTAAAGGAGCAAGCATTACTAACCATTTTAAACCAGAGAAAAATAGTGTATTTCCAAAACTTGTAAAACCTGTAATTGCTCCACTAGAATCAGTAACTACAGATATTTTAAATGATATAAGTGCAATGATTCCTGTAAGAAGAACTCCAGTTGCCATATAATTATAGACCTTAAGCATATAAGATCTTAAGCCCTCGTCCCAAACTACTGTCTTTGTGGTTGCACTTGTTTTGTTTAAAATGTTATTTCTATTAAATTCCATATAAGTATATATATAGTCTTTTACTAATTATTCAAGGTACCTTAAAAGCTTAAAAAATATTTAATATTTGATGAATTTTAAAAAACTAGGTAGCACAGAACTAAAAGTGAGCACAATTTGTCTCGGGACAATGACTTGGGGTGAACAAAATAGTGAAAAAGATGGATTTGACCAAATGGATTATGCATTGGATAAGGGAGTAAACTTTTTCGATACAGCTGAATTATATTCAATCCCTCCAAAAAAAAATACTTATGGCAAAACTGAAGAGATAATAGGTAATTGGTTTGTAAAACGAAAAAATAGAGAAAAGGTAATTTTAGCTTCAAAAATTTCAGGACCCGGATTAAATTGGATAAGAGGTGGTGGAAATCAGTATAATAAAAAAAATTTAAATTTAGCTTTAAATGAAAGTTTAAAGAGACTTAAAACAGATTATATTGATTTATATCAGCTACATTGGCCTGAAAGAAAAACAAATTTTTTTGGTAGACTTGGATATCAACATAAAGATGATAAAGAATGGAATAATTTTGGAGATGTTCTTAATTCCTTAAATGATATTATAAAATCAGGAAAAGTAAGATACATAGGTTTATCCAATGAAACAGCGTGGGGTTTATCCAAATTTTTAGAAATAAGTAAAAGAAAAAATCTACCTAAAATGATGTCAGTACAAAACCCTTACAATTTACTTAATAGGACATACGAGGTTGGGCTTGCAGAGATTTCTATTAGAGAAGAAAGTGGTTTACTAGCATATTCACCTTTGGCCTTTGGTTATTTAAGCGGTAAATATAGAAAGAATAAACTTCCAGAAGGGTCAAGAATTAAACTTTTTAAAGACTTTACAAGATATAAAAATGAAAATGGTCAAAAAGCTATAGAAGAATACTACAAAATAGCGAAAAAACATGGGATTAACTTTGCGCAAATGTCACTTAAATTTTGTGAAATTCAACCCTTTATAACTAGTGTAATAATTGGTGCTACGACTATGGAACAGTTGAAAACAAATATAGAAAGTGTAAATGTTAAATTATCAGACTATACAATTAATGAAATTAATGAAATACAGAAAAAATATCCTAATCCATGTCCATAACTAAAATTTTATTTTACACATTTCTTTTTTATTTTTTAAATCTCAATGCAAGTTTTTCTGAACAAATTAAAAAAATAGGAAAATTTAAAGATTGGGAAACAATTACAATTAAAAAAGAAAATGAACTTATTTGTTTTGCTCAATCAAAGCCTGTTTTACAATCACCTAAAGCTGATAAAAGAGAATCTAGACTATTCGTTTCATTCAGACCTAATGAAAAAATTTCAGATGAGATAAGTATTACAGCAGGGTATGACTTTAACAAAAAAAATAAAATAACTGCTAAATCAGGGAATAATATATTTAGATTTGACATTTCTCAGGAAAATTTTGCGTGGATTACTCAAAATAGTATCGAAAAAAAATTAATTAAAATAATGAAAAAAGGATCTAGATTAATGATAACAGGTTATAACTCAAAGGGTTCTCAAACAATTGATCATTATTCACTATTAGGATTTACTAAGGCTTATAGTACAGCCAAAAAAAGCTGCAAATAAATTTTTAATGAGAATAAAAAAAAGAATTGTTTTAGCTTTCTCGGGAGGATTAGATACATCAATAATTCTAAAATGGCTTCAAGAAAATTATAATGCAGAAGTAATAGCTTATACTGCTGATATTGGTCAAAAAATTGATAAAAAAAAAATAATCAAAAATGCAAAAAAACTTGGTGTTAAAAAAGTCGTAATAAATAATTTAAAAGATACTTTTGTTAAAGAATATATTTTTCCAATGATCAGAGGACACGCGATTTATGAGGGTGCTTATTTATTAGGTACTTCGATTGCAAGACCCCTGATCGCAAAAGATCAAATAAAAGTTGCTAAAAAATTTAAAGCGTATGCTGTTTCACATGGCTCTACTGGTAAAGGTAATGATCAAGTGCGATTTGAATTAGGCTATTATTTCTTCAACCCAAAAATAAAAGTAATAGCACCTTGGAGGATATGGAAACTAAAATCTAGAACAGACTTAATTAATTATGCAAAAAAACACAAAATACCAATTCCAAGAGACAAGAAAGGAGCTCCACCTTTCTCAATTGATGATAATTTATTTCATACCTCAACTGAGGGAAAAATTTTGGAAAATCCAAAAAACTTTTCACCAGAATTTATTTTTCAAAGAACAGTTGCACCAGAGAAAGCTCCTAATAAGCCGTCGTTTGTAAAAATTAATTTTAAAAATAGTGATCCAGTTGGCATAAACGGGAAAAAATTATCTCCATCAAAACTTTTAAAAAAACTTAATCATCTAGCTGGTAATAACGGAATAGGAAGAGTTGATTTAGTTGAGAACAGGTTCATAGGAATTAAATCAAGAGGAATCTACGAAACTCCGGGTGGAACTTTACTGTTAAATGCTCACAGAGCAATAGAGTCTGTAACACTAGATAAAAAAACAATGCACGAAAAAGATGAAGTGATGCCAAGGTATGCTGAACTTATTTATAATGGATACTGGTATTCTAAAGAAAGATTTAGATTGCAAAAAATCATTGATAAAAAAAAAAGAGTGTAAATGGATCTGTAAAATTAAAACTTTATAAAGGAAATATAACAATTCATTCTAGAGAAACTAATAGCAAAGCTTATTCAATGAAAAAAGTTTCTTTTGAAGAAAACAAAACATTTAATAAATCTAATGTTGAAAGATTTATTAATTTTCATAAAAAAAAACTGAAATAAAAAATGAATTTCGAAGCATCAAGGGCAAAAGCCATTGAAAAATTAAAAAATTTTATTGAAAAAAATTTATCAGAGTATTCAAGATTAAGAAATTTTGATTTTGGTCCAAGTAAACGAGAGAATGTCTCATGTTTGTCTCCTTATGTGACACATGGTGTCCTCAATGAAATAGAAATAATTAAAAAATCCTTAGCAAAGTTTTCCTTTTCTAAAAATGAAAAGTTTATTCAAGAAGTTCTTTGGAGAACTTATTGGAAAGGGTGGTTAGAGTTAAGACCAAATGTATGGAATGATTTTTTGGCAAGCCTAAACGATATAAGAGATGAGTTCAAAAATGATCCGAATTATATTAACGCAATAGATGGTAAAACTAATATCGAGTGTTTTAATCAATGGGTAAAGGAATTAAAAGAAATTAATTATCTTCACAATCATACTAGGATGTGGTTTGCAAGCATTTGGATTTTTACGTTAAATTTGCCGTGGCAACTCGGAGCTGAGTTTTTTTTAAAATATCTTTATGATGGAGATGCTGCCTCAAACACACTAGGTTGGAGATGGGTTGGAGGCATTCAGACCCAAGGAAAACATTATTTGGCATCTGAATGGAATATTAATAAATTTACTAATAACAGATTTCAAAATATCAAATTAAATGAAAATGCCCCTCCAAAATTATCTGGAAAAACTTATTCAATCATAAAAAACGATTTTGTTAACCCTGAAATAACTAATAAGGATAAAACTCTACTGATATTTGAAAATAATTTATCTTTCGAAAAATCAAAATTTTTAAAATATAAATTTAATAAAATAATTTTAGTAAAACATTGTAATGATTCAAGGCAAATAAAGCTTAGTAATAATGTGTTGAAATTTAAAAATGATTTAATTATTGATCAGTTAAATAGATTAAAAGATTTATCTATTGATTGTGAAGTAATAAAAATTGATCAATTGAGCGATATTAAAGATGAATTATATATTCTATACCCATGTATTGGGGAGAACTTAGATTTTATTTTATCTAATTTTAAAAATTTTAAATTTCTGTATAGAAAATTAGATCAATTTTCCTGGAAATTTTGTAATAAAGGTTTTTTTAATTTTAAAAATTATATTCCAAGAATTCTTAGTGAATTTATTTAGAAGAACATTTTTTTGAACAATACTTAACTCTATCCCAATTGAGTTTCCATTTTTTACGCCAAAAAAATGGTCTTTTGCAAATAGGACAAACTTTTGAAGGAAGATTTTGTTTTTTCACTAAATAGTATTTTGTTTTATAAATTTATCAGCAGCTGATAAAATTATTTTTTTTCGATCTGATTTCATTTTATCAAATATTCTAACCATCATTGATAATCTTGGATTCTTTAAAAAAAAATTTCTATTTCGATTAATAAATCTCCAATACAAACCATCCATAGTATTACACCACTCACCTTTTTTAAAATCCATCATTTTCATAAAATAACTTGATCCACAAATATATGGCTTAGTTGCAAAAATTCCTCCATCACTAAATAAACCCATGCCATAAACGTTTGGCACCATAACCCAATCAGATGAGTCCACGAACATTTCCATGAACCATTTGTAAACAATTTTTGGCTTAAGTTCACACAAGTTCATAATATTTGAAAGTATCATTAATCTTTCAATGTGATGTGACCATCCATTATTCAATGCATTCTTAATTGCATAATCCAAAGGTGGCAAACCAGTTGTTCCCTTATACCATGAGTTTTTCATTTTCCTGTTTTGTTTAAAAAAATTTTTTGTTTCCATTTCATCACTGTACTTTTGATAAACCCCTCTCATAAACTCCCTCCAACCAATAACTTGCCTTATATACCCTTCTAAAGAATTTAATCTAATTTTATTTTTTTTGTGAAACTCTAGAGTTTTAGAAATTATAAATTCAGGAGTAATAAGACCTAAATTGATATAAGGACTTAAAGCACTATGGAATAAAATATTATTTCTCTGATCAACAGCATCCTCATAATCTCCAAATAAATTTGATTTTTCTTTTAAAAAAAAATTTAAAAGTTTTACAACATCGTTATATTCACTTGCAAACCAAAATTTTTGAGTACTTCCAGGATGATCTTTAAAAATTTTTTCAATAATAGGTTTTAAGTTTTTAGTATGTTTTGTCTCAGCAATATTTGGATATTTTGGAACCTTTATATTTTTTGGAAGTTTCTTTCTATTATCTTTATCAAAACTCCATTTTCCACCTTCTGGAGTTCCATCTTTCTTCATTAATATGTTTAGCTTTTGTCTTGTACCTTTGTAGAAGGTTGCCATGAATGGTCTTTTATTTTTTGATAAGTAATTGTTAAATTCTTCTCTAGAATTTAAAAACATTGGCGATTTAATTTGATGCCAAACTAAATCGTTTTTTTTAACAAAACCTAGGACTTTTTTTTCAAAAAATTTATCTTCAATTTCAAAACTTGTTATCTCTTTAATTTTTTTGGATTTGATAACTTTCTTAACTTTCTCTAAATAATCTTTTTTAAAGTCTGAGGAGTCGATTTTTGTATATTCAACTTTAAATCTATTTTTTCTTAAGTGATCCGCGTGAGATCTCATAGCAGATAAAAATAGTAGAATTTTTAACTTATGGTGCTTTTCATATGTACATAATTCGTAGTCTTCGGACATAAAAAAGAGGTGATCATTTTTGAAGCGGTCTAAATATTTTGGTGGAAATAATTGATTTCCAAGTATAAAGAATAGTTTCATAGAAATATAATTTTTAAAAATTTATGTCTGGAAATTATCTTATATTTGGTGCCACTGGGTCAATAGGCTCTAGTTTAGCAGAACAGATGGTGAAATCTGGCCATAAAAATATTCATCTTGTTGCTAGAAATGAGGATGAGGTAAAAAAAATTTCGGAAAATTTAGGTTGTAAATATACAGTTGCTGATGTTTTACAAGAAAATTTTACCGAAAAAGTTAAGTCTGATATTTCTGATGTGAAAGGTATTGCATACTGTGTTGGCTCGATAGATCTTAAACCAGTTAGATTAATTAATGAAAAAGATTTTGATAAATGTATGAAATTGAATCTTTATTCAGCTTTTGAAGTAGTTAAAAATTTCCAGGAAACACTTAAAAAAAATAAAGGATCAGTAGTTTTATTTTCAACTGTTGCGGCCCAAAGAGGTTTTACAAATCACTCAATAATAGCATCGGCAAAAGCTGCTATTGAAGGCTTAACTGTTTCGCTTGCTGCTGAATTTGCACCAAATATTAGAGTAAATTGTATAGCACCAAGTCTAACAGAATCCAAAATTGCTCAGCCTATGTTGAAAAATTCTGCTTTAGCAGAAGGAATTGCAAAAGCTCACCCGTTAAAACGTTTGGGTCAAGGAAAAGATTCTGCCTCTTTGGCAAAATTTTTAATTACAGAAGAAAGTTCTTGGATAACTGGTCAAATAATTGCTGTAGACGGTGGAAGATCAAAACTGTCTTAAAAGTAGATATAAATAAATATTTTTAGTAATAATAAACTTTTATGGATGATAAGAGTGATATTAAAAAGTTATTTGAATTGGGAGTTAAAAATTTTAAAGATAAAAATTTTTTGAATGCATCTCAAAATTTTGAAAAAGTTTTAGAACACATACCTGAGGATGAAACAATTTTAGAAAATTTAGCTCTTTCTTATTTCTATAGTAATAACTTTAAAAAAGTTCATGAAAATATAAAAAAAATAATATCATTAAAAAAATTAAATAAAAAAAATTTAAATTTGATAATTCAATTTTATAAGGACCTAAATAAATATGAGGATTACGAAAAAATTATCGATACCAGTAACTTAATTAATTCTTTTAGAAAATTAGAAAGCTATTTTTTTATTCCAAATTTTTATAATTCATCAGATGAAATCGAAAAATATAGGAAAAAACTAGAGAAAAAATTAGATCTGGTTTTGGAAAACCCAGAAAAAATTGAACTAGATGTTGATAGTGAAAAAATTGATAATCCTATTTTTAGATTATCTTATCATAATCATAACAATCTAAACATAAATAAAAAGATTGTTAACACTTATAGAAAAATTTATCCAAAATTAAATCAAAAAGTTTTTTCAGGGAATAGGAACAGTAAAATTAAAATCGGTTTTATTTCTGAATATTTTACTAACCATACAATAATGAAGTTATTCTTCGGTATTATGATTAATTTAGATTTTAATAAGTTTGAAATTATTGTATTTCACTCTTATAAGACTTTAAAAAGCGATTTGCATTCTAAAATTCTTGAGGCAGAAATTTCAAAAAATTTGAAAAATATTTATTTATCTAGCAAATTTAATGAAAATATAGATATTATAAAAAATTGTAATTTAGATATTATTTTTTACCCCGACATACATATGTCGTCTGATCTTTATTTTTTGACGTATGTAAAATTAGCTAAATATCATCTAACTTCCTGGGGCCATCCTGAAACAACAGGAAATAATAATATTAATTTCTTTTTATCATCAAAATTGCTTGAAATAGATAATGCTCAAATTCATTATTCAGAAAAATTAATTTTATCTAATTACTTGCCGATGTATTTTTATAGACCTCAAATAAGTGCTGATTTAGAAGATGCAAATCTAAAAAGAAGAAAAATATATTCTTGTCTTCAAACACTAATAAAAATTCACCCCGACTTTGATGAAATAATTAAAAAGATATTAATAAAAGATAAAACTGGTGAAATTTTATTTATAAAAGATAGCAAAGATATTCTTGCTAAAAGTTTATTAGATAGATTAAGCAAAAAAGGAATTAAAGATTTAGACAGAATAAAATTTTTGGATAGACTTACTACAGAAGAATTTATACAGCAATGTGGGAAAGCTTCTGTTTTATTAGACCCCTTATATTTTGGTTCTGGTAACAGTTTTCATGAATCTATGTATTATGGGACACCTACTGTTAGTTTGCCTACAAACTTTTTAAAAAGTAGAATAGTAATGGGTGCTTATAAACAAATGAAAATTGATGATGCTCCTATTGTAAATAATATTGACGATTATGTTGAAAAATCTGTTGAGTTAGCGAACTTGGAAGAAAATAAAGCTATTGATTTTAAAAAATATTTGTCCTCCCAGGCTCAAAAGAATTTATTCGAAAATAAAAAATTTATAAAAGATTTAGAAAATATTTTTTCAAAAATTACTGAAAATACTTATTTTTGAGATCTTTTAAAACATTCAACTGTATTTTTTAATAGGCAGACGATAGTCATTGGCCCAACCCCTCCTGGGACAGGAGTAAGAGCTTTTGCTACTTTTGAAACTTCATGGAAAGCAACATCGCCTACGATTCCTTTATCTGTTTTGTTAATTCCAACATCAATAACTATTGAATCTTTTTTAATCCAATCACCTTTTACAAGCTCAGGTATACCAACTGCAGCAACTACAATGTCCCCTTTTAAACATTCTTCTTTTAAATTTTTAGTCTTAGAATGTGCTATCGTAACCGTACAGTTTTCTCTGAGAAGAAGTTGTGCCATTGGTTTTCCATTTAAATTTGATCTTCCGATAATAATTGCTTTTTTCCCATCTAAATTAGTTTCAATTTTTTTTATCAGTAAATAGCACCCTAGTGGAGTGCAAGGAATTGAACTATCATAACCAGATGATAAATTTCCAACATTCATTGGATGAAATCCATCAACATCCTTGCTAGGTAAAATTGCTTCTATTATTTTTTGCTTATTGATATGTTTAGGCAAAGGTAATTGAACTAAAATTCCAGATACACTATCATCTTTGTTAAGTTTATTAATTTTGTCTAGAATTGTTATTTCATCCACTTTACTAGGATATTTAATTACGTCAGATTTTAAACCTACCTCATTAGCTGCTTTTTCTTTCATTCTAACATAGATTTGGCTTGGGACCATATCTCCAATTAATATTACTGTGAGTCCCGGGATTTTATTGTACTTAGATTTTAAATTCAAAATTTCCTTTTTTAATTCTTTTCTTAAATCAGCTGCTATTTGTTTTCCGTCTATTAAAGTCATGAATTTATAAAATTGGCCTAATGTAATATTCCATACACATTTGTATTATCCAGATCAACATAAGCAATATTATTGGCGATATATCAAATGTTCCTAAATTTGGAAGAAATCTTCTTATCCTATTTAAAAAAGGTTCAGTCATTCTGTAAGTGAAATCTAGAACTGAATAAACAAATCTATTTCCTGTATTAAGGATGTTGAAAGCTATTAGCCAACTTATCACTACATTAGCTATCACCACATATGAATAATATTTCAATACTGTCATAGTAACTATATAGATAATGATCATTTTTTCTCAACATAAATTGATTGACTAGGGAAGGCGAAGGAAGCTTTGTTTTTTTCAACAATTTTTTTTATCTCGATAGCTAATCTTTCCTTAACTGCTAACCATTCCTCCCATTCATCTGTTTTCGTAAAACAACGAATATACATATCAATAGAGCTTTCTGCAAAACTATCTACTCTAACAGCATATCCAAGATCGGGTTTATAATCTTCATTTTTTTTTATATATGCTTCGATTTCATTTCTGACTGTTTTAAGTTGATCGACGGTTGTGTCGTACTGTAAATTAATAGTCCAACTTATAATCCAATTTGTTGTTTGACTAATGTTAATAACAGCGTTTTCTGCAAACTGGAAATTTGGAATTATTGCGATAGATTTATCAAATTTTCTTATAACTGTTGATCTAAATCCTATCTTTTCAACTATACCCTCAATTATATCATCAACTAAAATCCAATCACCAATTTTAAATCTTTTTTCTACCAAAACTAATATTCCTGAAATCAAATTTTTAAAAAGATCTTGGGCTCCCAAAGCAACCGCAACACCAAATAAACCTAAACCAGCAATAATCGGACCTATTTTAATGCCCCATAATTCTAAAACCGCAGCTGAGCCTAAAATAAATATTAAAATCTTTAGAGATTTAATTATCCAGCCAATCAATTCTCTTGTTAATATTTTATTTAAACCACTTAAAACGTAGGATACTGGTTCTATGATTTGATGTATTATCCAAAAAATTAGAATAGTAATGAGAGTTCTATTTATATTTTCTACAAAAATACTCATATCTTTTGAAAAAGTCATATAATAACTTGCAAAAAAGAAACCTAAAACTATTGGTAGAAATCTAGCAGGACCAACCATTGCTTTAACAAAAGTATCATCAAGTTTATTTGTTGTTTGTTTTGAAATAATTTCGAGTTTTTTTATTATCAATTTACTTATTAGTCCTCTAAAAATCAAAAATATAAGAAAGATACCTAAACCAATTATTATTTGAGTAAAATCTATTCCTAGAATTCCTCTTTCCCAAACAGATAAAAATAAATTTTTAAAATTATTTAAGACTTCCATATTTAAATTTTATATAACAAAAACTCTTCTTCTCCAGGGTTAAATAAAAAGATTTTTTTCCATTTAAAATCATTAAGTACTGAAGAAGTTTTTTCTCCTAGACACATTAAGTTAGTATTCATCCAATAGTCAACTAAATTGTATTTTTTTATAATATTAGTAAAACTTTTGGCACTATTTTCAGAATATACGTAAACAACATCTGGAATTGTTTTCTTTAAATTTTCTACAAAATCTTTGTCCAAATTTTGAATATGTTTTACAGAATAATTTACAAGTCTTTCCACCAAGAAACCCTCTTTAATTAAATCTTCGTCTAGCCTAGAAGAAGTAATTTCGCCACTTATATAAAGAAGTTTACCTTTATTTTTATCAAAACTTTGAATTATTAATTCCTTTAAATTATTAACATTTCCTTCAGCTGAATAAATATTTTGAAAACCTTTTTGTTTTGCCTCATTTTCTGTTAAATTACCAACACAAAAACATTTAATTTTCTTATCTAAATTTTTTTTATCTAAATATTTTATTGAATTTGCACTCGTAAAAATTACTCCCTTGAAGCTATCAAAATTGAAAGCTTTATAATTTTCTGGAGAAATTTCTATTAAAGGTAAGTGCGAAACTTGGTGACCAAGATCTTTAAACCTCAAAATCATATGTTTACAGTCATCAAGAGGTCTGGTTAACAAAATATGCATAATTAAACTTTATATGATCCTTTTGATTCTTTTTTTAAAATTTTTCCTATCTCTATACCTAATTCAATATAAAATTTTTTTTCTTTCGTTAAATCTACATAGTATCTTTTTTTTCCATCAATAGAAAAAAGTTCTGCAGCAATTTTTATTTTATCATCTTTTAAGAAAGATATTACACCAACGGGAGTAGAACAATCTCCTGATAAAATCTCTAAAACTTTTCTTTCTGCCCTTGCACAAATCCTTGAATTTTCATTATTAATATTTTCAATTAAATCTATAATATCTTTATCATCTTTTCTACATTGTACCACAACTATACCCTGGCCTGCGCTCGGTATAAAATCTGAAGTTTCAAATTCCTGTGTTATAAAATTTTTTGAGTCCAGACACATTAATCCAGCTTTCGCAAGTATAATTGCATCATAATCTTCATTTCTAAGTTTTTTAATTCTAGTTTCAATATTTCCTCGAATAATTTTGAAATTTAAATCTTTTCTTTTTTGTTTAATTTGGTACTCGCGTCTAAATGAAGAAGTACCTATAATAGATTTTGGATCTAATTCTTCTAATCTTTTTCCATTTTTGCTTATTAAGATTTCCTTGGGATCATTTCTCTTTAAAAAACAATTAGTTATTAATAATTCGTTTTCAACAGTGGGCATATCTTTAAGAGAATGAACTGCTAAATCTATCTTTTTATTAATTAAATCTGTTTCAATTTCTTTTATGAAAATACCTTTTCCACCATATTCGCCTAATCGCGAATCTTTTTTAATATCACCAGAAGTTTGGATTTTACTAATTTCAATTTTATTATTAAAAAATGAGCTAAGTAATTTTTTTGCTCTTTCTGCATAAATTTCTGCTAATTTAGAGTTTCGAGTTCCAATGATTATTTTGTCTCTTTTCATAATTTTATATATATATGTACATTTAAATCGTATTAATCTAAAATTTTTTTATGCCAAAAAAAACAGTAATTCTAGGAATTGAATCAAGTTGTGACGAAACAGCAGCTGCATTAGTGACCGATCAAGGTGACTTACCAAAAATCCTATCTAATGTAGTATCTAGTCAGGTTGAAGTTCATAAAAATTGGGGTGGTGTAGTTCCAGAATTAGCTGCAAGAGCTCATTTAGAAAAAATTGATATTATAACTAAAAAAAGCTTTAGAAAAAAGTAAATTAAAACTTTTAGACATTGATGCAATTGCTGTAACTGCTGGTCCAGGACTTGTGGTTTGTTTAAGTGTTGGATTAAGTTTTGCTAAATCTCTTTCAATTACTTTGAAAAAACCATTAATTGCTGTAAATCACTTAGAAGGACATGCTTTTAGTCCAAAATTTGTTTCAAAAATTTCTTTTCCTTATTTGTTGTTGCTTATATCAGGAGGCCATACACAATATTTAAGTGTTGATGGACTTGGAAATTATAAAAGATTAGGAACAACTATTGATGATGCTTTGGGAGAGGCTTATGACAAAACTGCTAAATTATTAGGGGTTGGTTTTCCAGGAGGGCCAGAAATAGAAAAGTTAGCAAAGTTTGGAAACGAAAAAAGATTTGTCCTTCCAAAGCCTATTATTAATAAAGGTGGATGTAATTTATCATTTGCTGGATTAAAGACTGCAATTCTGAGATTAAAAAAACAAATTAAAACAAAACAAGATAAATTTGATATGGCCGCTTCTTTCCAAAAAACAATTGAAGAAATTTTATATAAAAAAACCAAAGTTGCTTTTAAGGAGTTCAAGAGAGAAAGAAGAAGTTTAAGTACATTTGTCGTTGCAGGTGGAGTAGCATCAAATAAATGTTTAAGAAAAATGTTTTTAAGAATATCTAAAGAAGAAAAAGTGAAAATATTGTTTCCTCCTTTTGATCTTTGTAGCGATAATGCTGCGATGATTGCGCTAGTAGGGTTAGAAAAATATAAAAAGAAAAAATTTGATAAATTAGATTTTTCTGTAAAACCAAGATGGCAACTTGATGACAATGCAAGATTCATGAAAGGGTCAGGATTGATCTTATAAAATATGAAATATTGGCTATTAAAATCAGAACCTGATGTTTGGTCAATTGATCAACAAAAAAAAGTTGGTAATAAAGGTGCTCTTTGGGATGGTGTAAGAAATTTTCAAGCAGCTAAAAATTTAAAAGCTATGAAAAAAGGTGATCAATGTTTTTTTTACCATTCAAATATTGGAAAAGAAATTGTTGGAATTATTGAGGTAACAAAAACTGCATTTATTGATCCATCTGATAAGAAAGGTACCTTTGTAGCAGTCAAAGTAAGATTTAAGAAAAAGTTGAAATATTCAATAAAATTGGAAAAAATCAAAAAAAATAAAGAACTTTCTCATTTATCTCTTGTTAGACAACCCAGACTTTCGGTAATGCCTATTGACTTAAAGAGCTGGAAAATTTTAAATAAGATGGGTAATATCGGAAATTAAATTTATGGCAAGAAGACCAAAAAAAAAGAGAGCAAAAATAAAAAAAAGACCTTCAAGGAAAAGAAGATTTAAAAAAGTAAGAAAAAAAAAGAAAATTCTCAAAAAGACAAAAAAAACAACTGAAACCAACACAGGTGAACTTTTAATAAAAACTAAATCTGAGTGGGTAAATAAAGCTATGGTTAATAAAGATGAGTATGAAAAAAAATATAGAAAATCAATTAAAAATAATGAAGAATTTTGGAAAAAAGAAGGAAAGAGAATTTCTTGGATTAAACCTTACAAAAAAATCAAAAATGTAAAATATAGTAAAGAAGAAGTTAGAATAAAATGGTATGAAGATGGAACGCTTAATGCTTCAGCAAATTGTATTGATAGGCATTTAAGAGACAAAAAAGATAAAACCGCAATAATTTGGGTTGGTGATGACCCAAAAGAATCAAAAAAAATTACATACAAACAACTTCATAAAGATGTTTGTAAAGCAGCTAATGCTTTAAAAGAACTTGGAATACAAAAGGGTGATCGTGTTACAATTTATTTGACAATGATACCAGAGCTAGCAATTACAATGCTTGCATGTGCTAGGATAGGAGCTATTCATTCAATTATTTTTGGAGGATTCTCTGCGGAGTCTATTGCTGGTAGAGTTGATGATTGTAAATCTGATTACATAATTACTGCTGATGAAGGATTAAGAGGTGGAAAAATTATTCCTTTAAAAGATACAGTTGATGAAGCTCTTTCAAAATGTAGGGATATTAAAAAATGTATCGTTATAAAAAGAACTGGTAATTACATTAATTGGAATAATGATAGGGATGTTTGGTATCATGATATCATTAAAAATGTATCTTCAAATTGCGAACCTGAAGAAATGAATGCTGAAGATCCATTATTTATTTTATATACATCAGGGTCTACAGGTAAACCAAAAGGAGTGCTTCATACAACAGGTGGTTACATGGTTTATGCTTCAATGACACACCAATATATTTTTAATTATAAACCTAAAGATATTTATTGGTGTACAGCTGATATCGGTTGGATAACAGGTCACAGTTATATTATTTATGGTCCATTATCGAATGGTGCAACAACTTTGATGTTTGAGGGAATACCAACTTATCCTGATGTTAGTCGTTGGTGGCAAATAGTTGATAAATATAAAGTCAATACCTTTTATACAGCTCCCACAGCAATAAGAGCTTTGATGAGGGAGGGAGATGGTCCGGTTAAAAAAACCTCTCGAAAAAGTTTAAAATTACTTGGAACAGTTGGTGAACCTATAAATCCAGAGGCATGGATGTGGTACTATAAAACAGTTGGAGAATCAAAATGTCCTATTGTTGATACTTGGTGGCAAACTGAGACCGGTGGTATCCTTATTAGTCCTCAATCAGGTGCAATAAATTTAAAGCCCGGTTCAGCAACAAAACCATTTTATGGAATAAAGCCAGTTATCGTTGATGAAAAAGGAAATGCCTTAAAAGGAGAATGCAAAGGAAGATTATGCATTGCCCAATCATGGCCTGGTCAGATGAGGACTGTTTATGGCGATCACCAAAGATTTATAGATACTTATTTTTCTCAATTTGATGGAAAATATTTTACTGGTGATGGGTGTAAAAGAGATAAGGATGGTTATTATTGGATCACAGGTAGAGTAGATGATGTTATTATTGTTTCAGGTCACAATCTTGGAACTGCTGAGTTAGAAAGTGCATTTGTAGCACACCCTAAAGTCGCTGAAGCAGCAGTTGTTGGTTTTCCACATGAAATAAAAGGGAACGGATTATATTGTTATGTAACTTTAAAAGTAGGTGAAAAGGAGGATGGGGATTTAGAGAGAGAATTAAAACTTTGGGTCAGAAGACAAATTGGTCCACTTGCTACTCCTGACTTTATTCATTTCACACCTGGCCTTCCTAAAACAAGATCTGGTAAAATTATGAGAAGGATACTTAGAAAAATTGCTGCAAATGAGCATGGTGAATTGGGTGACACAACTACATTAGCAGATCCGAGTGTTGTTGAAAAAATAGTCGATAATAGGAAAAATATCTAAATTTTAATTAATTTATGAAATTCATCCTTAATATTATCCCATTTTAAAATCATTGAATTTAAAACAATTTTTCTATCCAAAGTTTTTAATTCGTCTGCAATAGGAGCCCACTTATATAAGGCTAGAGCACTTTCATTGAATGGTAAAGAATTAAAATAATTTTTCCAATTAATATTTTCTAATCTATTTTCGAATATTTTTTTTGCATTTAAAACTACTTCTTGTGGAATTTTATTTTCTATTTCTTTTTCAAGGATTGACAGATAAATTTCTTTCGCCTTACTAGTGTCTTTATAATCAAAAAAATTATACAGATATGAAATGGTGTAGAATGTTAAATCCTGAAGTGCAATTGAATAAATATTCCATTTAGCTTGATTGATTGATGACAAAAGTTTATCATTATCAAAATGAAGAACATATTTTGTTCCCATTCTTGTTTTTAAATAACTATAAAGAGTTACTTGACTTATCCATGCTGATTTTTTTTGGATAAATATCTCAAGATCTTCAAAATTCTTAATTTTTTTCTTCGGTAGAATTGCTTTAAATAAAGCAAAAAAATAAACTCTAAAATCTTCTAAGGTAATATCTTTTAAATTGAATTTATATTTTAGTACCATTTATCTACCTGAAGTTGTATGGTAGTTTAAAAAGTCAATAAACTCAATGATTTTTTTGGGTTCCAATCTACTTCATTTTGGTTAATCTCATCTCTTTTTAACCTATAGGAAGGGAAAACAAATGTCAAAACAAGAACAACATTGGAATAAAACCAGGGGTTTGCTTTTTATTACATTAGCAATTTGGTTTGTATTCTCAATTGGCATCTTCTTATTCGGTGCTGAAATGGAAGCATCTAACTTTAGACCACTTGGGTATCCTTTGTCATATTACATGACTTGCCAAGGTTCGCTTGGAATTTTCGTAATACTGATTTTTTGGTTTGCGGGAAGACAAGAAAAGATAGATGAAGAATTCGGCTTTACCGAGAAGGAGGATGACTAATGATTAAAGGTAAATTTATAGACAACCTACCAAAGATTTATGGAATATACACTGGAGGTTTCATTGTATTCATAATCTTAATGGCTATAGCTGAGCAAGCTGGTATGTCGGCGAAGTTAATAGGTATTTTCTTCGTTGCTTTTACAGTGCTTATCTATGCATTAATTGGTTGGTTATCACGAACGCTTCAAGTAGATGCCTATTATGTAGCTGGAAGACAAGTACCAACTGTATTTAACGGAATGGCTACCGCAGCAGACTGGATGTCTGGTGCATCATTCGTTGCAATGGCAGGTGGTATTTATTTTAAGGGCTACGGATATATGGCGCTATTAGTTGGGTGGACTGGTGGATATGTTTTAGTCGCATCATTACTTGCACCTTATTTAAGGAAATTTGGTTGCTACACTGTTCCAGATTTTATTGGGACAAGATATGGCGGTAATGCAGCTAGACTATCTGCTGTACTGGTTTTAACAGTTGCTTCATTCACTTACGTAACAGCACAAATTAATGCGACAGGAACAATCGCTTCTGTAGCATTAGATATTCCTTTTAAAGTAGCTGTTTACGTTGGACTAGCGAGTATTTTAATGTGCTCTATGCTAGGTGGAATGAGAGCTGTAACCTGGACACAAGTTGCGCAATATATTGTACTAATCATAGCCTACCTGTTACCCGTATTCTGGATCAGTAACAAAATGGGTGCTGGATTCTTTCCTCACTTTATGTTGGCAGATGAGGTAGCAAGAATTGCTGAGCTTGAAAGTCAATTTGGTTTGGGAAGTATTAAAAACTCTGCAGCTGATTTAGCTACAGTTCCTAAAGGATTGGCTGGTATAACTAAAGCACACTCTTCAGTTAATGCTACACCTTGGGCATTTATTTCATTAGCAGTTTGTATGATGGCTGGAACAGCTTCATTACCTCACGTGATGATGAGATATTTCACTACCCCAAGTGTAAAAGCAGCAAGAAGATCTGTAGGTTGGTCACTATTCTTTATATTCCTACTTTATTCTTCTGCTCCTATGTTAGCGACTTTATCAAAACTTTCTTTGATGGATCCTAATTTAGCAACTGGAATTATTGGTAAATCAATTGCTGATGTTCAAGCATTAGACTGGTACCAAAACTGGAACCAGGCAAATTTGATGTTTGTAAGCGACTTTAACGGAAATGGAACTCTTGAATTAAATGAGTTTTTCATGGGTGGTAAAGCCGTCGTATTAGCAACACCAGAAATAGCTGGATTACCATATGTAATTTCAGGACTAGTT
>MDTB01166417.1_pt1 | contig 31418 bp, 32 predicted proteins | sample 811161 | NCBI WGS metagenome assembly MDTB01 (sample SAMN05326650, study PRJNA326480) | marine metagenome | isolation source: seawater | place: Mediterranean Sea | collected 2009 | reverse complement strand
TTTTGTAAATCAGGAAATTGATTTATTTCCGCTTTACTTGGTCTGTACTCGTTATCATATTTAGTTTCTTTCATTTAAAATTTATTTTTCGCCGAAATATTCAAAAATATTATTTTCTGTTTCCAAAACTTTAACACAAAATAATTCGCAATTTAATTTATTTTTTACTGGTTCATATAATTCATCCCAAATAGCTATACACACATTTTCAGTGGAAGCAATTTTGTTTTTCATAAAACTAACTTCGTTAATAACTTGATGATCTAATTTTGATATAATATAAGTATTCAAAATTTTTTTTAAATCTTTTAAATTGGTAACAAAACCTGTTTTATTATTAACCTCTCCTTTAACCGTCACAAATAATTCATAATTATGACCATGTACATTGTAACAAGCTCCGAAAGTATCACAATTTTCTTTAAAAGTTAAATTTTTATTTTCCAATTTATGTGCACTAGAGAATCGTTCTCTCCTTGTAATATGAACCATATTTATTTTTTTTAAATCTTACCAAATATACTAACTATATTTATATGAAAATTTAATTTTTTTAATGATTATTATTACTGGTTCTTCAGGTTTTATTGCTGGTGCTTTGATTCGAAAGTTAGTTTTAGAAAAAATAAAAAATATTGTTATTTGTGATTTTGAAAATCAAAATTTAAATCAATCTGGTTTAACTTTTATAGAAACACATAAGCTTTTTAGTTTTATAGATAGTAATAAAAATTCAATTAATGTAATTTATCATCTAGGAGCCATTACAGATACTACATTTACTGATGAATTTTTATTAAATAAGTACAATTTAGAATTTAGTATCATTTTATGGAATCATTGTGTTAAATACTCTATTCCAATAATTTATGCATCTTCTGCAGCTACTTACGGAGATGGTTATTTTGGCTTCAATGATAATCATAATAATATTGAAAATTTAACACCATTAAACCTATATGCTAAATCTAAAAATGATTTTGATAATTTTGTTTTAAATCAAATTAAAACTCCCCCATACTGGTTTGGACTAAAATTTTTCAATGTATTTGGCTTTGATGAATCTAAGAAAAAAAATATGTCTTCAATTGTTTATCAGTCATACAATAAAATAATAAGGTTTAATAAGATGTATTTATTTAAATCTTACAATAAAAATTACAAAGACGGTTATCAAGAAAGAGACTTTATTTATATTGATGATGTTGTTAATGTTTTAATCTTCTTAATTAATAATAAAAATTCAGGAATATATAATTTGGGTACTGGAGAGTCTACAACTTTTATTAAATTAATTAGATTAGTCTTTAGGGCATTAAAAATAAAAGAAAACATCAAATTTGTTGAAATGCCAAATAATTTAAAAGAAAAATATCAGTATTCAACAAAAGCAGATATGAGTAAGTTGCGTTCTATAGGTTATCATTATAATTTTCAAAATATTTCTAGTGCTGTTAATGATTATATTTTAAATTACTTAGCAAAAAAAAATTAATTCTTTAAATTTTCTCGGATCTCTATTAATTCTTTCTTTATTCTATTTAACCTCTCTGTTAATTCTAAATTTTTTTCTATTTCCTCAAAGTTATTTTGTAATTTATTTTTAGCACCTCTAATAGTATATTTTTTCTCTTTTAAAAGATGATAAATAAGTTTAATTTTTTTTAAATCTTCTAAAGTAAATCTTCTATTTCCTTTTTTGTTTTTTTGTGGATTTAGTATTTCAAATTCTTTTTCCCAAAAACGTATTTTAGAAGCGCTAATTCCTGTAATATTTGAAATTTCTCCAATAGAGTAGTACAATTTTAGTTTATTTTTCTTCTCCATTTAGTCAAAAGATTGATTTTCTGTAGAGCTAAGTTTAAGCATAAGGTCATATTCTTCTTCATTTAAGTCATCAAAAAAGAAGTTTATTGGATCAATTTTCTGATCTTTATAATGTACTTCGTAATGTAAATGAGGGGCTGTTGATTTACCTGTATTCCCAACATAGCCTATTACATCACCTCTATGCACCTTCGATCCTTTTTTTACTATTAATTCATCTAAGTGAGCGTATAAAGTTTTATAGTCATATCCATGATCAATTATAATATATTTTCCATATCCACCAGAGTTAAATTTTTTTGCTTTTTTTATAGTTCCATTTCCAGTTGCATATACTGGTGTACCAATAGGAGCTGCAAAGTCGAGGCCATAGTGCATTTTTTTAGTTTTATATATTGGGTCAATTCTATGTCCAAAACCTGAAGTTTTTCTTTTTAAATCAACGTTAGAAACAGGTTGTATTGCAGGTATTGAGGCAAACATTTCAGATTTATTTTTTACAAGATTAGTCAGTTCGTCGTATGATACACTTTGAATATATATTTTTTTAGAAAGTTTATCTATTTTTTCTTTTGCTTTTATAACTAAATCACTTGCTTCATAACCCTCATATTTTTTGTATCTATTTGCACCTCCAAACCCTGCATTTCTTATAGATTTTCCTACAGGTTCTTCACCAAAGAATGCTCTGTATATATTATCATCTCTTTCTCCTAATTCATTTAAAACAACGTCTAATTGTTCCATTCTTTTCGTTAAATCTTCTAGTTCGTTTAATAAAAATTGGTTATTAATTTTAGACTCCCTTTCTCTAGGGGTTTCATAAAAATAAAAAATGGTTAAACATAATCCGGATGAAAGTAGAATTATAGGAAAGAAATAACTTAGAAATAGTTTGATAAATCTAAGTTTAGTCATCTTAATTTTTTTATAACTAAGTGACTTCTTATCATAATAATACTTACCTTTGGACATTATGTTTAGTAGATTTTTTATTTTTTTTCAAATTTACTTAATATTTGATTTTAACTGTGATATTTTGAGAATATTATGAACTCTAAAAATATAAGGAAAGAATTTTTATCCTTTTTTCAATCTAAAAAACATTCAGAAATCAGTTCATCTTCTTTAATCATTAATGATGACCCTACTTTAATGTTTGTTAATGCAGGTATGAATCAATTTAAAGATGTTTTTCTTGATTATTCTAAACCTAAGTACTTAAAAGTTGTTAATACGCAACGTTGCTTACGTGTTTCAGGAAAGCACAATGATTTAGAGGAAGTTGGACATGATACTTATCATCACACCTTTTTTGAAATGCTTGGCAATTGGTCTTTTGGAGACTATTTTAAAAAAGATGCAATTAATTGGTCTTGGGAGCTACTGGTTGAAAAATTAAAAATTGACCCCAACAGATTATATGTGACAGTTTTTGAAGGTGATGTTAATGATAAATTAAATTATGATAAAGAATCTTACGATATATGGAAAGATATAATTGATTCAAATAGAATTATTTTATCACCAAAGAAAGATAATTTTTGGGAAATGGGTAAAACTGGTCCTTGTGGACCTTGTTCAGAAATACATATTGATTTAAGAAATGATAATGAAAGATTAAAAACAAAGGGAGAGGAATTAGTTAATAAAGATCATCCGGAAGTAATTGAGATATGGAATCTAGTATTTATGGAATACAACAGAAATGATAATGGTTTATTAGAAAAACTATCCAAAAAGCACGTAGATACTGGCATGGGTTTTGAAAGATTATGTATGGTATTACAAAATAAAAAATCATCTTATGAAACTGATTTGTTTCTTCCAATAATTAAGAAACTAGAAAAAATTTCTCAATTTTCATTTTCTGATTCAGAAAAAGTAAAAATTGCTTTTCGTGTTATTGTTGACCACATAAGAGCTGTTGTATTTTGTATTGGTGATGGTCAAATCCCAAGTAATAATGGGGCCGGCTATGTTGTAAGAAGAATACTTCGAAGAGCTATCAGATACGGTTATGTTTTCCTAAAATTAGAAGAGCCTTTTTTACATAAGTTAGTTGATGAAATATACACTCAATTTCATGATATATTTCCCTCTGTATTTAGTGATAATGATAATTTGAAGAAAATTATTAAAAATGAAGAAATTTTATTTTTAAAAACTTTGCAAAAAGGCTTATTATTAATTGATGATTTAATTAATAAATCTGTTAAGAAAAAAATAACCGGCTCTAAGGTCTTTGAACTCTACGATCGTTATGGATTTCCTAAAGATTTAACATCTTTAATTTTAAAAGAACATGGCTTTTCTTTTGATGAAGAAGAATATAAAAAATGTTTAAAAAAACAGAGAGAAGTGTCTAAGAATGCCTCAAGTATTAAAATTAAAGATTGGAATTATATTTCAAGTGTAAGTAATGAAGGATTTTGTGGTTATGATAATTTTGAATTAGATGTTAAAATATTAATGTATAGAGAAACTATCTCCAAAGAAGGTAAATTATTTCAATTAGTTTTTAATAAAACACCTTTTTACCCTCAAGGAGGTGGGCAAATTGGAGACCAGGGATTATTGAAGTCTAGTGAAGAAACGATAAATATAATTGACACAAAAAAAGAAAATAATTTAATTATTCATTTTTCAGAAAAGCTGCCTATTAATTTAAAGTCTAATTTCACGGCTTCTGTAAATATAAATAAGAGGATTTTAAGCTCAAGAAATCATAGTGCTACTCATCTATTACATTTTACTTTAAAAGAAGTTCTTGGAAAACATGTAGAGCAAAAAGGCTCATATGTTAGTGACGAATATTTAAGATTTGACTTTTCTCATTCTCAAGCTGTAGATTCAAAAACCTTATTAGAAATTGAAAAAATGGTAAATAAAAAAATTAGCTCATCTATTTCATTAAATGAAATGAGAAATAAATCTTTTAAGAGTGCACAAAATTTAGGTGCAGTTTCTCTTTTTGGAGAAAAATATGGTGATTATGTTAGAGTTATTCAATTTGGAGAATCGATTGAGCTATGCGGGGGAACTCATGTTTCGAATACATCTGAAATAGGTCTTTTTAAAATAATTTCAGAACAGTCTGTAGCTTCTGGTATAAGAAGAATAGAGGCGTTTTCTAGTGTTAAAGCTATTAAGTTTTATGAAGATAATTTACTAGAATTAAATCTAATTAAACAAAAGTTAAAGTATAGACCAAATCCATTGAAAATTATTGATAATTTAATTTTAGAGAATAAAAGAAAAGATGAATTACTTGATTTTTATGAAAAAGAAAAGATAGTTTCTTTAAAAAAGAATCTTTTAAAAGAAATAAAACTAATTAATGGTGTTAATGTTGTTATAACTCATTTAGACATTCCTGTTAAATCTCTAAAAGACATGTGTTTTCAGTTGACAAAAAATTCTAAAAATATTTTTGTTTTTTTAACTGTTATTTCTGATGATAAATTAATTTTAAATTTAGCCTTATCTGAAGATTTAATTATTGAGAAAAAATGGAATGCTTCAGATTTCATTAAAACATTTTCAAAATCAATTAATGGATCAGGAGGAGGTCAGAAATTCTTTGCTGTAGCATCAAGTAATGAAATTGATAAAGTTGATAATTTGCAAAAAACTGTTATTTCATTTCTTGAAAATCTTTAATCAGAATTTCCGAAACAATATTTGGTATTGTTATTTTTAATCTAGGTTCTTTCTTCATCTCATTTTTTATTGATTCAATTGAACCCTTATTTCTTGCCCATGCTCTTCTAGCTACACCATTATTTACATCCCAGAAAAGCATATTTTTTATTTTTTTCTCTGATTTTTTGCTTCCGTCAATATATAATCCAAATCCACCATTTATAACTTCACCCCATCCAACTCCACCTCCGTTGTGGATAGAAACCCATGTTGCTCCTCTAAAACTATCTCCTATTACATTGTGCGTTGCCATATCGGCAGTAAACTGTGAGCCATCATAAATATTTGATGTTTCCCTATAGGGTGAGTCTGTTCCAGAAACATCATGATGATCCCTTCCTAAGATAATTGGGCCGATTTCACCCCTTTTTATTGCTTTGTTAAAAGCAAGTGCAATTTTAATTCGACCTTCTGAATTAGCATATAGGATTCTTGACTGTGACCCTACAACAAGTTTGTTTTTTTTTGCAGACTTAATCCATTGTAAATTATCCTCTAATTGTTGTCTAATATTTTCAGAAGATGATTTAATTATTTTTTCTAAAACTTTTGTTGCTATGATGTCAGTTTTCTCTAAATCACTTTTCTTATTACTTGCACAAATCCATCTAAATGGTCCAAATCCATAGTCAAAACATAATGGCCCCATTATATCTTGAACATAAGAGGGGTATTTATATTCATTTTTATTATTTAAAATTTTTGCTTTTGCTCTACCTGATTCTAAAAGAAATGCATTTCCATAGTCAAAAAAATAGGTTCCTTTTTGTGTGTGTTTATTTATATAATCTACATGAATTCTTAGAGACTTTTGAACTAGTTTTTTAAATTCCAAGGGATTTTTTTTAATCATTTCATTAGCCCTATGAAATGATAATCCCATTGGGTAGTATCCACCAGAATATGGATTATGTAAAGATGTTTGGTCCGATCCAATATCAATAAACACCTTTTGTTCGTAGAAAGTTTTCCAAACTTCAATTATATTTCCATGAAATGCAATGGATGGATTTTCTTTTTTTTCTTTCGCTTGTTTAACTCTCCGAACTAAAGTTTTTAGGTCTGTTATGATCTCATCCACCCATCCTTGACTATATCTTTTTTCTATTACATTTTTATTTACCTCTGCTGTAACACTGCAAACATCAGCTATTTTAGCAGCTTTTGGTTGAGCTCCACTCATTCCTCCTAAACCTGAAGTGACGAACAATTTCCAAGAATTGTAATTATCTTTAATTAACCTCTTAGCATTTAATAATGTTATTGTAGTTCCATGAACAATCCCTTGAGGACCAATGTACATAAATGAACCTGCTGTCATTTGTCCAAACTGAGTAACACCTAAAGCATTAAATTTCTCCCAGTCATCAGGTTTTGAATAATTTGGAATCATCATACCGTTTGTAATAATTAGTCTTGGAGCATCTTTGTTAGAAGGAAATAATCCTAGTGGATGCCCTGAGTATAAGACTAATGTTTGTTCATCACTCATTTCTGCTAAATATTTCATTGTAAGACGATATTGTGCCCAATTTTGAAATACAGAACCATTTCCCCCATATGTAATTAACTCATCTGGGTGTTGAGCAATTGCATAGTCTAGATTATTACTTATCATGAGCATTATTGCAGCTGCAGATTTACATTTATGAGGAAATGAATTTAAATTTTTAGCCTTTATTTTATAATTTGGCTTAAATCTATACATATAAATTCTCCCATATTCTAAAAGTTCTTCTTGGAATTCTTTAATTAAAAATTTGTGTTGATTAGATGGAAAATATCTCAGTGCGTTTTTAAGTGCTAAAAGATTTTCTTTTTCAGATAGAATTTTTTTTCTTTTAGGAGCATGGTTTAAATTAGGATCTAATTTTTTTTTGGAAGGCATTTTTTTTGGAATGCCTTCAAGGATTTCTTTATGGAAACTATTTTTTTTCATTTTTTTTATATGGGCAGTGTCGACATTGACTGTTACAACAATAACCCCTCTTTAATAAATATTTTTCAGTAAATACAATATAACCATTTGGCGTCATATAGTATTCATCTTTTTTTAAATTGTTTATTTTTGAAACTTTCTTCAAGTTTTAATTTTTTATCAAAAATAATAATAAAAAAATGAAAGTAAATTTAAATATACCAAGCCCAATTGCGGAAATAAAATCTGATTTAATTTCAAAAAAAAAGCTTAAGGTATATGTTAAAAGAGAAGATTTAATTCATCCAATTATTTCAGGGAATAAATGGAGAAAACTTAAATATAATTTTGAGTTAATAAAAAAAAATAAAATAAAAGAAGTACTAAGTTTTGGTGGAGCTTATTCTAATCATCTTCATGCTTTAAGTTGGTATGCAAATACTCAAAAAATAAAATCCATTGGGATTGTAAGAGGAAATGAATCTGATGAACTTAATTCAACTTTATCTTTTTGCAAAAAAAATAATATGGATTTATATTATTTAGATAGAGATATATATAGAATTAATAAATATTCAAATAATCTAATAAATGATTTGAATAAAAAGTATAAAAATATTTATATGATTCCAGAAGGAGGTTGTAACTATTTAGGCATTAAAGGTTGTGAAGAAATATTATTTGAAGAAGATGAAAAGTTTGATTTTATATGTGCTTCTTTTGGAACAGGATGTACTTCAGCTGGGATTATTAATTCCTTAAGAAAAAATGAATATTTTTTGGCCTTTTCTTCATTAAAAGGAGGGGAAAGAATGAGAGAGAACATTTCTAAAATGTGTAATCATTCAAAAAATTGGCAAATTATTTCTAATTATCATTTTGGTGGTTTTGCAAGAAAAAATAAAGAGCTAGATTTATTTATTCAGAATTTTTATTTGAAACACAAAATTATATTAGATCCAGTTTATACGGCTAAATTATTTTTCGGTATTTTTGATCTTATATCAAACAATTATTTTAAAACTAATTCTAAAATTTTAATTATTCATACAGGTGGGCTTCAAGGTATTCAAAAGTAGTTTTATTTTGGTTTTAACATCATTTTATTCTTATACTCAATCTGATGTGCAAAAATATATTCAAGAATATCAAAATATAGCCGTTAATCATATGTATGAATATGGAATTCCCGCAAGCATCAAATTAGCTCAGGGAATATTAGAATCATCATATGGCACTAGTAAATTAGCTAAAGAATCAAATAATCATTTTGGAATAAAGTGTCATAAAGATTGGACTGGTTCAGTTGTTTTTCATGACGATGATGAAAAGGGAGAGTGTTTCAGAAAATATGATTTTGTAAAAGACTCTTATTTAGATCATTCTCTTTTTTTAAAAAATAAAGAAAGATATTCTGATTTATTTAATCTAGATAAAAATGATTATAAAAACTGGGCAAAGGGATTAAAAAAAGCAGGTTATGCAACTAACCCAGATTATGCAAATAAATTAATTCACCTAATTGAAACTTATAACTTATCATATTATGATAATAAAGATTTAGAATTAACTCAAAAAGAAGATTTGCCATACTTAATCAAACAATATAATTACGTAAAATATGTAACTGCTAAGGATAATGACACCTATGACGAAATAGCAGAATTTTTAGGGGTTTGGCCATGGGAATTAGTAAAGTATAATGATGCTAGCTCTGATAGAGTTTTGTTGGAGGGTGAAAGAGTATACATTCAACCAAAACGAAAAAAATGTCAGGTTAAAACTCATGAAGTATTAGAAGGAGAGACAATGTATTCGATATCTCAATTATATGCAATCAAAATAGATGATCTATATAAAAAAAATAAAATGAATATTGGTGAAGAGCCAGCATTTGGTCAAATTATTTATTTAAAGAAAAGAAAAAAATAATTTAATTTATTTTATAGTTAAATGTTTTTCTGTGATGTTTATTTAAACCAAATTGTTTAATAGCTTCTTTATGTTTTCTTGTAGGATAACCCTTATTTTGCTTCCAATTAAATTTAGGATATTCTAAGTGAATTTTCCCCATAAATTCATCTCTGTGAGTTTTAGCTAAAATAGAAGCTGCAGCAATACTTTTATATTTTTGGTCTCCTTTAATAATACATTTATGACGAATTTTTTTATAGTTTTTAAATTTATTTCCATCTACAATAATTAAATCTATTTCTATATTTAATTTATTTAATGATAAATGCATAGCTTTAATTGAGGCATTTAAAATATTTATCTTTTCTATTTGTTTTACTCCGACTTTGCTTACGGACCAAAAAATAGCTTCATTTTCAATAACTTGTCTTAAGATGTTCCTAGATTTTTTACTTATTTTTTTTGAATCATTTAGTAATTTATGATTAAAATTTACAGGTAATATTACCGAGGCGGCAAAAACAGGTCCTGCTAGACACCCTCTTCCTGCTTCATCACAACCACATACTTTAATTTTAGAATTATAATTCTTCAAATTATTCTTAGTTTTCTATATACCTTTCAATTATTTCACTAAATATGTTAGCACTTTTTTCCCAATCAAACATTTTGGATCTTTTTTTTCCATCTTGAATTAATTTTTGATATAATTCTTTATTATTTATTATGTTTTCCATAGCATTTGCTATTTCAGAGATATTCATAGGGTCTACAATTAAGCCTGAGTTTCCGCATATCTCTGGCATTGAACTAACATTAGATGTAATTACTGGGGTTCCACATTTCATAGCCTCGATAATTGGTAGTCCGAATCCTTCAAATAGAGAAACAAAACATAGACATTTTGCTTCTTTTAGCAAGATATTTAGGACTATCTCATTAACATATCCAGTGAAAATAACATCTTCTTTATGTGTCATGTTTTTATATGAGTTTTCCATTTCATTTGACCACCATCTTTTTTTTCCAACAATCAAGAACTTTATTTTTGATTTATTTTGTTTTTTAAATAAATCAAAAGCTTTTAGCATACGGCTAATATTTTTCCTCTTATGTAAAGAGCCAACGAAAATAAAGTAATCATTTCCTTCAGTATATTTTCTCTTTATTTCTTGAGGGTTATCATCAGAAAAGACTTTAGACACTCCGTTATATACAACATGTATCTTGTTTTTTGGGATTTTATATTTTTCAGAAATATCATTTTTAGAAAAATTTGAAACAGTAATTATATCATTCGATAATTTACAATATCTAGGAATAAAATGTCTATAATATTTTTGGTAAAGAAAGGGTAAGTCTTTTGGTCTGTGTTCAAAGTTAATGTCATGAACAACATTAATTTTAGGGATATTTAATTTGGATGTTAAAAAGCCATCTAGTGATATGAAAAGATTAGCATTAATTTTTTTTAAAAATTTTGGAATTTGAAATTCAAACCAATAGTACCAAATTATTGGGTGCCTTGTTTTGGGGCTAATTATATGTCCTTTTACATTTTTAGAAAATATAAATTTTTTTGAATATGGCCTGTCAAAAATTAAATGAAAATTTATGTCAGGATGCTTCTTTACTATTCTTTTAACAATTTCATAAGAAAATCTACCTATGCCTTCTAATTCATTTTCTATTAGTAATCTTGTGTTAATTGCAATGTTCATACATTATAATTTTTAATATTTGCAAGATAATTATGTATTTTGCGTTTAAACTAAATTTATTACTAAAATTTTAATAAATTATTTTACGAGTTTTAATGAAAAAGAAATTTTTATCTAATCTTTTTTTAATAGTTATACTAAACATACTCATTAAACCTATATATATTTTAGGTATTGATGCTGAAGTTATAAATAGAGTTGGTGAATATAAATATGGTCAGTATTTTGCAATTATCAATTTAACTTTTGTTTTAAATATCTTCCTTGATCTAGGAATTAATAATTTTAATACAAAAAATATTGCTCAGCATGGTTTTTTATTAAAAAAATATTTCTCTAAAATTATCTCTCTTAAAATTACACTTTCTTTTTTTTACTTTTTAATAATTATAATTTTTGGTTATTTTTTTAAGTATGATTTGAAACTTTTGTTACTATTAGCTTTCAATCAATTTTTAGCTGTCTTTATTTTGTTTTTTAGATCAAATCTTGCTGGATTACATATGTTTTTTCATGATAGTATAATTTCTGTATTAGATCGTTTTTTACTAGTTATCATATGTTCAATTTTATTGTGGGGTAGTGTTTTTTCTAGTCCATTTAAAATAGAATGGTTCGTTTATGCTCAAACAATTTCTTATTTGATTTCTGCTTGTCTTGCTTTAAAATTTCTTTCAAAGAGAATTGTTTCCTTAAGCATAAATTGGAATTTTTTACTGTCAATAGCTATTTTAAAAAAATCTCTTCCATATGCTTTATTAATTATGCTAATGACAATTTATTATAGATTAGATGTTTTAATGTTGGAAGTTATTGTTGGCCCTCAAGAAGCTGGCTTATATGCTACTTCGTATAGATTTTTTGAAGCTTCAAACATGATTGCTTTTTTATTTGCTGTATTGTTATTACCAATATTCTCTAGGCTTCTAAAAAACAATAAATCAATTAATGAATTAACTTTTGTATCATTTAAAATATTAATGACTATTTCAGTCACCATTTTTTTATTATGTTTTTTCTTTAATGAAGAAATTATTTTCTTTAGATATAGTAATGGTACGTTTGTCGATTTAGAAAATGTATTAATTCAATCTAGTTTAATTTTGCCTATTTTGATGGGATGTTTTGTTTGCGTTTCTTTAACCTATATTTTTGGAACTTTACTGACTGCAAATGGAAATTTACGTTATTTAAATTATGTCTCTTTAATTGGAGTTATAATTAATATTACACTTAATTTGATATTAATACCTTATTATGGCGCTTTAGGATCAGCATTAACAAGTTTGTTTACTCAGCTATTTGTCACTTTATTTCAAATATATTTTTGTTTTAAATTATTTAAACTTGAACCACTAAGAAAATTTTTAGTTCCTTTTTTTCTTTTTTTTATTGGTTTGTTCTTAATTGGGAAAATCACTTATAATATTTTTGCTATTTGGTATGTTAATATGTTTATATTTGGACTGTTATCTATAATATGGTCCTTTATGACAAAGATGATTAGTTTAGATTATATTAAAGTTATTATTTCAAATAAAATTTAAAATATATGGATTATTCGATTTTTAGTATTTCAGGTTTATTAAGATTTTGCATAAGATTCAAGCTTATAATTATAACAAATAGTATTTTAGCGATAATTATTTCTTCAATTGTTGCATTATATTTTTTGCCTGTAAAATATAAATCAACTGCTGTTATTTCACCTACAACAACTAGTTCTATTACTCAGGCTCTTTTAATTGAAGATAATCCCTACAAAAAAGATATTTTTGAATTTGGAGAGGATGAAACAATTGAACAGTTAATGCAAGTATTAACTAGTGATATCGCTAGAGATCTAGTTGTAGAGTATTTTAATTTATATGAAACTTATGAAATAAGTAAAGATGATCCGTATGCTAAAACTTGGATTAATTTAGAATATCAAGAAAACTTTATATTCAAAAAAAATAATTTAGGTTCAATTAAAATTACAGTTTTTGATGAAAATCCCCTTAAAGCTTCTGAAATGGCCAATAGTTTTATTTCGGGCCCCTCAATAATTGATTCTGTTTATAACAAAGTCAGGTATAATAGAGCTAAGGATAATATAAGTATTTGTGAATTTAGACAAGAAATGTTAAAACAAAAAATAACTAATGTAAACGATTCATTAAACAATTTGAGGCAAGAATATGGTATTGTATACCCTGAAAGACAAATAGAAAGATTAACTGAACAGAAAGCAATTGCTCTAAGAATGAATAACATAGCAGGTGCTAATAAAATTCAAAAAGAGCTAGATATTTATAATAAGCATGTTACAAAACATGATTTTTATAAAGTTAAAAGCTTAGAGATTCAGGAAGAACTTCATAGGATTGAAGATGTAGTAGATTTAGCGTTAATTGAATTAAATTATCCTTTTCAGAATTTTTTTATTATTGACAGAGCTTTTCCTGCTGAAAAAAAATCAAAACCTATAAGATGGTTGATTGTATTTAGCTCCTTTATTTCAACATTCTTTTTTACCGTAATTATAATTCAGTCTTATTTGTTGATTAATAAAATTAAAAATGCAGATAAATAAATATCAAAGTGTTTTTATATTTTTTTTAACTGCAATTTTCATTTTTTCATCTTCATATATGTTGAATATTGATAAGGGTTGGTTCCTTATTTTACCAGTTGTTTTATATTTTTTATTTTCTTTATTTGAAATAAATAAAATTATCTGGATAATTATTTTTTTAACACCATTATCTGTTCCAGTTAATGAATTAGGAGTTTTTTTTGATGACATAAACTTTACTTTTCCAACTGAATTTTTATTATTTGGTTTGTTATTTGTCCTTCTTATTCAAATGTTTTTGTACTCCAATAAATTTGTAGAAATTTTAAATCATAAAGTTACATTCATTTTAATTTTATACTTATTTTGGATGTTTGTTAGTTCAATTACTTCTACCAATCCAATTGTATCTTTAAAACTATTTTTAACTAGATTGTGGTTTATAATACCATTTTATTTTTTCATTATATTTATTTTTCAAAATAGAGATAATATTTTCAAGTTTGTTTTGACTTATACTATTCCTCTTTGTATTGTTGTTATCTACACTTTAATTCAACAATCAGGCGATTTCTTTGACAGTAAATTAGCTAATGGGGCAGTTCATCCTTTTTTTAATGATCATACATCATACGGGGCGATTTTAGCTTTTTTTATACCATCAATTTTTATTTTCATCACAAATACTAAAATTTCAAAAAAATGGAATATTTTACTATTTTTTATTCTTGTAATTCTTTGTCTAGGTTTATTTTTCTCTTACACTAGAGCAGCTTGGTTAAGTTTTATTATAGCTCTATGTTTTGGAATATTTTTAAAAATGAAGTTTAATTTCAAACATTTGATTTTATTTTCCATTTTATTTTTTGGTCTTATTTTTGTCTTTCAAGATAAATTAATATCAAGTCAAGAAAGTTCAAATTCTATTTTTACTCACCTTCAGTCAAGTTCAAACATCTCTACTGATGCTTCAAATATGGAAAGAATAAATCGATGGAATTGTGCTTTAAAAATGTTTAATGAAAAACCGATTTATGGATATGGACCGGGAACTTATCAATTTGAGTATTCAGCTTTTCAAGACCCTGATGATAAAACTATTATATCAACTAAATTTGGAGATGGAGGAAATGCTCATAGTGAATATTTAAGTGCATTATCAGAGACAGGGTTAATTGGTTTTTTAATTTTCGTACTATTAGTGTTTATTATTTTCTTTAAAGGAATTAAGCTTTACTATGAATTAAACTGTAATGAAAGAAAAATGTATCTTTTATGTGCTTTAATTGCACTTATGACATATTTTATTCATGCTTTTTTTAATAACTTTTTAGATATTGATAAGGTTTCTATTGCATTATGGTCTTACATTGCAATTATTGTATCCATTGACTTAAGTCTTAAAGAAAAAATTTAGACCTTAACTCTTTCTAAGTATTGACCACTATTTGTGTCAACTTTAATGTGGTCCTCTTCATTTATAAATAGTGGGACATTAACTTTGGCTCCAGTCTCAAGTATAGCTGGTTTTAGTGCATTTGTTGCAGTATTTCCTTTTTCACCTGGTTCAGTTGACTTTACCTTTAAAGTGACATTTGAAGGTAAATTACATGATATTGGTCTATTTTCGTCGGTATAAAATATAATTTCCGCTATATTACCTTCCTTTAAGTATTCTGGTGCATTAATTAATTCTTTTTGAATTGCTAATTGTTCAAATGTATTTTTATCCATAAAATGAAATGAATCTCCATCTTTATATAAAAATTGTGATGATCTATTTTCAATTCTGATAATTTCTATCTTCACTCCAGAAGTAAATGTATTTTCTAAAACTCTTCCGGTGTTTAAGTTTCTGATTTTTGTACGTACAAAAGCAGGTCCTTTACCTGGTTTTACATGTTGAAATGATTCGATTTTCCATATATCATTATTATGTTTTAGACATAATCCATTTTTAAAATCTGCTGTTGTTGCCATATTAAAATTTTATAATTCCACTGTTTGATTTTTTTATAAAATTAATAATTTCTTTTTCTTCATTGTTTTGGTTTTCTTTTTTTTCTAAAATACTTACAGCTTTAGACGTATTATATCCTTTATTAGAAAATATTCTGTAGCAATTTTTAATATTATTAATTTTTTCATTGTTAAAATTATTTCTTTTTAATCCCACAATATTTATTCCAATATATTTTAGTGGTTCTTTTGCAACCTTAATAAATGGTGGTATATCTTTTCTTACTAAACTTCCACCAGAAACCATGGAGTATTTACCTATTGTTGAAAATTGTTTAACCGCACAGAGTCCCCCCATTACAACATTATTTTCTATCTTGACATGCCCTGCTAAATTTACTGCATTAGCAATTATACAATTATCCCCAACTACACAGTCGTGAGCAATATGGGAATATGTCATGATAAAGCAATTTTCACCTATGATGGTTTGATTAGTTGACTCAGTACCTTTATTAATTGTAACATATTCCCTTATAATTGTATTATCTCCAATAATAACTTTTGTTAGTTCATTATTATATTTTAAATCTTGTGGATCTGATGCAATAATAGACCCTGGATAAATTTTACAGTTTTTACCTATTTTTGCACCAGGAAATATGGTCACATTTGATCCAATCCATGAATTTTCTCCTATCACTACATTATCATGAATAATCGAGAATGGATCAATTTTCACATTTTCTCCAATTTTAGCTTTTGGATTAATTATATTCATCTATCTTCTTTATCAATTTTAGCCATTAATTCTGCTTCAATTACAACATTTTCTCCAACATATCCTCTTCCGTTCATTTGACAAATACCTCTTCTTATTGGAGCAACTAGCTCCAATTCAAATATTATTACATCTCCAGGAATAACTTTTCTTTTAAATTTAACATTATTAATTTTCATAAAATAAGTTAAATAATTTTCAGGATCAGGAACGGTGCTTAGAGCAAGAATTCCCCCAGTTTGAGCCATAGCTTCAATTTGCAGGACTCCTGGCATTACCGGTTCTCCGGGAAAGTGTCCTCTAAAATAATCTTCTTCTTTCTTGACATATTTAACTCCTATTACATGATTTTCATTTAACTCTCTAATTTCATCGATAAGTAGAAATGGCTCTCGGTGAGGAAGTATTTTTTTTATTTTATCTAAATCCATTAATGGTTTTTCTTGAAAATTAATTGACGGCACCTTATTTGTTTTTTTCATGATTTTATATAACTCTTTTGCAAATTTAATATTTATTAAATGACCTGGTTTATTGGCAATAATTTTACCACTAATTTTTTGACCTATTAAAGATAAATCACCAATTAAATCTAATAGTTTATGTCTTGCCGGCTCATTGTCAAAAGTAATAGATTCTTTGTTTAGAATTCCTTTTTTAAATTTATTATTTTTTGAATTTTTTTCTAAAAAAATAATAGTATTATTTAGACTTCCTCCTTGAATTAATCCTTTATTTTTTAAATCATCAATTTCTTTAAAAAAACAAAATGTTTTAGCTGGTGCTATTTCTAATTTAAAATCATTTAAATTCTTTAGGATAGCTTTTTGTTTTAATAATACATCTGAGTTATAATCTATATTTACTGTAAATTCAAGGTTATCAGATGGGAAATATTCAATTGTACTTAGCTTATTTGTTACTTTTATATATCTATTAAGTTTAATTTTTTGAGTTTTTTTCTCAAGTTTTTTAACCCCAGCATTAAGTAATAGGTCAATATATAATTTTGAAGAACCATCTAATATTGGTAATTCCTCTGAGTCAATATCAATATTTAAATTATCTATTGATAGAGCGAAACATGCTGCACAAAAATGTTCAATAGTCATTATAGAATAATTATTTTTTTTGATTTTGGTGCTTCTAAAAGTATCAAATATATTATCTAATTTAGCTTCAATTTTAGGTTTTGAGTCTATATCAATTCTAGTAAAAACAATTCCTGTATTTGCTTTTGCAGGTTTGATTTTCATAGATACTTTTTTACCTGAGTGAATGCCTGTTCCGCTGCACGAAATTTCATTTAATATAGTTTGTTGATAATTCATAAATAATTATTTATTATTATCTAAGTTTTTAAAATGTATATAAGCCTTTTGAAATTTTGTTTTATCAAATGCAATTGGCCCTTGAAGAACTGAGCCAGCCTTTTTAATACTTTTTGTTACCCCTGAGTTTCCAGCAATTTTAACCTCATCTGCGATTTTTAAATGGTCTGAAATTGCAACTTTCCCACCAATAATACAGTTTTTTCCAATCTCTGTGGAACCTGCAATACCACAGTGCCCAGCAATAATGGTTCCATAGTTAATTTTTACATTATGACCAATTTGAACGAGATTATCAATTTTAACATTTTCTTCAATTATTGTTGAATCACTATGGGTGAGTCCTTTATCGATACATGAGTTAGCTCCAATTTCAACATTATTTTTTATTATAACTTTTCCTAAATGATAAAGTTTTATGTTTTTTTTATTTCGATTTATAAAGCCAAATCCATCAGCACCAATTACTGCTCCAGAATGAATAATGCAATTTTCACCAATAATAGAGTTATTGTAAATGCATGTACCTGAGTTAATTATAGTGTTTTTTTTAACATGAACGTTATTCCCAATATAGCAATTAGGTAATATTTGAACATTTTCTTCAATTATACAATTTTCTCCAATAACTGAGTTTAAACTAATTATTGCAGTTTTATGAACATTATAGTTAGTCTCATTATTTTCTTTTAATAGAAATTTATTTTTTTCTTCATCTGCAAATAATTTTAAAATTTTACAAAAAGAATATTGTGGATCCTTTACTTTAATTAAGGTTTTATCTAAATTTTTATTGATTAAAAATGTTTTATCAACTATGATAATATTAGATTTAGTTTTATTATAAAATTTTAAAAAGCTATCATCTTTAATATATGATATTGAATTTTCCCATCCATTTTCTATTCCGCAAACTGAACTTATATATTGTTCTGGGTTTCCAATAATTGTCCCTTCACCTAGAATTGTTATTATTTTATTTGCAGTTAGTTTCATTTTTATATTTTATATTTTCTAGGAAAACAAATAAAGTTTTTAATTATTGTATTTTGAAATTTATTAAAATGCAAATCTTTTTCAATACTTGAAAGGTAAATTGTATTGTTTTTTTGATTGAGAATTTTTATAGGGTTATTTTCTTTATCATATATTTTATTTTTGGTTTGTATTTTAAAAATAAAATATTTAAGCTCACTAACGTTTAATTTTATATTTGGATTTAACTGTAAAAATTTTTTATAATTAATTTTTTTATTGTCTGATTCTTTTATTTTTAGAAGTTTTCTTTTTATTATTTTATTGCACAAGCTTGATAAAATATAATCTTTTGATTTAGTCCACTCTTTAATGCATGTCAAAACATCATAATCATCTATTTCAGAAAATAAATTTAATTTTTCTTTCCTTTGATCTTCATTTATTAAGTTAATTTCTTTAGCTAAAAAAGGTTTTATAGATTGTGTGACAAAAAATTCTTTTTCTGTGTGGTAAATTTCTTTAGCTCTTTTTAAAATATTCATTAATGTATATTCAGCAGAAAGTACTGTTTTATGAGTGTAAACTTGTAGATACATAAGTTTTCTTGCAAGTAAAAATTTTTCAATAGAGTATAAACCTTTTTTTTCAATTACTAGTTCTTTATCATAAACATTATACATATCTATAATTCTTTTAGAATTTACAATTCCTTCAGCAACTCCAGAATAAAAACTATCTCTATTTAAGTAATCTAATCTATCAACATCAATTTGGCTAGAGATTAGTTGATGGAAAAATTTTCTTTTATACTTATTTTGAAATATTTTAATTGTTAAATCTAGCTTTCCCTTAAATTCTTTATTGAGTTGTTCCATGAAGAGTAATGAAATCTTTTCATGAGTAATTTTTTTCATTAAACTATGTTCAAGTGCATGAGAAAAAGGCCCGTGTCCTATATCATGTAATAAGGTTGCAATAAGTAATGCTTCTTCTTCTTTAATGCTAATTTTTATATTCTTATTTCTAAGAACATTTATAGCCTTTTCCATTAGATGCATAGCTCCGATTGCGTGGTGAAATCTTGTGTGATTAGCTCCGGGGTAAACTAAACATGAAAGACCTAATTGAGAAATTCTTCTTAGTCTTTGAAAGTAAGGGTGTTCAATTATTTTATATATAAACTTATTTGGTATTGTAATAAAACCATATATAGGATCGTTTAATATTTTATTTTTTGTCTTTTTCAATTACAAGGAAAAGATTAAATTTAGGATTTCAAATTTACTTTTTTAAATATAATGGAAAATTTTAAAATATTATGGGTTGATGATGAAGTTGAATTATTAAAACCTCACATATTATTTTTAGAAGAAAAAGGATTCAAGGTTGATACTTCATCAAATGGGAGTGATGCTATCCAATTAATTAAGGATAATTTATTTCACATTATATTTTTAGATGAAAATATGCCAGGTTTAAGTGGTTTGGAAACACTTGAAAAAATCAAAGATATTAGTAATGTCCCTGTAGTGATGATTACTAAAAGTGAAGAAGAGTATTTAATGGAAGATGCTATAGGGTCTCAAATATCAGATTATTTGATTAAACCTGTCAATCCTAATCAAATTTTATTATGTGTAAAAAAAATCTTAGATAATAACAGATTAATCCATAATAAATTTCAAAAGGACTATAGAGGAGGATACATGGAGATTTCAAATTTAATAAATTCTGCATCTACTTATATTGATTGGGAAAATTTATATCAAAAACTTGTAAAATTGGAGCTTCAATTAGATTTATTGAATGATAAAGCAATTGAAGAAGTTTTTTTAATGCAAAAAAAAGAGGCAAACACAAAATTTTTCAAGTTTATTAAAGAAAATTACTCCTCATGGTTTTCTGGTCAAAATCCCTCTAGACCATCATTGTCTCATGAAGTGATTAGAAATAATATTTTGCCTTTAATAAAAGATAAACCTATTTTTTTTATACTTATTGATAATCTAAGATTAGATCAATGGTATATTATTAAGCCATTAATAGAAGATTTTTTCACAATAAAAAGTGAAGAGACTTATTACAGTATTTTACCAACTTCCACTCAATATTCTCGAAACGCAATATTTTCAGGCCTTATGCCATCTGATATTTATCAAAAAACACCTAATTACTGGGTTGATGATAATGATGATGGTGGAAAAAATTTGTATGAATTTGAATTGCTTAAAAAGCTAATTAAATCTTTAAATATAGATTGTAAAACAAGTTTCAATAAAATTTTGAATTTAAATGCTGGAAAGAAATTAGTTAATAATGTAAATGATTTATTAAACAATAATTTAAATGTTGTTATCTATAATTTTGTTGATATTTTATCTCACGCTAAAACTGATATAAAAATGATAAAGGAATTAGCAAACAATGAAAAGTCCTACAGAGATTTAACATTAACTTGGTTTAGAAACTCTCCTTTATTTAGTTTTCTTAAAGAATTATCAAAAAAAAATGTCGATATCATTATAACAACTGACCATGGAACAATTAATGTAAATCAGCCCATTCAAATTGTTGGAGAAAAGAATATATCTACAAATCTTAGATACAAAAAAGGAAGAAGAATTAATTTTAATTCAAAGGATGTCTATTATGTTAAAAATCCTAACGACATTAAACTACCTAGAACAAACTTGTCATCTATGTATATTTTTGCAGGTAATGAAAATTTCTTTGCCTATAGAAATAATTTTAATCACTATGTAACTTATTATAAAAACACTTATCAACATGGTGGGGTATCAATGCAAGAAATGATAATTCCTTATGTTCATCTTTCAACTAAGATATAATGAAAAAAGAGTTTAAAATATATTCAGAAACTGATTTTGTTGAACCTGTAAAATATATTTTAAATCTAAATAAAAGTAAAATTTTAATTTTTCAGGGTGATCTTGGTATAGGTAAAACAACTTTTATTAAGTATTTTTGTCTAGAAATTGGAGTAATTGATATTGTTACTAGTCCTACTTTTCCAATAATAAATGAGTATATTACTCAGGGAAATGAAAGTGTTTTTCATTTTGATTTTTATAGATTAGATTCTATTAAAGATGTTATAGATATAGGGACAGAGATGTATTTAAGTTCTGGAAAATTTTGTTTTATAGAATGGCCAGATTTAGTGAAAACCCTTCTTCCAGATAACTTTATTTCGATATCAATGTCTTTCGAAGATGATTGTAGATTAATTAAAATATCTTAATTTTTATTATGGATAATGAACAATTTTTATCTTTTTCAGCCTCTGGCTTTAGCCTTCCTCAGGAAGAAGTTGTTGAACTAAAAAAAAGTAATAAATCTTTGCTTATTGGTATACCAAAAGAAATTTTACTGGAAGAAAAAAGAATAGGTTTATCTCCTGACGCAGCTTCATTATTAATTAATAATGGCCATCAAATTATTATGGAGAGGGGAGCTGGGATTTCCTGTAGTTTTACTGACCAAGAGTATAGTGAAGCAGGTGTTAAAATTGTTGATAATCCTGAGGAAATTTTTAGCTCTGATATTATACTAAAAGTTTCCCCTCCTACATTAGGAGAAATTAACATGATGAAGAATGGTAAGACCTTGATTTCAGCTCTTCAATTAAAAATTCAAAATAAAGAATATTTCCAAAAATTAATGAATAAAAAAACTACTGCTATTGCTTATGATTATATTCAGGATGAAGATGGCATTTTCCCTGTTGTTCGTTCTATGAGTGAAGTTGCAGGAAATTCTTCAATTTTGATTGCTGCAGAGTGTTTAAATTCCTTTAATGGTGGAAGAGGTATTTTACTAGGTTCTATTGCTGGTGTAAGTGCAACTAATGTTGTTGTTTTAGGTGCAGGAACTGTTGGGGAGTTTGCAACTAGATCTGCTCTTGCTTTAGGCGCTTCTGTTAAATTATTTGATAATTCTTTGCATAAATTAAGACGTATCCAAGATAGATTAGGAGTTATTATAGATAATAGTATGCTTCATCCAAAAGCATTAGAAAAAGCAATTAGACGTGCAGATGTAGTTATAGGCGCTGTTAGAGTTAAAGATAGAAGAACCCCTTGTATTATTTCTGAAGAAATGATAAAATTAATGAAACCTCTATCAGTTATAGTTGATGTTAGTATTGATAGAGGAGGGTGCTTTGAAACATCAGAAATTACATCCCATTCGAATCCAACTTTTATTAAGCATGATGTTATACATTATTGTGTTCCAAATATCCCATCAAGAATGGCTAGAACAGCTTCATTTTCATTAAGTAATATTTTTTCAACGTTATTAATGAAAATTGGTAAACAGGGTGGTGTTCAAAACGCTATTATAAATAACCCAAATATTGGTAATGGTGTGTATATTATTAATGGAAATTTAATTAATAAAGGTATTGGTGAGTGGTATAATTTACCATATAAGTCCTTGTAGTAATGAATATTTTCTCAAGATTTAAGTTTTTTTTTATAGGTATATTTCTTGGTTCTATTCTTGTTTTCTTTTTTTTTGGTGATAAAGTGAAGGATTGGTTTTTTTATTATTCTTCATCTGGAAGAGTAATTAGTCACATAACTGAACCAAGATATACTCTAATTAACAATAATGATACTATTTGTGATTATCTTTCTGTTCAACAATTATTCACTGAATTAGAAGATAGAAAGGTTGATTTAGGAATAAATCTGACTTCATATGACTCACTTAATCAGATGGAAAATCCTGTAAAATATATACAAGATAATACTCCGAAAATTAAAGATGGCACTATAAAAATAAATAAAAAAAATATTTTTTATACTGAAAAAGTAGTTACTAAATTGGGTTTAAAAAACCTTAATGACTCTATTATTTTTAGTATTGTAGATGATTTAATTGTAAATTCAGATGTTAAAATATTGGAAAGAGGCGATTGTTATAGTTACTCATTAAAAAACAAGCACAATGAAAAATATTTTGAATTTATTTTTGAATCATGTAATTCTAATGTCAAATTAATTGATTTTAAATAGATTGCCTTTTCCTTCGTTCTAGTTCTTTGTTTAATAGACTTAATTCCCTTGTTGTTTGCCCTTTGACAGATGAATTCTCCTCTGCTCTTCTGATTAAATAAGGTATCATTTCTTTAATAGGTCCAAAAGGAACATATTTTGAGACATTATAGCCCTTTTCAGATAAATTGAAACTTATGTGATCGCTCATCCCTAGTAATTGAGAAAAATGAATTCTACTATCATTTTTTTTCAGATTATTTTTTATCATTAATTCAGTTAGTAAAATACAGCTATTTTCATTGTGTGTACCTAAAAAAATTTCAATTTCATTAATGTTATTTATACAGTATTCTAATGCTAGGTTAAAATCCTTATCACTATCTTTTTTTGTATTATGAATAGGTGATTCATATCCATACTTAATAGCTCTATTTCTTTCCTTTTCCATATAAGCTCCTCTAACCAATTTTAAGCCAATTTTATAATTTTTTGCTTTAGCAATTTTATGTATTTTCTTTAAATAATCTAATCTATCTTTTCTATATAGTTGAATCGTATGAAATATTATTGTAGTTTCTTTGTTAAATTTAGCCATTAAATTCTCAGTAATAATATCAATTTCATCTTGAATCCAACTTTCTTCAGCATCGATTAAAATAGGAACCAGATTATCTTTAGCTACTTGACAAATATCATTAATTAGGTCTAAATTTATTTTATCACTATTAAATTTCGTTAATGCACTCATTTTAAAGACACAAAAAGTTAAATTATTATCTTTTTTAGCAGCATTAATTGTGTTTATAATTTCTTTTTTTGTGTTTTTTGCATTATTAATATTTCCTTCAACTGAGTAATCTAAAATAGAGCCAATATTAAATTTTTTTAATTGATTAATACAATCTTTACATTCTTCGATTGTTTCTCCACCACAAAATTGATCAAAAAATAAATTTTTAATTATTTTATTTGTAGGGATCTTAAGTTTGTTTGATATTATTAGTAAAAATTTCCCCACTTTTACGAGAAATGATAAGCTTAAAAGTTTAAATAGATTTTTTGATTTTTTTAAACTTTTATTTGATTTAGACTTGAATCCTATTTCTGTATTGTCAAACATATTTTTTATAGATGAATACAAATATAATTAAAACAACTTTTAACAATTTTATGTTGTTATAATTATATTTAACAAGTTTATGAAGAATTTTCAAACAAATATGTCCTCTTTTTATATAAATAACATAGGAGAAATCCAATTAAAAAAATTTCTAAATAATAATGGCAATAATATTTTTATTCTAGTTGATTTTAATACTGAAAAGTTTTGTTTGGATCTTTTTTTAACAACATTTAATATTTCAAATTACCAATTATTAAAAGTTCCCTGTGGGGAATCATCTAAGTCATTAGATTATTTATCTTTTTTAATTAGTGAATTAGTAAAGAAAAAGGCGGATATTAATTCTTTACTGATAAATCTTGGAGGTGGTGTAGTTTGTGATTTAGGTGGATTCTTAGCTTCAGTTTATAATAGAGGAATTAATTTCATTAATGTTCCAACAACCTTGCTAGCACAAGTAGACGCATCTATAGGAGGTAAAAATGGAATTAATTTTGATAATATAAAAAATAAAATAGGCTTAATTAATTATCCTCTCTTTACAGTCACATTAACAAAATTCCTTAAAACTCTACCGCAAAATGAAATAACATCAGGTTATGGGGAAATATATAAATATGGGTTAATTTATGATTTAGATTTTTGGAATAAGCTTATTTTAGAAGACTTAAGTTTTGAGAATTCTAAAAAAATAGTTCATCATTCAATAAAAATTAAAGAGTCTATTATTAAAAAAGATAATAAAAGAAAAGGATTTAGAAATATATTAAATTTTGGACATTCAATTGGTCACGCTATTGAATCTTCTTCGTCAAAGTCTTTTCATATTAATCATGGTTTAGCTGTTGTTATGGGAATGATTTGTGAATTATATATTTCACATTTAGTACTTAATCTTTCTTCAAATGACTTAAATCAATCTGTCAATGTATTGCTTAAAAAATTCCCAACAAATAAAATACCTAATCTAGATTTAGTTATTGAATATATTAAGCAGGATAAAAAAAATAATCGTGGCAAATTATTATTTAGTTTAATTCCTAAAGTTGGATGTTGTTATTATAACCAAGAAGTAAATGAGAGTATTATTTATAAATCTTTAATTTTTTATAATCAGCTTCATGACTAAACAGCTTATTTTAAATTCGTCTAGTTCATTTTTAGAAAATTCTTCTTTTCATATGTCAGGTTCTAAAAGTATTTCTCAAAGAGCTTTGATTATTAACTTTTTAGGTTCAAGTTCTTTCGATATTATAAATTTATCTAATTCCAAGGATACATACACATTAAATGAAATTTTAAAAGAAATTGGTAAAAAAAAATCTTTTAATGTTGGTCAAGGAGGAACTACTTTTCGTTTTCTGCTCCCTTTGTTATCTTTAATAGATAAAGAATTTTATATAAATGGACATACTTCATTAGAATCTAGACCATTATCTAGTCTTGTTGATGCATTAAAAAACTTGGGAGTAAAATTTACTTTTTTAGAGAAAAAAAATCATTTTCCTTTTAAAATTCATGGAGGAAAAATAAATTTAAAATCAATAAATATACAATCTGATAAAACTAGTCAGTTTGTATCAGGCCTATTATTAGTGGCGCCTTATATCAAAGGGGGATTAAGGTTAAAATTAAAGACAAAAATAGTGTCAAAATCATATATTGATATGACTATTCAGATGATGAGAAGCTGCGGCGCATATGTTTGTTGGGAAAAAAATATAATTTCTGTTAATGAGGGTTCTTATAGTAGCATTATTAAAAATATAGAATCTGACTGGACATCATTGTCGTATATATATGAATGTGTTGCAATTTCTGATAAAGCAGAAGTAATAATTTCATCATTTACATATCCTAGCCTCCAAAAAGACTCAGATATTATTTTATTTTTTAATTTTTTAGGTGTATCAACTAAATTTAATAATGATAAAGTAATAATTACAAAAGTTAAACATTCTTTGCCTTCTTTAATAGAGTGGGATGTTTTAAGTAATCCAGATTTAATGCCAACTTATTTAGTTTCTTGTTTTGCTTTAGGAGTTAATTTAATGTTGACAGGTATAGATTCTTTAATTTATAAAGAGTCAAATAGAATTCAATCTGTAAAAATTAATTTAGAAAAATTTAATGCTAAAATAAATTTTAATAGTAAATATATATTTTTAGATTCTTCAAATCCTTTGTTCTTTGAGAAAGAGATTGATACATTTAATGATCATAGAATTGCATTAGCTTTTAGCCCTTTGGTTCTTAAAACTAGGTCACTAATAATTAACAATCCTCAAGTTATTGAAAAATCATATCCAAAATATTGGGGTCATTTAAATAAAATTGGTATTAAATCATTTTTTCAAAAATAACGTATAGATTTGCTCAATAAAATTAAATAATTATTAAGATGATTAATATAGCAGACCTTTTAACTATTACGGTAACCTTATTTGCCGTTATTGATATTTTAGGAAATATCCCACTTATAATTACTCTTCGTCAAAAAACTGGAGAAATTAATGCTTTGAAAGTCACTTGGGTTTCTGCTTTAATTATGGTTGTTTTTTTATTTATAGGAGAGGATGTTTTAAATATGATAGGAATAGATTTAAAATCATTTTCATTAGCAGGTGCTTTTGTCATATTTTTAATTGCAATAGAAATGATTTTAAATATTGAATTATTTAAATCAAATGATCAATCTGCAAAAAAAGTTACAGAGATAGTTCCTTTAGCATTTCCTTTAATAGCAGGCTCAGGTACATTAACAACTTTATTATCTTTGAAAGCTATAGAAAATTATTCTTATCTTGAAATATTCTCTGGATTAGCAATTAATATTATTATTGTTTTTATTGTTCTTAAAATGATTATACCTATAGAAAAGATCATCGGTCAGGTAGGTATAGAAATATTAAGAAGAGTTTTTGGTATTATTTTATTAGCAATTGCAATAAAATTGAGTGGATTATAAATAACTAAGAAACTCTGAACTTAAACTTTTCTTTTTGTAAATCTATATTTGCTTTTACAATTTTTTCCTTTAGGTTTTCTTTATATTTAACAGTTTTCTCAAATACTTTTGTGTCATTAGTTGCTAACATTTGAGAAGCGAGAATTCCAGCATTCAAAGCTCCATTTATTGCTACAGTTGCAACAGGTATTCCAGGGGGCATTTGAACTATCGCAAGTAAAGAGTCTAATCCATCAAGTGATGCTTTAATAGGAACTCCAATAACAGGAATTGGTGTCATGGCTGCAATAACTCCTGGTAAATGAGCAGCCATTCCTGCCCCTGCTATAATAACTTTTATACCATTATTTGCTGCATTTTTTGCAAATTTTTCTACTTGATCTGGAGTTCTGTGAGCAGAGAGTGCATTAACTTCAAAAGGAATTTCCATTTCTTCAAAGAAATTAGCTGCTTTTTTCATAACTGGCCAATCTGATGTACTTCCCATTATTATACTTACTATAGGTTTCATATTCAAAAAAATTAAAATTTTATTATTAATAGAGGTCTAATATAAAGTATAATTATTATACATTTATAAGAATATATAATAAATTTTTAGAATGTTAAATATTATAATTTTTGGCCCGCCAGGTTGCGGAAAGGGAACTCAATCCAGCTTAATTATTGAAAAATATAATTTGAATCATTTATCAACAGGGGATGTTTTTAGGAAAAATATAAAAGACGAATCTCCTTTAGGCAAATTAGCAAAAAAATATATGGATCAAGGGAAGTTAGTCCCAGATCAAGTGACTATTGATATGCTAAATAATGAAATAAATAATTGTAATGATTCAAATGGCTTTATATTTGATGGCTTTCCCAGGACTATAGATCAAGCAAAATCTTTGGATGTTCTCCTATCAAAAAAAGGTGAAAAGATATCACTAGTTTTGTCATTAGATGTTTCTGAAAATGAGTTATTAAAAAGATTATTATTGAGGGGAAAAGAGAGTGGTAGAGTTGATGATCAAAGTGAGGAAGTTATAAAAAATAGAATTGATATTTATAAGAAGCAAACATTAGTATTGAAGGATTATTATGAAAACTCAGGACATTTTTTTCAAATAAACGGAGAGGGTGCGATAGATAGTATTACTGATAATATATTCAAAGTAGTTGATAATTACATAGAATAAATTATGTCCCAATCCAAAAATAACTTTGTTGATTTTGTTCGAATTTACTGTAAATCAGGAAAAGGAGGTTCGGGTTCTAAGCATCTTAGAAGAGATAGATTGACAGCAAAAGGAGGCCCTGATGGTGGTGACGGAGGTCGAGGGGGTCATGTTATTATAAAATCAAATAGAAATAAATGGACTTTGTTACATCTTAAGTACACTAAACATATAAAATCACCAAATGGCTTGAATGGGGGAAAGAGTCTTAGTACTGGTGCTGATGGAAGTGATGTGATTATTGAAGTTCCATTAGGAACCGTAATTAAGGATATTGTAGGCGACAAGTTTTTATTTGAATTTCAAGAAGATAATCAAGAGTATATTTTATGTAGAGGGGGTAGAGGAGGAAAAGGAAATGCATTTTTTAAATCTTCAACTAGACAAACCCCTAGATTTTCTCAAGAAGGTGAGCTTGGAATTGAGTTGGCTGTATCATTGGAGTTAAAAGTTTTAGCTGATGTTGGATTAGTAGGGTTACCAAATGCAGGGAAATCTACTTTACTGTCTGTCGTTACAGCAGCCAAGCCCAAAATAGGGGATTATGAATTTACTACTTTAACTCCAAATTTAGGAATTGTGAACCATAGAGATGAACAATCTTTTGTAATATCTGACATACCTGGAATAATTGAAGGTGCTCATAAAGGGCGAGGTTTAGGACATCGGTTTTTAAGGCATATAGAAAGAAATTACTGTTTAGTTTTCTTAATTTCTATTGAAGATGAAAATATTGTCAAGACATATGAAATGTTGCTTAAAGAATTAGAGCTTTATGATGAGACTATGTTGCAGAAAAAAAGAATTATAGTTATATCTAAAGGTGATTTAAATAACAATGTAAACGAAAGAAAAGTTATTTTAAAAAATCTGCCAAAAAATATTAAATGCTTATTTATTTCCTCAGTCACAACTGAGGGTTTGTCTGACTTTAAAGATGAGCTTTGGAATATATTAAATTAATATGATTGATAAAATAATTGAACTTGACAAAGAGTTATTTACTTATTTAAATAAAAATGAGTCAGCAACAGATTTTTTTTGGATTTTTATTACAGACAGGAAAGTAATGTTTATAATGTTATTGTCATTAATTATTTATCTTTTATATAAATATGAAAAAAATAATTATAAACTAACTCTTTTTTTAATTATTATAACTTTTACATCAACTGATTTAATCCATAATCATTTTTTTAAAGAAGTATTTCAAAGACCTAGGCCGTGTTATGATCCTCAAATTTCCGAAACATGTAGACTTTTAGTTAAACATTGTGGTGAATATGGTTTTGTTTCGGGTCATGCTGCTAATTTCTTTGGAATTATGAGCATTATCTTTTTTCGCCTTCCAAATATTAAAACTCTTATTAAATTCATTTTTTTTATTTGGGGATTATTAATTTGTTATAGTAGAATTCATGTTGGAAAACATTATCCTTTAGATGTATTCTTTGGTGCTATTTTAGGCTCAATAATTGCATATATGGTATATAAATTTGTGTTTTTATTTCTTTCTAAAAAAAAATATAATTATTGAAATTAATATAGCAATAAAAACATCAAGCCAAGGATTAGCATCAGGATAACCAATATTCCAAACAATAATCATATATATCCAAAGAAAATATATTTTATCAATCATAATAATTTACATATCATTAAACCGTCTCTTATGGGAAGTAATATATTTTCAACCCTTGGGTCATTTAATATTTTCTTATTAAGTTTTTTAATTTCATTTGTTTCTAAATCAGAATCTTTAGATTTATTTAATACTTTTCCGCTCCAGAGAACATTATCAATTAAAATAAAGCCATTTGGATTTAATTTATCTATGCACATATCAAAATATAAACAGTAGTTTTTTTTATCAGCATCTATAAAAATAAGATCAAATTTATGTTTTAATTTGGGAATAATATTCTTGGCATCACCTATATGCAAATGAATTTTCTCCTTATTAATTGATTTGGAAATAAATTTTTTTGTGAAATCAGAAATTTCTTCATTTATATCAATGCTATGTATCTCACCATTTTGTGCTAATCCATGAGATAAGCAAATCGCAGAGTATCCAGTATATGTTCCAACTTCAAGTATTTTTTTAGGTTTTTTTAATGAGCTAATCATTTTTAAAAATGAACCTAAGTAGTGCCCTGATATCATACGTGGCATCAAAACTTTATGGTTTGTTTCTCTATAAATTTCTTTTAGAAGAGATTCTTCTTGACTTGTATTTTCAATACAGTATTTTTCAATTAAAGGGTCTATAAATTTCACGTTCTTTTTTTTATAAAGTTACAAAATGATTATTTTTGGATAAAATTTTCTTTAATTATGTCTATTAAGCACCCTAGTATATTAATTATTTTTTTACTTTATTTTTTTTCCT
>MDTB01038291.1_pt1 | contig 31432 bp, 27 predicted proteins | sample 811161 | NCBI WGS metagenome assembly MDTB01 (sample SAMN05326650, study PRJNA326480) | marine metagenome | isolation source: seawater | place: Mediterranean Sea | collected 2009 | reverse complement strand
TTTATAGTTGCACATTTAATAGAATACTTAAATTTTGATGAAAAATTATTGTTATTAAATCATTTATATTTTACTGATAAATTATCAAAAAATGAACAAATGTATAAAGAATACTTTGATAAACAGTTAATGCATAATAAAAGTATTTCAGGAATTATTCTTCCTCAAAAAGGTGTTCAAAAACTGTTAATTAAAAATGAAGAATCATGGAGTTTTGGAAAAGAAGAAGATTATATTGATCTTTCAAGTGATATTGAGAAAATAATTATAAGGCCAATAAGCGAAGAAAAATTTAACGAATATATTGGATTTGTTAGTTCTTTTCGAAATGAATTTAATATTTTTAAAATTAAAAATATGAGGGATAGTCGTAATAAAGGTGCAAGATGTGATCAGTCAAGTAAAGTAGAAGCAATAAAAATTTTAAATAAAATAATTGGAAATGAAACTATTGATGTAAATCAGTCAAAGAATAAAAATAAAATTTTATTAGAAATTTGTGTTTTACAAGAACTAGTGTTAAGGTATTATGAATCTATAAATAAAGACTCAAAAAAATGGTTTTTAACGCCAACTGAATATGTAATTAATAATACAGAAAAATTTTCTTTTTAATAAATTAATAAAATTGAATAAATTAAAGATATTTTATTTACATTATATAATGGAAAGTAAAAGTAATAAGAAAAAAAAGGAGGTAGGTGTGTTTTCAAAAAGTTTATTAACAAGAAAAATTTATATTAATTTTGAAAAATTAGGAAATAATATTTATACAATGTTGGAAAATAAAATTAAACATCAATTAGAAGGAAAATGCACTATTGAAGGATACATTCAAAACGATTCTATATCTTTAATAAGTTATTCAAGTGGAGTTCTTAAAGATTATTCTGTTCAATTTGAAGTAGTTTTTGAATGTTTAATTTGTTGTCCTGTAGAAGGAATGAATATAAAATGTGTTGTTAAAAATATAACACAAGCCGGAATAAAAGCTATTATTGGTAACGAAGAAGAAACACCTGTTATTATTTATTTAGCTAGAGATCATCATTACAATAATAGTTATTTTAGTTCATTGAAAGAAAAGGAAGAAATTCAGGTAAAAGTAGTGGGACAAAGGTATGAATTAAATGACAAGTCTATTAGTGTAATTGGAGAATTGTCAGAAAAACAGGTAAAAAAGAAAACTAAATTAGTTATTAAATAAAAGATTTAAAAGTATTTTACTGGTAAGATTATGACATCTTTAAACATATTGAAAGAAAAAGTAGAAAGTTTATCCAAGTTTCATCAAATTGAAATTTTAAAAATATTAAATGAAGAAAAAGATTGTACAATAAATGAAAATAAAAATGGAATTTTTATTAATTTAACTCATTTAAAAACAGATGTTATTCAAAAGTTGGTTGATTATCTAGAGTATGTTCATAAGCAAGAAAAGCAACTAACAGAAATTGAAAATCAAAAAACTAAATTAACAAATACATACTTTAAAGATAATAAAGATAATGTAGCATTACATACAGATGCAAAATGATTATTTAACACAATTGGATGACATTATGTTAAGTAGTAAAACTATTTCAAAAATACCTATTTTTCAAAATGATGTAAAAAAAAAAACAACTTTTATTGAAAAAAAAATAATACCCAAAAAAAAAGAGGATTATTTTAATGTAAAAGAAAAAGACCAATTATTTTGGTGTTTTTTTATATTTTTTTACGGAATGGAAGAATTTGAAATGATAAGTAATAAATTTTTAAAAGAAAAAGAAGTGAAATTTAATTATGTTGAAAAAATTAGAAATAACAAGCAACTATGTAAACAATTAAAAATTAGTAGAAATACAGTTGAAGATGATTTGGTAAATCAAAAAAAAATATCATTACAATCATTGAAACTGCTATGTTATTTATTTGACATTAATGTATTTTATATTGAAAACAAAAAATATTATGAAATGATACCCAACGAAAATAATAAGATTTTTGTAATTGAAAAAATAGAAAAAGATTATGTAATAAAGAATATTTCCAAAGAATCTATAGAATATTATCGTTTACACTATTGGAAAATGGAGAATTTAGATAAGCCACTTAAAGCTGTATCTAGTTATAAAGCTGATGAGCTGAAATCAATATGCAAAAAGTTGAGTATTCCTTTTGAAAAAGAAACAAAACAACAATTATATCAAAAGATTTTGATGGTAATTTAAATAATTTTATATAAAATTGAAATTATATAAAATTATCTATTCCAGTATATATACATATGACTGAATTAAATACTCAAAAAGAGTTTTCAAATATAGTAGATTCTTATTTAGAAAATGTAAAAGACGAAAAAAATTTCAAGCATTTGGAATTAGAAGCAAGATTTGCAACCAGAAATATAAAATCGATTACGAAAATACATTTTGATAATGTAATAAAAAGATTAAAATCTTGTGGATATACAATTCAAAATGAAGATCATGCATTAAAAATACAAAGTGAGTATATTGACAAAAATAGTGGAGAAACTAAAAAGTCTTCTATTCGTGTTGAATTATATGGAATTAATAATATTGAAAAATATTGTACTAGTAATTCCTTAAAAGATTTAAATCCTATATTTACACAAAAAAGATTCATTACTAAAAATGAAAAAGATCTTTATCCTGTAAATGTAGATGATTATAATTTTAAACTCTCGTTACAAAACGAAATTAAATTGAATCCTAATAGTCCTATTTGTGAAAGTGTAAAATCTTCATGGAGTGATAGTAAAAAAACATTTCGTTTGATTAATCGTGTTTCAATGGTTCATCCAAATTTTCCTTTTCAAATGGATTTAAGTATTGTTAAAGAAAGTTCTTATGAGAAAGTAAACAAGACTGGAAAACCAAGATATCAGATGAAACCACAATATACATTTCAAGATGCAAATGTGATTTCTAATGCTGAAAAATATGAAATTGAATTAGAAGTCATAAATTACAAAATTAAAAATATTGATATTAATTCAAAAGATTTGGAAAAGATGATTCGAAAAGGTGTTATTCATGTTTTATCTGGTTTACAAAATACTAATTACCCAATTAGTTATGCAGAAATTTCTAAAATAGGAGTGCAGTATTTAAAGTTGGTGAATGGTAAGCAATACCATGAAAATATGAAATTAATACCAAGATCTTTTATTGGTCCGTCATCCACTACATTGCAAATTAAAAATATTTCACCTATCAACGAAGAAGCAATTATTCCAAATATAAGGAAAAATTATACTGTTACAGATAAAGCAGATGGTATGAGAAAATTACTATTTATTAGTAAAGAAGGTAAGATTTATTTAATAGACACTAATTTAAATATTCAATTTACGGGTGTTGTAACAAAAAATGTAGAACTATTTGAATCTATTTTAGATGGTGAACATATTTTAAATGACAAGAAGGGAAAATTCATTAATTTATATGCATCCTTTGATATTTATATTTTGAACAAAAAAGATGTTCGTGGTTATCCATTTATTACAAAAGAAGGATCAACAGAACCATTAAATAAACATCGTTTACCATTGTTAGTTGATGTTGTAAAAAAAATAAATGCTATATCAGTAACCAATACTACTTCCAAAATAAGAATAGAATATAAAAATTTTAAGGAAGAAAATTCAGAGCAAACCATATTTCAATGCTGTAATACAATATTAGAACAGTCAGATTTATTAGAATATGAAGTAGATGGGCTAATCTTTACACCTTCTTATTATGGTGTAGGTGGTGATGCTAAAAAAGAAAAAGGATCTATGATGAAAGAAACATGGGAACATTCTTTTAAATGGAAACCACCTGAATTTAATACTATTGACTTTTTAGTAACAACAAAAAAAGATGTAAATGGAAATGATATTGTTGGTAATATATTTCAAAATGGAATTAGTAGTGGTTCTTATGAACAATTGTCTCAATATAAAACACTTGAATTAAGAGTTGGGTTTAATGAAAAAAAAGATGGCTATATAAATCCATTTGAAGATTTAATAAATGATAAAATTTCCAACAATTCTTCTTATGAAAACAATAAAATGTATAAACCAGCAGCATTTTATCCAACCAATCCATCTGATTCAGAAGCACATTTGTGTAAAATAATTTTGCAAAATGATGAAAATAATAATAAGCAAATGATGAGTGAAGAAATGAACGAAGTATTTGAAAATAACATGATTGTAGAATTTAAATATGATTTTTCCAAACCAAAAGAATTTAGATGGGTTCCTATTCGTGTTCGTTATGATAAAACAGAAGAATATAGAAAAGGATTGCCACAATATGGTAATGCTTATCGAGTAGCTAATTCGAATTGGCATTCTATTCATAATCCTATTACACAAGAAATGATAAGTAGTGGAAGAAATATTCCCGATGAATTAGGTGATGATGATGTATATTACAATCGTGTTTCAAAAAACTCCTATACTGATGCAATGCGTGATTTTCATAACCTATTTGTAAAACAAAAATTAATAAAATCTATTTCAAAAAAAGGTGATACATTAATTGACTATGCAGTTGGAAAAGGAGGAGACATACCAAAGTGGATAAAAGCTAAATTATCATTTGTTTTTGGTATTGATGTTAGTAAAGATAATATATATAATAGATTAAATGGTGCATGTGCCAGATATTTGAATTATAAGAAAGATTTTGATATTATGCCAAGTGGATTATTTATATGGGGAAACAGTTCATTAAACATTCGAAATTATGAAGCATTGAATGATGAAAAATCGAAACAAATTACAAAAGCTGTTTTTGGAGAAGGAGCTAAAGATAAAGAAAAATTAGGAATTGCTGTTTATAGACAATATGGAAAAGGAAAAGAAGGGTTTAATATTAGTTCTTGTCAATTTGCATTGCATTATTTCTTTGAGAATAAAAAAACACTAAATAATTTTCTAAGAAATGTTAGTGAATGTACAAGTGTAAATGGTTATTTTATAGGTGGTTGTTATAATGGGAAATTAATTTTTGATGATTTAAAAAATATAGAACAAGGTAATAGTTTAACAATTTTAAATAAAGAGGAAAAAATATGGCAAGTGACAAAAAAATATATTAACGATGATTTTGAAAACAATGATTCTTGTTTAGGATATGCTATTGATGTTTATCAAGACTCTATAAATAAATCATTTACGGAATATCTTGTAAATTTTGATTATTTACAAAGAGTGATGGAAAATTATGGATTTGTACCTGTTTCTAGTGAAGAATGTAAAAGTTTTGGATTGTCACAAAGTATAGGGTCATTTCAACAATTATTTTCAAATATGGAAGAAGAAATAAAAAAAAATCCAAAAGTTAAAAATGATTATGGAAAAGCATCTTTTATGAATGTGAAAGAAAAACAAATATCTTTTTACAACAATTATTTTATATTTAAAAAAGTAAGAAATGTCGATACTGAATCAGTATATAATATTGCTTTAAATGATGGAGAAAAAAGAGATTTGATCGATAACGAAAAAGATTTAGATGTAGATGAAAAAGAATAAATTATGTTAAAAAATAACATAAATATTATATAATATTATTATTAACAATGAGTTATTATATATTACCAGAAATCTATAACAATACATTAAAAATAAAATTGGAATGTATTGAAGATATTGAAATTTATGTTAGCAAAACTTTACATTTATATTTAAATAATATGAAAAAACAAATCGATGAAAACAACGATTCATGGGATTTTATTAAAAAATATACAAACCCATATGAATTTATTCATACATTAATTCCTAATTTAAAATATTCAGTTAGTAAAATAAAACCTCTATCAAGATCTTTTTATAAAATGATAGAAATAACAAATATATTTCATTTATTAAATGATTTTCAAAATAAAAATATAGATACCTTTCATTTGGCTGAAGGCCCAGGAGGATTTATAGAAGCAACAGCATATTTAAGAAAAAATATAAACGATAATTATTACGGAATGACATTAATAAATGAAGATCCAAATGTTCCAGGTTGGAAAAAAAACAAACAATTTTTTAATGGAAAATAAAAATGTAAAAATTGAATACGGTTCATCTAATAATGGTAATTTATTATTGAAAGAAAATCTTGTTTACTGTCATGATAAATATAAAGGGAATATGGAGTTAATAACAGCAGATGGTGGATTTGATTTCTCAATTGATTTTAATCAACAAGAAATTTTGGCAACAAAATTGTTATATGCGCAAGTAAGTTTTGCAATTGCAATGCAAAAGAAAAACGGTCATTTTATTTTAAAAATATTTGATATATTTACAAAGTCGACAGTTGATATAATTTATTTACTATCTTCATTGTATAAACAAGTTTTTATTATTAAACCAAATAGCAGTAGATTTGCAAATTCAGAAAAATATATCGTTTGTAAATATTTTAAAAATGAAAGCGAAGAACTAATTCAACAAATTATTAATAATTATGATGAGTTAATGAATATAAATTACCTATCATCAATTGTTGATATTAAACATGATTGTTACTTTTTAAATAAAATAGAAGAATACAACGCCATATTTGGACAAATGCAAATTGAAAATATAAATAATACATTAAATTTAATTAATTTTAAAAATAAAAATGACAAATTGGATTTTTTAAAAAAGAATAATATATCAAAATCTATACAATGGTGTGAAAAAAACAATATTCCTTTCAATAACCTTCAAAGTTATACTAATATTTTTACAAATTTATAATATTTTAATATAATATATATGAAATCTGTAATAAAGTCATGGAATAAATTACCTAGATTAGTAAAAGCTATAATTTATTTTGTTATTGTTTTTGCATTTTACTATTTTTTCTTTTTAAAAAATACAGTAGAAAAGTTTAGTAATCCACAAAAGTGTACATATTATTATTGGGATAAATGTGGTTATTGTAAACAGTTTAATCCTGAATGGGAAAAATTTGAAAAGAACTATAATGGTCCAGTTAAATTAAATAAAAAGGAAATGAATGATGCAGGACCAGAATTAAAAAAATACAATGTAAATGCGTTTCCTACTATTATTATTATAGATGAAAATGACGATTATACACAATATGATGGTCCAAGAACATCTGAAGGTTTACTCAAGTATTTTTCTAACTAATTAAATAATAAAAATTAATATTATAATTATTATTATTTACTATGAAAATTGAATAAATATGTAAAGTAAATTAAATTATATTATATTCAAAAGATGATGAAGTTATATTATTTACTGTTTATATTTCCTATTTTTAAAAATTCACTTGTACAGAATGTAGTTAATCAAGAAATAAATGAAAATGTTAAAAATATTGCAAATTTTATGAGTTATATTTTATTAATGTTACCAAATATTTATCGTAATGGTGATTTGTGTCAAGAAGACGATGATTGTCCACATGTTATGAAATGTTGTCAATTAGGAGTAAAACAATTTTGTTGTTCACCCGACAATTACATTAAGATAGTACCATTTTATTTTAAAAAAGAAACCTAAACTTGATAAAATTCTATTAATAATTTATCTTTGATTTGAATTTGATTTAAATTTGATTTTAAAAAAAAAAATTGAAATCAATAAACCTATTTTTTTCATATATAACAATTTAATAATGACTATTGATATTGATCGTACAGAAAAAAAATTTGAAAAATATTTGAGAAAATTTTCAAAATTTTTGTTAAATAGATTTTTAACATTGATAGTTGGAATTATCATATTTATATGTAGTATTCTTTTACTTGTATGTTTTTGGTTCTTAACTGGATCTAAAGAAATTGAAAATTTTATCGAACAAGAATTAGGAATGAACATTGAATTTCCAAATATTATCAACTATTTTACAAACATCTTTGATGAATTCAAAAAAACAACATTTTCAATGTTTGAAAAAATTTATCCGAAAAAGAAAATTTTGTCATATATTAAGAGCATGCTTTATTTAGATGAAGATGAGGAAAATAAAAAAAATATAATTGATCTAACAAAAGATTCAGAGGCAGAAACTGATAATAAAGAATGGTTAGAGGCATATTCTTTAGATGAATCTATACATGATACTAATATTTCTCCAAAAAAAATTAAATTAGAAATTTCTACTTTAGAATCTGAAACAAAAAGTTACAATAGTTCTAGTGAAGAAGAGGCTATAGAAGACGATGGTATAGAGGATGAATGCACGCCTATTAAAAGAAATATTTCAATTTCTCCAAAAACAACAGAAAAAAGTGTATATCAACACGATAAATCAAGTGAAAGCTTAAATGAAAACTCTTCTAATGGATGGTTTCATGGAATTATTAAAGATAATAATAAAAAAAATGATTAAATTAAAAATTATTTGTACTTTAAATATAAATTTTTTTTATTAATTAGAAAAGAATTATAGAAAAAAAATATTTTTACATTATAACTCAAATGTATGATGTTTGTATTATTGGCGCAGGACAAAGTGGATTAGTTACCTGTAAAACATTTAGTGAACAAAATAAAAAATTAATCGTTTTAGAAAAATGTATCGATTGCAACTGAATGTTTTCTAATATAAAAGAAAAAGACTACTTTAAATGGTCAACATCTAGATATATGTCTGGATTTAGTGATTTTCCAATGGATAAATCGCTAGGTATTTGGTTTAGTGTACAAAAATATATTGATTATCTGCAAAGTTATAAACAACATTTTCATCTAGATAAATATATACAATACGGTGCTTTTGTAGAAAAATGTAGTGAAACTACAAAAAAAACATGGAAAATAAATTACAATATAAATGGTTTTAATCAAACTCTTGAATGTAAACATTTAATTGTCAGTACAGGTTTAAATAATTATCAAAAATTTCCAAAAATTGTAGATGATTTTCAAGGCGAAATTTATCATACACAAGATATTTACTATATGGATAAAGTACAATGGAATGAAAAATTTACAAACAAAAAAGTTTTATTAATTGGAGGATCGGAAAGTGCTTTTGATATTGGTCATGTTTTAGTAAATAATCATTCAGAATTATATTATACAGCTAAAAATTATATTGAATGGTTTCCAACAGGAGCTACTACAAAAGAAAATGTAGAAAGAATGAAAAAAATCGATGATAATTGTTTATCAGGTATTTTAAATTTGTTTGAAAACGAGCCTACAGATTTACAATTAAATTATATTGAATATAGTTTACCAGAACCTATATCTGCATTATGGCATGAGTATGGTAGATACTTTTTACCGGTTATAAATATGATTTATTTTGCTACCTTTTTAAAATATACAGGTTGTATAGGTCCTATACATAGTCATAAAAAATTAGCAATTATAAATAAAACTCCAAATAATCTATTTAGTAAATATGTAGTAAAACGCGACGAATTTATGTTAGATATATACGAAAATAAAGTAAATATTATAAAGTTTCCTGACAAAATAAAAGGAAATACTATTTTTTTTGAAGAAGAAAATATTGATAAACAAGTAAATGTAGATATTATAGTCTGTGGAACCGGTTACAAGAAAAAATTTCCATTTTTAGACGACTATTACACAAAGAGTAAGTATATAAAAAAAATGATTCCCATAAATACTCCTAATTTAGCATTTATAGGTTTTGCAAGACCTACAATGGGAAGTATTGCCTCTATTGCTGAAATGCAATCATGGTGGGTATATCAATATTTTTACGAAAATTTACAATATTCTCAACAATATTCTTATTTCCGAAACATCAACTTGTTAGATTTACAAAATGATTATATTAATTCTCTAGTAAATGGATGTTATTATCAAAAAGATTTGGCAAAAGATTTACATATTGAACCAAATATGTTATATTTAATGTTTAATGATTGGGATTTATATACTACGATTTTATACAATTCATGTCATCCAATGATTTATAGAATACATGGAGCAAAGTCAACACCAGAATCTAGAGAAATATTATTAGATACTTTTATTCCTTATGAAAAAAAAAATAACACAACAAAATCTTATTGTTTTTTTTTTATGATGTTACACTTGATATATTATATAATAGTTTTTCTTGTAGGATTTTTAATAATTAGAAATGTAAAAAATATATATACTCTTTTTAAAAAATGCAAAAATTATTTATTTTCAAAAAAAGAAAAGAAGAAAAAAAGAAAGAATAAAATAAAAAAAGAATAAAATAAAAATAAAACAATTAATTTTTATTTTATAGATCCCCAAAAGGAAGGTAATGTTTTATTCATTGCACAGTTTGAAGAAGTACAAACCATTTTATTTCCGGTTCGTCTCCATACAATTGGTGCACTTACTTTACTTTTTAAAAAATAAGGTGCAAATGATTCACCATGATATTTACCAGCATTAGCTGCTGCATCACCAAAAGCGCTTCTAAAGGATGCACCATTTTTTGTAATTGTATCGTTATTTAATTTTAATAATCTTGTACTACTTTCAACAGCCCCTTGTTTTGAAAACTGACTATTGTTTGGATTATAGTATGTAACATTTTGACATACTCTATTCGTCTCATTTGGATAATTACAATTATTGGTAGCAAATTGTGTAGAATTTTCTACCATTTTTTTACTGTTATATGTGTTTCCTGTAATTTCTTTGAGTGATTGTTTTTGATCAAATGTTTTGCATCTAGATTTTAGATAACCTTTGGTATCATTATAATAAGATTTGCTAAGTAATGTTGAACCTGATCTTATAACATTGTTCTTTTGAGGATTGGAACATATTTTTTTTGTTTCGTAAACACCAGTTTGAATTTGATAACTCGATGACAATGAAGGATCACCAACTTGGATGAAACCATTATTTTGAATTTTATTATTGTTTGTGTTTGCTGAAAGAGGTTCGGTAAATGCGGGTTTTATGGATTTACTAGTTGATTGTAAGAACTTGTTATCAAAAGTTACAAATAAATTATTTCCACTAGAATCACAATTGCAATTAGATGATGATAAATAAGATTTTGATACTGTTCCACCTGGTCTTTCAGCCAAACTTACTAAAGCCCTTCCATTTCCACTTTTTCCATTGACACTTAATTGACGACGCCAGTGTTTCATAGGATATGCTTTACGAAAAGGACCCTTAAAATTAATTGCCACATTGTAGTTATCTTCTGGAGATGTCTTTGGATTATGACCTAAATTTACATTGGGACGACTCAAAGAAGCCATTATAGCATTTGAAGAAGCAGGAGTATTATTATTATTATTATGTGCTTTATTATTTATCAGTGGTTGTTGAGAAGAAATCAAATTATTTGAATAACTAAAATTTACTGGTTTAGACATATTAATATATAATAAGAAAGAAAAATACTTTGTTTAATTCATTTTTATTTTAATAATTTATATATTCAATATATATATATTAAATGAGTAATTTTTTTAATGATGTTTTAAAAGATGCAAATACATTAGAAGAAGAAATATTTGGGCCCAATTATGAATACTGGAAACAAATTAAAAGTCCAAGCGAATTAGGAATGTCTACAGATGGATCATTAAAAGCTTTGGCAAATGATGTTGCTGGACTTATTGACTATACAGAAATATTAGTAACAGGTAATAGTAAAGCGTCAAAAACAGGTAAACCATTAGGTAACAAATTTTTTTTCAAAACAGCAGGAACCTGCACTGCTAAGGATAGTAAACAAATAGTTGATAGGTATCTTTATATAAATAATGTCCCTGATGGAAATATTCCATTTATTAGTAGTGGAATGGGACAAAATTTTGGAGATTTTAGAGGATTAGTTCCTGGTACATTAGGAAATGTAGCTGATATAAATCCTTTACTTATTTTTCAATCATTTATGCAAGGTGAAAATCCTCCATGTCAACAAATTACTCTACAAACAATTGATTCAAATAATAAAGAAGGAATTGATACACAATATGTGGCTACAAGTCATTTAGAAAATATGAACCCTTGTGCATTTAAACCACAATTTAATGGAAATCCAGTTACAGGTAAACCTTGTAGAGAAGGGTTTTCTAATATAAAGAATATAGATACTTCTCAAATACCAGATGATATTTTAGTCAAATTATTTTACGCATCACTAGGAGTATTTGGAGTGTATTTACTAGTTCAGCTTTTAAGAAAAGTAAAAGATAATAAATAAAAATAAATAAATACATTATTTTATATATTTATTTATTTAATAAGGTCTTTTTTTAGTACCTCTTTTGTTCTTTGATTGTCTGTGTCCTTTACGATTATACTTTTTACTTCCTTTGTGGGTAATAAAGTTTTTTCTACCTTTTCTTGTTTTTGATGCACTTCCTTTACGATATTTTTTTCCACCAGTTAATTTTTGCATCATGGCTTGAGCAGCTCTTAAACCACCACCATTACCACCAGCTTTTTTCATAGACTTTGAATGATTATAACTTGGCATTATATACTATAATAAGAAAAATTTTTACAAATGTTGTTTTACAAAATGCTAAACTAAATTATTTTTATTTTTTTCTTTTTGATTTTGATTTTGATTTTGATTTTGTTTTCTTTCCTCCTTTAATTTTTTTAGATTGTCTTTTCTTTTTAGATTTACGCTTTCCTCCACTCAAATTGTTATTTGGATTTGTATTTGTAACTGGAGGTGCAACTGGAGGTGTAACTGGAGGTGTAACTGGAGGTGCAACTTGAGGTGTAACTGTATCTGTACTACCACTCATTCCATTAAAATTACCGATTTTTTTTTTTGTTTGTGTTATCATGTTTGAAATTGAGTTTCCCATTTATTATATAATAAAACTAGAAATTATTATATAATATTTACATTTTAACACGCTTATATAATTCTAAAGCTACTAAACCTCCAGCAACTTGTGCCAAAATGTAGCCAAGTAAATCTTGTTTTGGTAATTTACCTGCTGCAACCATCATTACTGAAACAGCTGGATTAAAATAACCTCCAGATATTGGACCACCTATTAAAATTGCTAATGCTAACGCAGCACCAATAGCTAAAGCATTTCCAGTAGCCATAATCACATACAAAAAGAAGAGAGTTCCTAAAAATTCTACTAAATATTTATTCATTTATATATTGATATGTGAAAAAATATTTACATCTCTTAATTTGTCTATTATGTATCTTTCCTTTTTACAGTACTATTATTATCAGCTATAATTTTAATATCTGCTTTTGAACAATTTTCATTTAACATGTAATAAAAATTAGTATTGTATAAATGAATATTAATAGTAGTAACAGCAATACTGCTACAACCGTTTGTTCCAATTATCAAAGGAAATTCAGTTAAAGTAGTTAATCCGTCATATCCTATTTTCATTTTTTTCTCCATTTTTATAAATCTGTCTTCCATCAAATATCAAGTTTATAGACGAAGCTAATTCCGGATTTATAATTAAGTCTGGCATTGTAGTTTTATATTTTAATTGTGATCGAATGACTGTTACAGTTGCATTATTTTGAACAGTACAACCATTCAATAATATATTTGGTACATTAACTGTATAATTACAATTTGCTCTAAATACAGAAGGATTATATTGTTTACAATTATCTAAATTTCCTATTGATTTTGGTGCTAATTCATAAATTACTCCTATTTGTAACCAATTATCTAACCAATTATTGGATATGTTAGAATTATCGTCATTATTAACTACATGAGTAACATCATTTGATATAATAGTGTTGTATGAAAATAATGTATGTTCAAAAGCATTACTTGAATTGGTTTTATTTTTAAAAACACGACCATTATAAATTAATAAATCTGGATTTTGTGCAACTTCTTCTCTAGTATATAAATTTGGAACTGAAATTGTATTATTCCCTCTTCCAGTGATTCTAGAAGTTCCTCCTGATTGAAAAGTATTTGCTAAAGCTCCTTTTTTTCTTGGGGCTGCAGATCCTCCAGATCTACAATAGGTGAGAGATTTGTTTAAAACGGTAGTATCTTTTGAATTACCTTGAAAAGAAACAATAGGCAAAGTTTGTGAACTTTTACCTATTGCATGAATTTTTCTCATATTAGTTACTTCTGAAGATACATGGTTCCCTTGCAATGGTATAATTACATTTGATGATACATTTTTTTCTGGCAATTTTTTTTTCAAAATAACATTATTAGAGTAAGCATTTCTATTCATAGCAAAAGAAGATGTTCCATCTGAAGGATTAAATTTTTGAGGCATACTCATTTTTGCATTTATTACTGCATTATTTCCTTGATTTTTAATTAATATACCTTGATCAGCCGGTCCGTTGAATGCAGGTGCTTTTATATAATTTTTTACTAAATGCATTTATATTTTATATATAATATAAATTTTATATAAAATAAATTAATGTCTAACATGAGCTAAAGGTACATATGACCCATTATTTGATCCCCCATAGCTCCAATCATTATAATTTCTATTAATTGCTTGTTGTTTTTTAAATTTTGTGTAATCAGAACCATCATAAACAAAGCGAACATTTGTTGTTGCGCTTGGTATTCCTGTAGCATCAGGTCTTGAAAATAAATTTCCTCCTAAAACTGTAGCAGATTGATTCGCAGCCAATTTAATTCTTCCTGTTTTTACTTGGTTTGATCCACCAGAAGTATAATATTCTCTACTTAGCAAATCACCAGCATTATTTACTGCTCTAAATGGAGTAGCTGAAATTTTCATATTGTTTACTTTTCCTGTGGCTGCTTTTCCATTCCAAGCTTGACGCAATGTAAAGCGCATTCTTTCTCTCCCTGCTCCTCCATCCATACCAGATCCAGAACTACTATTTGCTCCGCCACCAACTAATCTAAGTGCAATTCCTGGTCTTCCAGACATTACATAATTTTTATTTTGATTTTGATTTCCACAATTAGGCATTATATATATCAATCATATAAAAAAAAATTTTTATCTTCTAATTTGCTAAATTAATTTTTAAGTCATAATTCTTGGTGCAATATTCATTGTTTGTAATTCTTGAAACATTAATTTACAAGCATAGGGTATTTCAACATAGTTAAAATCAACTTTATTATCGCAAGTTTTACAAGAATGAATTTTCATTACATTATTATATGCTGCAATCATTCCACATTTATTACAAACATATACTTGATATTTATCAGAAGCATCATACAATCTTCCTCTTGTAAATCTAGAAGCACCATGTGAAATCATACAATCTCTTTCCATTTCTCCAAATCTTAAACCACCATCTCTACTTCTACCTTCAGCTGGTTGTCTAGTCAAATTAACCATAGGACCAATAGAACGACTATGTTGTTTATCACTTACCATGTGCTTTAGTCTTTGATAAAATACAGGGCCCATAAAAATACTAGTTTCAATTTGTTCACCGTTCATTGCATTATACATCAATTCATTTCCACAATTCTCGTATCCAATATTTAATAGTTCTTTACGAATTGAATCTATTGTTAATGTACCAAAAGCAGTACCATCACCAAATAATCCAAGCTCAACCAAAACTTTTCCTAGCAAAGTTTCTTTCAACTGTCCAATTGTCATTCTAGACGGGATTGCATGAGGATTTATAATAATATCTGGTCTTAATCCTGTATCGGTAAATGGCATATCACGCTCAGCTATTATGTTTCCTATAGTTCCTTTTTGTCCGTGTCTTGAAGAAAATTTATCACCTATAATTGGTCGTCTAACTGTACGAACACGAACTTTACAAAAATTATATCCATCACCATTTCTGTCGATAAAATTTTTATCCACATAAGACTCTTCATTTGTTCGATATGTTCTGCTTAAATCTTCGTATTTTATTATTTTTGTGTGATCATTTCTGTTTTCCTTAATGGGAATAATCTTGGAAATAATTACATCATTATTTTCCAATAATGTATTTTCTGGAATAATTCCTTTATTAGTAATTTTATCGTAATTTCCATATTTCATTCCCTTTGTTTTAGATGGTTCTGGTTTGCAACGAATTTCTTCATCACCATTAATTTTTTTGTCCTCGTCTTTTTCTGTATGATAAATTGTTGCTTGAAACAATCCACGATCAATAGAACCTTGATTAAATAACAAGCTATCTTCCTGATTAAAACCGGTATGTGTCATAATTGCTACAATAACAGGTGAACCAGCAGGTATTTTATCTAAGTGTACCATTCCCATTAATCTCGTATCTACAAGTGGTCTTGCAGGATAAGATAAAACATATGCTGTTTTATCCATTCTATTATCGTAATTAGTAACATACATTCCCATTGCTTGTTTTCCCATTGCTGCTTGATATGTATTTCTTGGACTTTGATTGTGGTCTGGAAAAGGAATACAAGAAGCTAATATCCCAAATATAGTGCTTGGATGTATTTCACAATGAGTATACTTATACAAGAAATGTTCATTATTTTGCAAATCATTTTTTTTCATTGCAATCATATGAAAACTTTGTTCTTCTGGATCAATATATTCTATTACAGATTCATCTATTTTACAATTTGTTAATAAGTCATTCCAATTTAATGTTTCATCGTTTAAATTATTAATTGTTTTTTTTGTCAATAAAACATTATTATTTTTTACTCTAAGCACCGGACGAATAAGTCTACCAGCATCTGTACAAAAACGAATTTCTTTTCTTTTATAATCAAATACAATAGAAGCATAAATATTTATAATCCCTTGGTACTTTTTTTCTTTCATAACATGATATAAATTTTTTGGATCATCACATACTCCTATCCAAGCACCATTTACAAAAACCTTTACTTTTTCATCTAATTGCTTCGGTGATTGCTGATCTAAAGGAATTATATATTTATTTACATATTCATGTAGTGGTAAACTATAACTAGGAATAGTAATATTTGACATATAACTTAAATTTTTCACAACACCAACACTTGCTCCTTCTGGCGTTTCTGCTGGACACAAAAATCCCCATGAACTATTGTGCAATTTTCTTGGTGGAATCAACTTTCCACTTTTATCGATAGGAGTATTGATTCTTCGCAAATGACTAAGTGTTGAAATATAAGTCAATCTATTCAATACTTGTGCAACACCAACTTTATTACTATTTACATTTTTTATTCCAAAATCACCGGTAGATAATGCTCGTTTTAAACCGTTTTCTATAGTAGTAGACTTTATAATTTTATATATATTCGTCGTATTTACAATATTTAAATAATCTTCAGTAGACTTCCATGATCCATTATTAATTTCACGAACAATTTGTTTTTGCATATCTTTTACTAACTTGTTGAAATAATTGCGAAATAAATTGTTTAATAATGTTCCAGTCAAATCGATTCTCTTGTTCAAATAAGAATCCCTATCATCAGGAGGTACCCATTCAAAACTGCATTTTAAAAGTTTGTTAGTCATATATCCAAGAAAATAGATTTTTTGCATGTCATTATGACAATGTGGAAATAAATCATTTTTCAATATATCTGTTGTAAATTCTTTCTTTTTTTTCAAACCCATTTCTTTGTCCATATTTATAGGAGTATACATTGCGTAACTCATGAGGTATTTTACTGCATCTTCCTGCGTTAAAACATTATTTGCATCAACAATACTTCCCTGTAATCCAAACTTCATTTTTTTGTACTTATTTTCATCCATATTTAAAATAATTTTTTCACATATTTCTTTATCTGATAAAACACCAAGTGCACGAAACAATATAAATAAAGGGACAGGTTGTTTTAATCTTGGAATTTGGACATAAATTGTTGTGCCAAATCCACTATTTTTACTTGAAATCATCATGTTTATTTGCTTAGGACTAATACATTTAAAATCTGGAACTGATTTTATTTCTGCCATCCATGTCCATTTATTATTATTTTTGCTAATATTAAAACAATATACACGATTTTCTGCAGCTCTTTCTTGTCCCAGTACTGTTTTCTCACTTCCATTTATTATGAAATAGCCACCAGCATCAAATTTACATTCTCCTGTGATATTTTCATTTACATGTTTGTATTGTTTTAATACACAAATAGAAGATTTCAACATAATAGGCAATTTCCCAATATGAATAGACGGCAACACTTTGTAAAATGTCTGCGTATTTTCAAGATTTTCACCATTTCTTACCAAATATTTAATATTTAAATCAACCGTCATCATAGAAGCATATGTAAAATTTCTCAGCCGCGCTTCTTGTGGAAACATCAGTTTTGAAGCTCCATTATTTTCATGAATCTGAGGGCGATATAAATTAAAATTTTCAAAAGTAATGTATATTTCTAAACTATATTTTCCTGATTCTTTGTCATAATCTTGCTCACTACATATTTGTACAGGATTAAACATATCTATTGTTTTTTGAATCTGATAATTTACAAAATCATTATATGATTCTAATTGATGACGAACTAATTGTGATAAATGTTGATCTTTAAAATAAGATTGGATAATTTGCCAAGAAGTATCTTCGCTTAAAATATTTTTTTTTGACAACCTACTCATATTATTTTTTGGAATCATTATTTTTGATTATTAATTAGATCAATTTATTTTTAAATCATAATAAAATATAATATATATCAATTGTATATGATTAATAATCCATATAATAATCTCAATAGAAGGAGAAATAGATATAATTTTAATAAAATAGATTCCTCCAACAACGATCCATTTGATGATTATTTAAATAATAATAGTAAAACCAATATATTGTTTCCCTTAGATAAATCTAAAGAAAAATTAAATTTAAATTTTAATGTATTCGATGATGAAAACAAAGAAAACAATAAAAACTTAATAAAAGAAAAAAAAGATTCCAAAGATGATTTTTCTTTTTTTTATTATAATTACAATGATGAAATGAAAAGAAAGGAAGAAGAATCTAAAAGAAGGGAAGAAGAATCTAAAAGAAGGGAAGAAGAATCTAAAAGAAGGGAAGAAGAATCTAAAAGAAAACAACTTTTTAATAATAAGGAAAATCTTTATAATTTTAGAAGAAACGATGATCTGTCTTCAAACATCTATGAAGATTACGACAATTACTTGAAAAAAAAAACATTTAAAACAAAATTCAGTTATTAATAATAATAGTATGAACCGGCCAAAAAGTTTACTTCAATATTTAGATGATAAAGATGAAATTGAAAGAAGAAAAGAAAGAGAAGAAAAAGAAAAATACGAAGCAAACAATGAAGTTACAGATATATTATTAAAATACTTATTAAAATCTAGTGAAAAAGAATTTTATAAAAAATATGACGATGCTTACTTGACTGGATATTCTCCTATTCGACCTCGTTTAAAACCGCTTATACCTGTAGATGAAGAAGAAAAAAATATTATTAAAGAAAAAGTATTTATTGATGCATCGATTGATAATTTAGTTGACTTGATTGAATTATGTGATCAATATCCTTTAGCAGACAATGTTGAATATAATATTAACATGAAAGCTATTCATAATATAAAACCTACTCTGAAAGAATTACAAGGAATGATTGGAATGAAATCAATAAAAGAAAATATAATCGATCAAATATTGTACTTTGTACAAGATTTACACAATGTTAGTCCAAATGATTCTGATTATATGCACACTGTTATTTACGGACCACCAGGAACTGGTAAAACAGAGGTAGCTAAAATTATGGGAAAAATATTCAGCAATTTAGGTATGCTAAGGAAAAATGTTTTTAAAAAAGTAACAAGAGATGACTTGATAGCAGGATATTTAGGGCAAACTGCTATTAAAACAAAAGATGTTATTCATGAATGTTTAGGAGGAGTTTTGTTTATTGATGAAGCATATGCCTTGGGTAATAAAGAAAAAAAGGACTCTTTTTCAAAAGAAAGTATAGATACTATTTGCGAGGCATTAAGTGACCACAAAAAAGATTTAATGTGCATAATTGCAGGATATGAGGATGAATTAAAAGATTGTTTTTTTAGTTTTAATCCAGGTCTTGAATCTAGATTTACTTGGAAATTCAATATTGATAAATACTCCCCATCCGAAATGAAACAAATATTTCAAAAAAAAATTAAAGATAACGGTTGGTCTTTAAAAGAAGAAATTGATGATGAATGGTTTGATAAAAATAAAGAATTTTTTACATATTATGGAAGAGATATGGAAACTTTATTTTCAAAAGTAAAAATTGCTCATAGTCGAAGAGTATTTTGTCTTCCAAAAGAGGAAAAAACCAAAATAACTATCAAAGATTTAGAAAAAGGATTTGAAATTTATAAAAAAATGGGTAATTCAGAAAAAAGATTGGAAGAAATTGAACAAAAAAAAATACTTTATAACTCACTTTATTGTTAATTTTTATTATATTTTATTATTTAAAATATTATATGAGTAATAAAACAATTGAAATTAATACTGATTTCTTAAATGTGTCAGGAAAGAAAAAAAAAACTAGAAAAACCAAAGAAAAAAAACAAGATATTATCGTGTCTACCAAAACATTAAGAAATAAATTTCTAGATAAGATTAAGAGTCATCAACAAAAAAATTCATTAAATAGTGAATTAATATCAAAACATATTGAAGAACCTAAAGAGGAACAAGATATATTTAAAAAGGATTTTGATCAATTAAATCAATTGGTTCAACAAAAAGATTCTATTAAAAAAGAAAAAAAGAAAAAAAGAAAAACAAAAAAAAAGAATCAATTTCATAGTGGTGGTAATAATATAAATATAGAATGGCCTGAAAATAATAATGTCAAGTCTCAAACTACAAATGTAACATTTTTATCAGAGAATAAAAATAATAATATACTTGAGAAACAATTACAACCAACTACTATACAAACTGATACTCAATTACAATACAAAGTAGGTGGTTCACAAACAAGTTTAAAACATCCTGATTATGAAAAAGATCCTAGTTATGATAATTTAAAAGGAAGTGATTCACAAACCACTTTTAAAGAACCTAGTTATGGTAATTTAAAAGGAGGTAGTAAACCAACTTATAGTGAATTTTATAAAACAAGAAAAGCAAAGACTTTTCAAAAACCCGGAAAAAAATATAAAAAAAAAATTAAAAAAACAAAAAAAAGAACATTTACCTTGGGTAAAAAAGAAAATAAAGTTTCCGTACTAATTAAAAATAATTTCACACGAAGAAAAATTAAAAAAGAACATGCTTTATTAAAACAAACACCATTAAACGAGATTAAAAAGTATTTATTAGAAAAAAATTTAATTTCAATTGGTACATCTGCACCAACAGAAATATTAAGAAAAATGTATGAAGAATCTATTTTAGCCGGAAATGTAAATAATGTAAACAAACATAATTCTTTGTATAATTTTTACAACAATAAATAATTTAAAAAAAAAAAGACAATATATTTTATAAAAATGACTGATTGGATATTTGAATTACTTTTCAAAAAAAAAACTTTAAAAAAAATTGATACAAGTAGTGATTCGCAATTATCAACATTAACAACAGAGAGTGATGACAATAATTTACATACAATATTATTGCCCGAGCAATACAATATTTTATGGGGAACATCATGGATGACACTGTTTTCAAGTATGTATGCAATTAAAAAAAAACAATATTTACTATCATTGGTTCCATTTAGTGTGTTTTTAACATCATTAAATTATTGGCGTTTACCGTTAGATAATTGGCGAAAAGATTTAGATGTAAATTTAGTAAGAGCAGTATTCATTTATCAGACCCACTTGGCTTTAAAAACTAAAAATAAAAATTTATACTTAGGTTTTTGTGGTCTAGGTATTGGAAGTTATGCATTAGGTAAATATTTTTATCATCAAGGAAACTACTGGAATTCAATTTATTGTCATGTTGGTTTACACCTATTTGCTAATATGAGTAATGTATTTTTATACGATAGTTACTAAATTAAAATTGTAAATAATTTAAATAATAGTTTAAATTATTTATTAATGTCAATGTTAAAAAACTATTTTCAATTAGTAAATACTTATCGAGAAAAATACGGAAAAAATACAATTTTATTATTTCAAGTAGGTGCTTTTTATGAAGTGTATACAAAGGTTGATGAAAAAACGAAAACAATAAATGAAGAACAAATTATTCAATACAAAAAAGCTACCGACTTGGCTTCTGCAAAAAAGACTGAAACAGTATTAATGATGGGATTTCGTGATTATGTATTAGAAAAATATATTGAAAAAATAATTAATTATGGATTTACCACAGTTGTTTATAATCAAGATAGCCAATCTGCAAATACAACAAGAAGTTTATTCGGTGTTTATTCACCAGGGACTTATTTTTCTTTAACAGATGACAAACTTTCAAACAATCTTTCATGTATTTGGATTCAATTAAATAAAAGAACTACTGTACAAAAAGGAAATTTAATTATTGGTATGGCAAATATTGACAATTATACTGGTAAAAGCTGTTTTTATGAAAATATTTCGGAAAATATACACAATCCTACTTCTTATGATGACTTGGAAAGATTTATTAGTACTTACAATCCTAATGAAATAATAATTATTTCTAATTTAGAAGAAAAACAAATACAGGATATTATTCGTTTTTCAAAAATTGAATCGAAGAAAATACATTGCTATTCTTCAAATGATGAAAAAATTAAGAAAATCGAAAAACAAACCTACCAGAGAGAAATTCTAAATAAGTATTTTTCATATGATTTGTGTGAATCTCTCTATAAAAATAGTATAGAATTCGTTTTTGGTATTCAAAGTTATTTATATTTATTAGATTTTGTCTACGAACACAACCCAAACCTGGTTTATAAAATTCAGGAGCCTATTATAGAAAATAAGTCTGATAAGTTATTATTGGCAAATCATAGTTTGCAACAATTAAACATGTTATCAAACAATCAATACAAAGGTAAATTGGCATGTGTAAGTAGTTTTTTAAATAACTGTGTAACACCAATGGGATATCGACATTTTCATTATATGATATTACATCCAACTTTTAATGTAGAAATATTAAATGAAAAATATAATATTACGGATCATTTGTTAAATACTTCAAGTTGGCAACAATACAGAACAACATTAAAAACAATTCGTGATATTGAAAAACAAAATCGTCAACTATACATTAAAAAAATTTTACCACAACAATTATTTTATTTTTTTGAAAATCTCTCTACTATAGAAAATTTATTTTCAGTTATAAAAAATGATAAAATTATTTTACAATATTTACAAAATAAAATAAATACAAATATATCAAATGATTGTAAATTGTTACAACAGCTATTTGAAAAAACATTTATAAAAGAAATTTGTCAAAGACAGACAAACTTTGATTTTGATGAAAATTTTATTCAAAAAAATATAAATCAAGAGCTGGACAAACAAATTTACAATTATTTTTGTAATGAAAAAAAATTACAATGTGTGCAAAAATATTATAATCAATTTATTCAAAAAGGAGAAAAAAAGAAACAAGAAACTGAATTTATAAAAACACATCAAACTGAAAAAACAGGTCTTTTTATTCAGTGCACAAATAGACGAAGTAAACTATTAAAAAGTGAATTAGAAAAAATAAAAGAAGATGCAATAATATTAAAATATACTGATTTTGAAAATAAAGAGAAAACTTTTTCTCTCAAGAAAGAAGTTCATTTTATAACAGCACAGTCATCTAATGTAAATATTGTTAATGAAACTATTTCAGAAATAACAAAAGAATTATTTTCAATTAAAATAAAAGTAAAAGATTTAATAACATTAGTGTATAATGATTTTTTAAAAAAACTTCAAACTTATGAAGAAAAATTTCAAAATATTATATTGTTTTGTAGTTTGATTGATAATTTACAAAATATGTGTTATTTGGCTGAAAAAAATAATTATTGTAAACCAGTTATTAAAAAAGGAAATCAATCAAGTATTTCTGCAAAAAAAATAAGACATCCATTAATAGAAAAGTTAAATGAAGAGGAAATATATGTACCAAATGATATTTCATTAGGTAAAGAAAACAAAAATTTGCATTTATTATATGGAACAAACGCTGTAGGTAAAACAAGTTTAATTAAATCAATAGGAATCTGTATTATTATGGCTCAAGCAGGATTATATGTTCCTTGTAGTGAATTTGAATATGTGCCTTATAAAAGTTTATTTACAAGAATATTAGGTAATGATAATTTATTTAAAGGGTTATCTACTTTTGCAGTTGAAATGTCCGAATTGAGGATTATTTTAAAAATGGCTGATGAAAATAGTTTAATACTTGGCGATGAACTATGTTCTGGAACAGAACACGAGTCTGCTGTAAGTATTTTCGTTTCAGGTTTACAATCACTCTTTAAAAAAAATTGTAGCTGTATTTTTGCTACACACTTGCATGAAATCTTGGATTTTGAAGAAGTACAATCAATGGATTTATGTATTCAACATATGGAAGTAATATTTGACAAAGAAAACGATATTTTGGTTTATGATAGAAAATTAAAACCAGGATCAGGAAAAAGTCTCTATGGATTAGAAGTTTGTAAATCTCTCCATTTGCCAGAAGAATTTATAGAAAATGCATATAGTCTTAGAAAAAAATATAATAAAATAAATGAAGGAATATTGGATAAAAAACATTCGCATTTTAGTAGTAAAAAAATAATGAATTTATGTGAGATTTGTAAAAAAAATTTATGTGAAGAAATACATCATTTACAACATCAACAATATGCAAATAAACAAAACAAAATAGATCATTTTCATAAGAATCATCCTGCAAATTTACTAGGAATTTGTGAAAGTTGTCATGACAAGATACACAAATCTGATAAACAACATAAAAAAACAAAGACTTCAAAAGGAATAGAAATTAGAGAAATATAAAATATAATAAAAATATATATGGATAATTCTGATTTAGGTAGAAAAATATTTTTTTTAGTCATGATAATATTAATATTTGGTTTTGGATTCAAATTTAAAATGAATCCAGAGATAAAAGAATTTTTAAAAATACATGGTGCTAGTATGATAAATGTAGCATTAATTATTTTAGGATTAATGGTTTATTTTGCTATTACAAATTTTCCATTGTCTCCTATAGAAGATCCAAGTATTCAAAAAATAGTCAAAATTGAAGCTATGACTGGAAATAATAGAAAAAGTTTAGAAAAAGGATTTTGTAAAGTTCATCAATATGATAAACATAAAACTAACAAACAATGTATGGAACTTACCAAAGAAAATTGTGAAGCTACTTCGTGTTGTGTTTATACAAAAATGAACAACAAAACGCAATGTTTAGCAGGAGATAAAACTGGCCCAGTGTTTAAAAGAGATGAAAATGGAAAGACATATCCTATTGATTTTTATTATTACAAAGGAAAATGTACCGGTAAAAAATGTTAATTAATATATTGAAAAATTGATTTATATATTAATTATTTAATCTATTTATAAAATATGATTATTCCTGTCAAGTGTTTTACATGTGGCAAAGTGATTGGTAATAAATATGATTATTATCAAAGAGAAGTTAGAAAAATTAAGTTATCTAGAAATATGGAAGTTGACAAGGTAGTTTATTTGACTGAAGATTATGTTGACAAAACACCCGAGGGAGAAGTTTTAGACAAATTAGGATTAACAAGAATGTGTTGTCGAAGACATTTATTGACTCATGTGGATATAGAATAATTTCTTAAGATAATATATATTATGGCAAAATCTATTAGTGGAAATAATAAGAAAACAATAAAATCTATTGGTAGACATTATAAGAAACCAACAAAAAGAATTACTAGACATTATAATAGATTTATGAAAAAAAAAACTAATAAAAAAAAACATCATCATAAAAAAGCAAAGAAAACAATAAAGCGCGTTTTTTTAAAATCAAAGAATTCATCTCATAAAAGAAAAAAATACTCAAAAGCAAGAAAAATGAGGGGTGGAATGGTATCTAGTCCTGCTGCCAGTCCCGTAGGTTATCCATGGAATGGTGGAAGTCCTGATTCATGGCCTGGAGTAGAAGCAAGCAAAGGTTTAGATACAAAAGGAAGTACTATGTCAAATCATTTTGCTGTTAGTCCTAATGGAATTGTTACTGGTGGAATAATACCAATGAAACAATCCGCGGGTAAAAAAGGTAAAAAAAGTAAAAAGCAACATGGTGGATTTTTTCAAGAAATACAAAATTTAGGAAGAGGAACACAATATAGTGCAAATACAACTTATTATGATTTTATTGGAAAAAATCCTCCTTTAGGAAGTAATCCATATCCAACACAACAACCAATTAATGTAGATTATAAATACATTGGACAAAGACCAGTTGATGTTAGAAAAATATATATTGATGCAAATAACACTGTAGCTAAAATTTAATTTTTTTTCTTAATTTATTTTATAATGTTTAATAAATTAAAAAAACTTTGTACTCCAGCAATGTTATATTTTGTTTTAAGTATTATTAGTTTTATTGTAATGCTTATAGTAAATGGTAATAATGTAACAACATTATGCATGGGTGAGTTTGAATGTCCAACTGACAATGTATATGTTTTATACTTTTTTAACTTGATCTACATTCTATTTTTTACAATTGTATTAGATTCTTTATGTAAAAATGGGTTTACTCCTTTATCATGGTTATTAGTTTTATTTCCTATTGTCATGTTTTTCGTTTTACTAGGATTATTTATGGTTTATCAAAATAAAACAATCTCTATGGAAAATTTTACAGGAATAATGTCAAGCAAAAAAAAGAAAACTCTTGAACCACTAAGCTGGCATAGGCAGATAAGCAGACACTAGACGACCTTCGCGATTATTAGCTAAGTAGGAGTTGCACTCTGCACGAGGATTCAACGTCTCGCTTGTGTAGGTCAAGTATGATACATAAAGCCCGACGGAACCACTTGGATGTGTTGGATGTGGATAATTTAAAAATATTATAAAATATATTTTCTGCAATTAATTTATAAAATGGACAAACATATTATGTTTTTACTGCTTGTTTTTTTACTAGCTTTAGTTGGAATTTTTTTCAACAACAAGTTAACTATGATGGAAGGGATGCATTGTAATGATGAAAAAAATAAAAAAGAAAAAAATGGATTTACAGAAAGGTCGTGGCTGCCAAGCAAAATGAATAGCTATTAATACGATTGATTAGAAAATAAAACAATACAATTACTAAAATAAATATTATTAGTAATTATATTTTAAAAAAATATACCCATTTTATAATATAATGAGCATAAAATATGATAATTTGACATGGAATATTATTCAAAAATATTTTGAAGATAACCCACAAATATTAGTAAAACATCAAATAAATTCTTATAATGATTTTTTTCGCACAGGTATTAAAAGTATATTGAAAGAGAGAAATCCAATTATTTTACAAAAAGAACAAAATGATACTACAAATGAATTTAAATATAGATGTGAACTTTATTTAGGTGGAAAAGATGGTAGTAAGCTTTACTATGGTAAACCTGTTATATATGATGAAAATAGAGAACATTTTATGTATCCAAATGAAGCAAGATTAAGAAATATGAACTATGGAATAACAATTCATTTTGATTTAGATGTTGATTTTTTTATTACCGACGAAGAAGGAAATATTGAAGAAAGTACAATGACATTTAATTCAATATTTTTAGGAAGATTTCCAGTTATGATTCAATCAGATTTATGCATATTAAATGGCTTAAATCGTCAAGTTCGGTTTAATATGGGAGAATGTAAAAATGATTATGGGGGTTACTTTATTATTGATGGTAAAGAAAAAGTAATCGTTAGTCAAGAAAAGTTTGCTGATAATATGCTTTATATTAGAGAAAATTATAACGATATTTATAGTCATGGTGCTGATATCAGAACTGTTTCAGAAGATGCTTCAAAACCAGAAAGAACATTGAGTGTAAGAATAGTTGCTCCAAGTAGTGAATATTCTAATAATCAAATTGTAGTTAATGTACCAAATGTAAGAAAACCTATTCCTTTGTTTATTTTATTCAGAGCATTAGGAATAATAAGCGATAAAGAAATTATTGAATATTGTTTATTAGATATTGAAAAAAATAACTTTTTAGTTGATTTATTTATTCCTTCCATTCATGATGCAGGAAAAATATTTACTCAAGAAACTGCGTTAGAATACATTAAAACCTTTACAAAAGGTCATACTGTAAATCATGTATTAGATATTTTAATGAATTACTTTTTACCAAATGTTGGTGAACAAAATTTTCAACAAAAGGCTTACTCTTTAGGGTACATTGTACATAATTTATTATTAGTATTCACTAAATTAGAACAGCCAACGGATAGAGACAGTTTTAACTTTAAAAGAGTTGAAGTTCCAGGAACTTTGATATACGATTTATTTAAAGAATATTATAAACTTCAACAAGATCATATTAAATTGAAATTAGATACTGAATATAATTTAAAAAAATCGAAAACAATTTATCAAAACGAGAGTTTTAAAGATTTGGTAACAAAAAATTACGACAAAATTTTTTCAGAAAGAATTGTAGAAAGTGGTTTTAAAAAAGCATTCAAAGGTAATTGGGGAGCCCACGACCACACAAAAAAAATTGGTATTATTCAAGACTTAAATCGCTTATCATATAATAGTTATATATCACATTTAAGAAAAATTAATTTGCCTATGGATTCAACTGCAAAAGTTGTAAAACCTAGGCTTTTACATGGATCACAATGGGGATTAATAGATCCTGTAGATACGCCAGATGGTGGAAATATTGGATTCCATAAACACATGTCCATATCAACTCATATTACAAGTGGATGTTCAAGTAAAGATTTATTAATTTTCTTAAGAAAAGTTTGTAAAATAAAACTTTTACAAGAATGTACAAGTAGTTACTTGTACGGATGTACAAAGGTTATGGTAAATGGCGTTTGGATTGGTGTTTTAAACAATGTAAGAGAGGTTATAAAGTTATTAAAAATGTACAAAAGAAATGGATTATTACCATTATATACAAGTGTAACATGGAATATTAAAAAAAATGAATTAGTTTTGTTTACAGATGCTGGTCGTTTATGTAGACCCGTTTTTTATGTTGAAAAAAATAAAATTAGTTTTGAAAAAAAAGAAATCATCGAAAAATTGAATTCAAACAATTTTTCTTGGTTTGAATTAGTAAGCGGTTTTGCAAAGAAAAAAGATGAGTATTTTGATTTGAATACATGTAAAATATATGAAATAAATGAACTTTATGAAACAAAAGATTTTGAAGAATTAAAACCTAGTCAAGCTATTATAGATTATATTGACACTTCTGAATCTGAGAATGCATTAATAGCAAGTAGATTTGATTTAGATCATGAAAATGCATATACTCATGCTGAAATTCATCCTTCTTTAATATTAGGTGTTATGGGAAATCAAATTGTCTTTCCAGAAAATAATCAATTGCCCAGAGATTTATTTTCATGTGGACAATCAAAACAAGCTGTATCTATTTATAATACAAATTTTTTAAACAGAATAGACAAGTCCAGTATTGTATTAAATTATGGACAAATACCATTAATTAAAAGTAGATATTTAAATTTTATAAATAATGAAGAACATCCATATGGTGAAAATGTAGTTGTTGCAATTATGGTATATGGAAGTTATAATGTGGAAGATTCAATATTATTCAACAAAGGTTCTATAGACAGAGGAATGTTTAGAACTACTTATTATAATAGTTATGAATCAAGAGAAGAGAGTTCTACTGTTGGTGACAATACTATTGATTCTCATTTTGAAAATCTTGAAAATGTAAATATTGATGGTGTAAAATTCGGTTATGATTACAGTTCTTTGGACAAATATGGGTTAATTAAAGAGAATACACAAATGGATGATCAAAAAATTATTATAGGAAAAATTCAGACAAATTTGGTAAATCCAAATCAACCAGAAGATGTTTCTGTTTACCCAAAAAAAGGACAGCTAGGATTTGTTGATAAAACTTTTATGACTGAAGATGAAGAAGGATTTCGCTTAGCAAAAGTAAGAATAAGAGAAGAAAGAATTCCTGCAATTGGTGATAAGTTTTGTAGTCGCTGTGGACAGAAAGGTACAGTAGGTTTAGTTATTCCAGAAGAAAATATGCCATTTACTGAAAATGGTATAAAACCAGATATAATTATTAATCCACATGCTCTGCCTTCAAGAATGACTATTGGTCAATTAGTAGAAACATTAATGGGAAAAGCATGTTCAGAACTAGGTGGATATGGTGACTGTACTGCTTTTGTTAATAAAGGATCAAAGCATGAATTATTTGGAAAAATATTAACACAAAATGGTTTACATTCATCTGGTAATGAGATTCTATACAATGGAAATAACGGTGAGCAATTAGATGCAGAAATTTTTATAGGTCCAACCTACTACATGAGACTAAAACACATGGTAAAAGATAAAATAAATTTTAGAGGAAGAGGTCCAGTAAAACAATTAACCAAACAACCGTTGAGTGGTCGTGCAAATGATGGTGGTTTAAGAATTGGTGAAATGGAACGTGATGCACTAGTTTCACACGGAATGATGAAATTTTTACAAGAATCATTTTTGGAGCGTGCAGATGAGTTTTATATTGCTATATGTAATAATACTGGTTCTATAGCTATTTACAACAATAGCCAAGATATATTTATTGGTCCCATGGTAGATGGACCAATTCAGTTCGAAGAAACTATAGATAAAAAATTAAACATTGTAAATGTAAGCAAGTTTGGACGCTCATTTAGTATTTTAAAAATACCTTATGCATTTAAATTATTAATTCATGAGTTACAAGCAATGAATGTTCAAATGAGAATTATAACAGATGAAAATGTTGACCAATTAACTAGTATGTCTTATTCAAATAATGTAATGAAAATGACAAATACAAAAGATGATCTAAAAGTAACAATTTCAAACTTGGTAAAACAGAGAAAAAACATTAAAATCACTTCAGATAATTTACAAAATGAATCTTTAGAAAATGATGCAAAAGAACCTAATTCTATTCCATCTGCAAATATAGTAAATCCTGAAGAATATGGATGGGGTTATTTCGCTTATGATGAAAATAAAGGAGAAGCATATAAATCGTTAATTCTAAACATACACAACAGACCTAGTGAAGTTTGGTTTGTAGGAGACAATAATGGAGAATTACCAAATCGATATCCAAAAGAATGGGATGAATCTGTATTATTTTATAATGATGAAACACCAATTAACCCTATTACTATGATTGAAGAATTAAAAAATTTACAAGTTCCAAATAATTGGCCAAAATCATTGGATAAGATTAGAAGTGAGGAAATCAATAAGCCTCGTACACCTCCTGATACACCTCCTGGAACTCCTCCTTTTGGACCAAATGAAGAAAACAAACTATATGATCCTTCTACTGGACAATACATTAGTCCTCCTGGAACTCCTCC
>MDTB01125521.1_pt1 | contig 31434 bp, 27 predicted proteins | sample 811161 | NCBI WGS metagenome assembly MDTB01 (sample SAMN05326650, study PRJNA326480) | marine metagenome | isolation source: seawater | place: Mediterranean Sea | collected 2009 | reverse complement strand
TGAATAAAATAATTGGGAAAAGAATAGAGTTATAGATTAGCAATCTCCATGGTTGTGACCAGGTTATTGAATATGATTGAAAGACGACACCCATTGTATCTTCTTCATAGAGAGTTGCTATGGAAGGTGAAAGGTTTATAGATGTAGATAATACAAACATTGAATATATAGTAAAGAGTGATCCAAAAAAATATATAGGAAAGGGTAAAGAGATTAGAATATGACCAATATATGGAATGGATCCTAGAAGACCAAAAACCCATGCTAGAGAGATAAATAAGATTATAATAAATAATATAACAATTGGGGGGAAAATAATTGACTTCCAATTAATTTTCACATAATTCCACGAATCTGTAGTCGAATAAAATTCATTACCTTTTAATTGTTTTAGTGTAATCCTATTAACTGCTGCACTTGCAAAGAAATTTGATAAAAACCATAGAAATATTCCAGAATAAAATATTATATATGAGATAAGAGAGAGCTCATAACCTTGAATTGATGGGTATAAACCATGCATAGTTAATAATTCTTTGGTAGAAGTACCAGAAATTAATATTGCAAAATATGTAGCCAACCAATAAGAGGCATAGCCAAAAAGATTAGCTACTAAGAAAACCCATATTTTTTTCCCGCTTAATGCGATTCTTGGAGATTTAAATAAATCTTTGAAATTATATGAAAGTTTATATGGTATCATAGATTATCTAAATATCTATTATTGTTCTTTTCTAACAAAATCTACCCAAGCAGTCATACCTAAGTCTTTTGATAATGCGTTCGCTGCTATTTTGGCTGAGTTTTGATTGTCATAACTTCCTATCCGAACTCGGTAAAATGTTTCATTTGATTTAAAGACTACCTTTTGAATATAAGCGTCATAACCTTTTTTTATGAGTTCTTGAGAAAATATTTGAGCATCTTTCAGCATTTTTTTTGATGCAATTTGAATTGTAAATCTATCGGTTCTTTCGGCTATATTTGAATTTCTAGATATAACTTTTCTTTTGGTTAGAACCTTGGCTTTTTTGTTAACCGTGGTTTTATTTCTTATATTTGAATTTAGGTCACTTTTTTCAACTTTTTTATTATAGTTCTCATCGCTCTCTACTTCAGGATTTTGTATTTCTGGATCTTCTATTTCTGGATCTTCTATTTCTGGATCTTCTATTTCTGGATCTTCTATTTCTGGATCTTCTATTTCTTCATTTAACCATTTCTCATCAACATTATTTACAGTATTATTTATATCTTCAGAGATCTTTTTTTCTTTAAAATCTAGGATATAAAAGTTGAATATCTGATTTGAGATCTCATCACCATATTCTGATATAATGACCTCAATAGAGTAATCCCCAGGATAATCTGGAATAAAAGTCATTTTATTACCATCATTCGTTGATATCAAATCATTTGAATTCATTAAAGAACCATCAGGTTGATTCGATAGTACCCAAAAATAATCATAGTCAATTCCATCTTCAGGCTGCTCTGCCGTTATAGAAATTGGTTCACTCACGTAGCCCTCAATGCCATTACTGCTACAGCCAGCAATTAAGATTAAACATAAAAGGATTAGATTATTGATCATTTTTTTTTTCATTCTCTAATTGGTGAGAAGTTCACCATCTGTAAAGAAAAAGGCAATCTCTTTTTCAGCATTTTCATCACTATCAGACCCATGGACAGCATTCTCTTGGACACTCGTTGCAAACTCTTTTCTTATAGTTCCATCTGCTGCCTCATCAGGATTTGTTGAACCTATAGTATTTCTCCAACTTTTTACTGCATCTTCTTTTTCTAATGCTAAAACCATACAAGGTCCAGATGTCATAAATTCAGTTAAATCATTGAAAAAAGGTCGTTCTTTATGAATTGAATAAAAACCTTCTGCTTGCCGAATATCCATTTTAAGTAGTTTTGCAGAAATAATTTCAAAACCACTTTGAATTATCTTATCATAAATTTTTCCTGTATTACCATTTTTTACAGCATCTGGTTTAATTATTGCAAATGTTCTATTTTTCATTTTTACACCTTTATTTATTTTGAATCAAATTTTTCATTTGTTCGCCAATATCTGCAACAGATTCTGCAACAGTTATCCCGGACTCTTCTAAAATTTTCATTTTCGCTTCAGCAGTATCATCGCCTCCTGAAACAATTGCACCTGCGTGGCCCATACGTCTTCCAGGAGGAGCTGTCTGCCCAGCAATAAAGCCAACAATTGGTTTTGTCATGTTTTTTTCTGCCCATCGTGCTGCTTCAATTTCCATTTGTCCTCCAATTTCTCCTATCATAACGACACCATCTGTTTCAGGATCTTCTTGAAATAATTTGAGACAATCCTTCATGGTTGTACCAATTACTGGATCTCCTCCTATTCCTATAGCAGTAGTTTGACCAAGGTTAACATTAACTAACTGATCGATTGCTTCGTATGTTAATGTCCCAGATTTTGAAACAACTCCGATATTACCTTTCTTACAAATAAACCCAGGCATTATACCCAGCTTACATTCATCTACTGTAATAACTCCGGGGCAATTAGGTCCAATTAAAGTTACTTTGTTTTTCTTGACGATCTCATTTGCCTTGATCATATCACGGACCGGTACACCCTCAGTAATACAAACAATTACTTTAATTCCTGAAAGAGCTGATTCAATAATAGCGTCAGCAGCAAATGCGGGTGGTACAAAAATAATTGAGGTATTGGCATTACATTCTTGAATTGCTTCACTCACTAAGTTATAAACCGGTATTTTATAATTTAATGTTTTAATTCCACCTTTCCCAGGTGTTACTCCTGCTACTATGTTTGTTCCGTATTCAATCATCTGTTTTGAGTGAAATTGTCCTTCAGATCCTGTAATTCCCTGAACTAAAACTCTTGAATTTTTATTTACTAAAATTGACATTTTATGAGACTCCTAAATTTAATGCTGCATCAACTACTTTTTTTGCAGCATCTTTCATGCCGATTGCTGGAATAATTGATAATCCAGACTTATTAAGAATATCCTGAGCTTCTTTTGCATTCGTCCCTTCAAGTCTCACAACTACAGGAACTTTAAGTCCGAGTTCTCTTACTGCTTCCACAACTCCATTTGCAACCCTATCGCAACGAACAATACCTCCAAAAATATTTATAAGAATAGCTTTAACGTTTTTGTCTGCAAGAATTATTCTAAAACCATTTTTTACAGTTTCTGCATTAGCAGTACCTCCAACATCAAGAAAGTTTGCCGGGTCGCCTCCAGCAAGCTTAATAATATCCATTGTTGCCATCGCAAGACCTGCTCCATTAACCATGCAACCCACATTCCCATCTAGCTTTATGTAATTTAGGTTAAATTTTCCGGCCTCTATTTCATATGGGTCTTCCTCAGATAAATCTCGCATTTCTAGAATTTCGTTCTGTCTAAAAAGAGCATTGTCATCAAAGTTAAATTTTGCATCAAGAGCTAAAATATGATTATCATCAGTTATTACTAGAGGGTTCACCTCTAATAAAGATGCATCTGAATTGATATAACATTTATACATCTTCAAAATTATGTCAACAGCCTCTTTAAATGCAGTATCCTTTAACTTTAATCCATAAGCAAGCTTATTAGCTTGGAAACGTTTTATACCTAATAAAGGATCTACCCAGATTTTTATAATTTTTTCAGGAGTTTCTTCAGCTACTTTCTCAATCTCTACACCACCTTCAGTTGAGACCATAAAAACGTCTTTTTCTTCATTTCTGTCTAATGTTATAGCGGCATAGAACTCATCCTTAATTTTAGCACCTGATTCAATTAACAATCTTTGGACATTTTTTCCCTTAGGTCCAGTTTGATGGGTGACTAATTTCATTCCTAAAATTTCATGTGCTAAATTTTCAACATCTTTTGCTGTTTCTGCAAGTTTAACACCTCCACCTTTACCTCTACCGCCAGCATGAATTTGTGCTTTAACTAATACTGGTTTTGTATTAAGTTTTTCAAATGCTTTAATAGAATCTTCTACAGAAAAGGTAGGAATTCCTTTGGGGATTCTAATACCATATTTGTTTAAAATGAGCTTTCCTTGATATTCATGTATTTTCATTATTTTTTCCTTATATGAGTTCCAGCTTTTCCCATTAATGCTCTTTTTATACTATTAATAGATGTTATAGTTACTTTTTTGCCACCATGTTTTAAAAAATGTAATGCGGCTCTTATTTTTGGCGCAATACTTCCTTTTTGAAAAAAATTATTATTAACTAATTTTTGAGCCTCTTCATCAGTCATGGATAATATAGGCTCTTGGTTTTTCGAACCAAAGTTTTTATAAACATAATCTACATCAGTTATAATCCATAATTCTTGTGCTCTAATTATATGCCCCATTTTTGCGGCACTGTAGTCTTTATCAATTACTGCATCTATTCCATTTATATAATTATTTTCATCATTATAAACGGGTATACCACCACCACCAGAAGCAATTACAATAGTACCATTCTCAACTAGTGATTTGATGGATTTTCCATGCATTATATACTCAGGCATGGGAGAAGGTACAACACGTCTCCAAAAACCTTTTTCCTGTTCTTTAATTTCCCAATTAAATAATTTGCTAAGCCTTTTTGCTTCTTCTTTTTCATATCTTTTCCCAACATACTTAGATGGATTCTTAATTGAATTATCATTCTTATTTACAATTACTTGTGTTACAAGCGTAACTACTTCTCTGTCGACATTTAAAATACGAAGTTTATTTTGTATTGACTGTTGCACCATATAACCAATTGAACCTTGAGTTCCAGCAACACAAACGCCAAGAGGCAATGGAGGCAGCTTATCAAAAGTTAAATCCATTCTCATCAATTCATTCCCCACTTGAGGACCATTACCATGGTTTATACACAAATTATAATCTAAATTTATAAAATGACTTAAAGCATCAATTGTTTTTCTAGTATTTTCAAACTGTTCTGATATTGTACCAATTTTCTCTTTTGGAGAAATACTATTACCACCCATTGCAATCATAGCTGTAGCTTTCATTTAAGCCTCATCCAAGAATGGATATCTATAATTTTTAGGTGTCTCAAATGTTTCTTTTATGGTTCTAACTGAAACCCATCTAAGTAAATTCAATTCTGATCCAGCCTTATCATTAGTTCCTGAGGCGCGTGCTCCACCAAATGGTTGTTGTCCTACAACCGCGCCAGTAGGTTTATCATTAATATAAAAGTTCCCAGCTGAAAATTTTAATAAATCTTTTGCCACTTGAATTGCAGACGGATCTTTTCCAATAACGCAACCAGTCAAGGCATAAGGGGAAGTTTCATCTACTAAACGCAAAGTGTTTAACCATTCTTTTGGATCGTACAAATATATGGTTAATACAGGACCAAATATCTCCTCTTCCATTGTTTTGAAGTTCGGTTTTGTAGTAATTATTGTAGTTGGTTCAATAAAATAACCAATTTTACTATCATAATTACCACCAGATATTATTTTAGCTTCATTCGATTTTTTTGCATATTCTATGTATTTAACGATTGAATTAAAAGCTTTTTCATCTATTACGGCATTCATGAAATTAGAAAAATCAACAGGTGTACCAACCTTAATAGTAGATAGCTCATTTAAATATAATTTTTTCAGTTCAGGCCAAATATTGTTAGGTATATATGCTCGTGACATAGCTGAACATTTCTGACCTTGATATTCAAAAGCTCCTCTTATCATTGCGGTTGACAATTCCTCTAGGTTGGCTGTTTCATGTGCTATACAGAAGTCTTTTCCACCTGTCTCTCCAACAATTCTAGGATATGATTTATATTTGTTTATATTCTTACCAATAGTACTCCAAATATGCTGAAAGGTCTTAGTAGATCCTGTAAAATGAACTCCGGCTAAATTCTCATCATTTAATACGATATCACCCACAGTTGAACCATTTCCAGGTATGAAATTTATTACACCATCTGGTAAACCAGCTTCTTGGAGTAAAAGCATTATATAATAACTAGATAAAACCGAACTAGATGCAGGTTTCCAGATTGAAACATTTCCCATCATTGCTGGAGCGGAAGGAAGATTGCCTGCAATAGAAGTAAAATTAAATGGAGCAATCGCAAAAATGAACCCTTCAAGCGGACGATACTCTAGACTGTTTTTAACTCCTTTCGGAGAAATTAAATTTTGTTTTGAATTGATGTTCTCAGCAAATTCTGCATTAAAATTAAAAAAATCGATAAGTTCACATGCAGCATCAATCTCAGCTTGGTAAATATTTTTGCTTTGATTTAACATTGTAGCAGCATTAACTCGATCTCTCCAAGGCCCCTTGAGAAGATTTGCTGCTTTCCTAAAGATTTTAGATCGCTTTTCGATAGGTGTTTTAGACCAACTTTTCCAACTCTTCATACTTGTTTCAATCGCTTTATTAACCTCTACTTTCCCTGCTTTATGATACTTAGCTAAAACTTTTTGATGGTCATGAGGTTGAACGCAAAATCCATAATTATCTGTAAAAACCTCTCTGCCTCCAATTACAAGCGGAATCTCTATCATTTTTGAGGACATCCTTTCACATTCTTTCTTGATGGATAACCTCTCATTTGAGTTTGGAGAGTAATCTAGAACCGGTTCATTTTTTGTTTTCATATTCGTAACAGTTTAAGTTTCAATAAAAAGGAAAAAGTTTAACTAAAATTACAGGACAATATTTTAGATCACAAGAATGAGAGAAAATAATATTTTAGACTATTATTCTAAATCTTCAGCTTTTTTTCTGAAGTTATCTAGTTCTATACGCATAGAACTTTGGTCTAAAGCTGTCACTAACCTTTGACGAAGTATGGATGCTCCATGAAAACCTTTGATATAGTTGGAGAAGTGTCTTCGCATTAAATTTGTTCCTGCTATTCCTCCACGACTTTTTAAGAGTAAGTTGAAGTGTCTCTCGCAAGTAGTAGCAATTTCAATCAGGGACGGGGGGTCAGGGGGGGCCTTCCCATTTATTGCAGCAGTAGCTTGTCTAAAGAACCAAGGGTTACCATATGCACCTCTTCCTATCATTACGGCATCACACCCAGTATAATTAAACATATCAATAACATCTTTTGGACTTCTTACATCTCCATTTCCAATTATTGGAATGTTACAAGAATTTTTCAATTCTTTGATGTATTTCCAGTCAGCCTCTCCGCTATATCTTTGTTTTGTAGTCCTTGGATGCAAGGTGATAGCTTTAATTCCTAGATTTTCTAATCTGGAACCAATTTCTGGAATTATTATTTTTTCATGGTCCCATCCCATTCGCATTTTTACTGTGACAGGGGTATCTGGAACAGATTCGACAACTGCTTGTGTTATTTCATCCATCAAACATAAATCTTTTAATGCGGCAGATCCGCCACCCCTTTTTGTTACTTTTGGAACAGGACAACCATAGTTGATATCAATTATATCGGGAGAAAAAGTATCAGAGATATAAAGAGCTGCTTTACTCATTACATGCGGGTCACTACCAAAAATCTGTATACCAATTGGCCTTTCAATTTCTTCAAAACTAATGAGATTAAGAGTCTTTGTATTTTCTCTGATTATACCATCGGCAGAGACAAATTCAGAATACACAACTCCCGCACCCATTTCTTTACACAGAATTCTAAATGGGTAATCTGTAACTCCAGCCATTGGGGCTAAGAAGATCGGATTATTTATTTTTATATCTCCAATATTCATATTCAAAATTAATTTTATTTTAGTTTAGTAATGAAAACATTTTGATTGAAAAAATAAATTTGTAATAAATAAGATTCTTCTTAATTTTATCGACTAATTTAAAATAAAAAAAGATCTAAATATGAGCAGAGTCTGTGATGTAACTGGTAAAAAACCGATGTTTGGAAATAATGTTAGTCATGCAAATAATAAAACAAGACGTCGTTTCAATGTCAATTTGCAAAAAAAGAAATTTTGGTTTCCTGATGAAAATAGATATATAACGTTGCGATTATCAACTAGAGGTATACGCATTATTGATAAGAAAGGAATATCTTTAGTTGTAAAAGATCTCAGAAAAAAAGGTCTTAGAGTATAACCTACTTATAAAATTACGATAAGAAAAAGCCTCAATTGTTTTGAGGCTTTTTCTTATCGTATATGTTTATTTATGTTGCCTTCTGATGAATGCGGGTATTTGAAGATCGTCTCCATATACCACTGATGAATTTGATGTATCATCAAAAGTAATTACCGGCTTCTTCTTTTCAGGTTGGGTATTAGTCTTTTCTTTTTCTGACTTATCATTACGCATTTCATGCAAAGGTTTATTACTCTGCTCTTGCAATTGTCTCGTACGAGGCGTTTCATTGCCATGATGCGAAGGGATCTCTTTTTCTTCAAATTGATCTATAGTTTTTGGCATATTAAAACCAGTTGCTATCACAGTTACTCTTATTTCACCTTTTAATTTTGGATCTATTACCGCACCAAAAATAATATTTGCAGAGGGACCAGCTTCTTCAAAGATTATAGTTGTTGCCTCGTTTGCTTCCATCAAAGTCAAATCATCACCGCCAGTGATATTAACCAAGACGCCTTGTGCCCCTTTAATTGTGGCATCATCTAATAACGGGCTTGATATAGCTTGCTGGGCTGCAAGTACAGCTCTTTCCTCACCAGAAGCGATTCCAGTTCCCATTATAGCTTCACCCATATTTTTCATAATTGTTTCAACATCGGCAAAATCTAAATTGATATGACCTTGAACATTAATTAAATCAGAAATGCCTTTTGCTGCTTGGTGCAATACAGTATCAGCCATTTGAAATGCTTCAGGTAGAGTGGTGGACTTATCTACTATTGACATTAGTTTTTGATTTGGTATGGCAATCAAAGTGTCGCAGGCTTTTTTCATTTCAGCCATGCCTTCTAAGGCGCGGTTCATTCTTTTTGGCCCTTCAAAATTAAATGGGAGAGTTATTATTCCAACAGTTAATACACCTAGCTCTCTTGATATTTGGGAAATAACTGGAGCTGCGCCCGTCCCTGTGCCTCCGCCAAGACCAGCCGTAATGAAGACCATGTCTGCTCCATCAAGAAGTGAGGTAATTGCATCTCTGTCTGCTTCAACAGCTTCTTTTCCTACGCTGGAATTCGCACCTGCACCAAGTCCTTTAGTGAGGTTCTTACCAACTTGTATTTTTTGCTCTGATGGATTATTGTCGAGGTCTTGTGCATCGGTATTTATTGCAATGAAATCGACACCTTGCATTCCAGATGTAATCATCCTTGTAACCGCATTTCCCCCAGCACCTCCAACTCCAACTACTTTTAATTTTGCTTTTTGTTCAGTCAAGCTATCAAACTCGAACATCATAATAATTCTCCTTTTTTTTGGTTTGGTTTAGAACATGTTTTCTATGGTATGCTTTATTTTATCTAAAAAGTTTTTAAAACTTCCATTATTTGTATTACTTATATGCATGTGATCTCTTGCAAATAAAGGCCATAATAGTAAGCCCATTATTGTTGCATGGTTTGGACCATCTGCAAATTCTTCACTTCCATCAATTCTAATTGGATACCCTTTACGTATTTTTACCCTAAAAGATTTTTCAGCTAGAGGTATGATATTTCGTAATAAAGAGCCACCTCCAGTGAGGACTATTCCATATGTTAGGGGGTCTTTAATATCTGCTCTTGATATTTCTCTTGATACTAATTGAAAGACCTCAAGCATTCGAGTCTCAACATATTTTGAAACTTCTTCTTCCGCAATTGATCTTGATAATTCCTCACTTGAGTTGGATAATTCTATGCGAAGTTCTGAGGAAGACATATTTGATACAGCGGATGCATATTTCAATTTTATTTTTTCTGCTTCATTGATACTGATCTGCAACATTAAAGCAATATCATTTGTAATGCTTGCTGATCCAACTGGTATAATTGCAGAATGCCGAACGGCACTTTTATGATAAACAGATATGTTAGTTGTAGTTGAACCTATTTCAACGAGTGTAACACCTAGTTCCATCTCATCTTTTTTTAAGGTTGATAAACCCGCTGCTAAAGGTTGAAAAACTAAACCCTCAACTGTAATACCTATTTCTTCAACGCAACTGACCAAATTATTCATGGCAGTAGTTGCAGCTGTTACAAGATGAACTCTTCCTTCCAGCCTTCTTCCGGTCATTCCAATGGGGTTTGTAATCTCTTCTAAAGTATCTACGAGGTATTCTTGAGGCAATGTATGTAAAATATCTCTATCTGATGGTAATGATACGGCTTGGGCTAAGTCTAAAACTTGCAAAACATCTTCGTTTCTTATATCCCTACCATGACTATTGCCCTGATTTCCTGTATTACTTCGATTCAGAGCAATTGCAGCTTGAGTATTTAGGCATCTGATATGCTCGCCTGTAATTGATAATATTGCATTGCTTACCTTTCTATTTGCCATTTTTTCACAATCATTCAATAGAACTTCTAATTTTTTTATTAATTCATCTCTATTTGTTATAATTCCTTTTTTCATTCCAGAAGATTCAATTTTGGATGAAGCAAGTAGCTTGATAGTTTTTACATCATTATTAATTGATCCAATTGCGCACATTATATTTTTAGAACCTATATCAATTCCTACAGTTAGTTTACTATCTTGATTATTTTTAATGATATTCATGAAGATCTTTCTTTTGCAATTATCTGATTCTCAAACCTCATATCTATATATGTAAAATTTGATAATGATTCTGATGGTAATAATTTTGAAAATTCAACTAGATGCTTAATTCTTTCATTTATATTTGTTTTACCGAAGTGTATATGAGTAGGTTTATCGCTTAGAATAATTTCTATCTCTTCATTAGATGACATTTTTATTTCGGAAATATTTTCATAAAGTTTTTCATATTGACTATTTATTGAAGATAACAAAGAAATACATTTTATTATACTTTTAGATATAACTTTATTGCCTATTGGATATAAACTTTTATCAGGATTTATATTTGTTAGAATAGGCAGGTTTATAAGCTTATTTTTATGTTCATTAGGTAAAACATAACCTTCATTGTCCAGAAAAATCATAGGATCTGTATTTAGGTAGGCAATAGGGTTCCTCTCAATAATTTCAACACGTATTTGTTTAGGAAAATGCTTACTAACTCGAGCAGCTTTTATAAAAGGATGTTCGTCGATAGCTTTAATAAAAAGAGAGTAGGTCATTTTTTTATCAATCCACAATTCATCAACGTAGTTCTGATAGCTGTTGTTTTGGATTGCACTTGTTTTTGAAACTAAAATATTCATAGTTTTATTCTGATTATTTAGTTTTGACCATTTAAATGAAAAAGCTATTGTTACCAAAATAAGTATTATCAAAGAAAGTTCAGTAACAATTTCTAGTTTAGGTAGGCGAGAATTACTTTTTTTCATTTCTTTTATATTCCTTTTTAGAAAATCCAATTAATTTTATTTCAAGTTCAAGACTCACATTGAATTTGCTCAGGACCTTTTCCCTAGCAATATTGATTAACTGAATTACATCTTTTGCCCTAGCATTGCCATGATTTATAAAGAAATTTGCATGATGACTAGAAATTTCAGCATCTCCAACTTTAAAACCTTTTAACCCAACCTTATCTATCAAATAACCTGCAGCATATTTTTCTTTTGGATTTTTAAAAACGCTTCCCGCAGATCGATACCTTAAAGGTTGATTTGTTTTTCGTCCTTTATTTGCAATTTCTTTTTTCTGTCTTATAATATCAGATGACTCTTGCGTCAATTCAAAATTAGCTGACAGTATGAATTCTTTTTCACTGAAATTTGAGTAACGATATGAAAATGTAATTTCATCTGCACTACGATTAATAAGTTCTCCATTACTAGTAATAAGAGAAACATTCTTCAAAAAGTTAGAAATTTCGCCACCAAAAGCTCCAGCATTCATTACAAGAGCACCCCCAAGTGTACCTGGAACACCAACTAGACTTTCTAGTCCAGTGAGGTTTTTTTTTGTACTTTGTCTAACTAAGTTTCCAAGCATAACACCAGATTCTGCAAAAATTTTATTTTCATTGAATTGTAACTTTCTGAAAGATTTTTTTGGAGAAATAACAATACCTTTTATACCTTTGTCTGAAACAAGTAAATTTGACCCAGAACCAATAAAATAAATAGGTATTGAATTTTTTTCAGAATATTTGACGATGTTTAACAAATCTTCAAGATCTTTTGGAATAATAAATATATCAGCAGGGCCACCAATCCCATAATAGGTGTGCTTACTCATAGGTTCATGATAAAGTATCTTTCCCCTTACAAAACTATCCATGTTATTTAATAAATTCATTTTTCTGCTAAAAATACTTTTTCAAATGTTTAAAATATTTTTCACCGTATCTCCATATGTTTCCTGCGCCTAAGGTTAAGACAATACTATCTGGTTCAATTAAAGGATCTATTATATTATGTAATTTATCGAGATCTTTTAGATAAAAAAGTTTACCGGTATCTTTTGTTTTTATTTGATCAAATATTAGTTTTGATGAAACTCCAGGAATAGGCTCCTCTCTAGCTGGATAAATATCCGTCAAGATAATATAGTCAGCATCATCTAATGCATTTGCAAAAGCTTTATAAAATTCTTTTGTGCGTGAATAGAGGTGAGGTTGAAAGATCACGATTAAATTATGAGACCAACCGTTTTTTATCGCATTAATGGTCTCTCTTACCTCGGTTGGGTGATGTGCATAATCATCTACAATCATTATATCTTTATGTACTCCCTTTATGTCGAACCTACGCCGAACACCACTATAATTTGTTAAACCGCTTTTTATAGAATTAAATGAAAGACCCAATTCAAAACCTAAAGTAACAGCTCCTAAAGAATTCATAATATTATGTTCACCCGGAACATTCAAATGAATTTCTCCTAGATTTTCCTCTGCGCAAAAAAGTGTGTATGTGGATTTATTTTCATTAAATCGAATATTTTCTGCGCGATAGGCCGCATCCCTTGACTGTCCATAGGTGGTGATGGGTCTTTCAATTTTATGTAATATATTTTTAATTGAAATCGAATCGATGTTTAATATGACGGAACCATAAAAGGGGACTGATTGACAAAACTGTAAAAAAGCCTCTTCTAAATCTTCTAAATTCTTATAACAATCTGTATGCTCAAGCTCAATATTATTTACTATCGCAATAGTTGGATTTAAAGATAAGAAACTCCTATCGAATTCATCCGCCTCAACTACAATAATTTCTCCTGATCCTAATCTTGAATTAGTATTGACTTTTTGGACTAAGCCACCGATCACCAAGGTTGGATCCTTTTTAGCATATGTTAAAATTGATCCAATCATTGAAGATGTTGTAGTTTTACCATGTGTTCCGCTAATCGCAATACTAGTTTCTTTAAGATTAATTAACTCACCAAGCATTTCAGCTCTTTTAATAACTGGTATACCAATTTGCTTCGCTCTTATAATTTCACAATTTTCTGGAGAGATTGCACTTGAGTAGACTAAGGCATCAGACTTTTTTATATTTTCAGGATCATGTTTATTCGAAATTTTAATTCCTAAATTTTTTAAACGAGAGACATTGATATTTTCTGAAATATCAGAACCACTAATGCTAAAGTTAAGATTTTTCAACAATTCAGCAATTCCACTCATCCCAATTCCGCCTATACCAACAAAATGTATCTTTTTTATTTTTCGGAATTTCATTCTAGTTTATTTCCTTTACAATATAATCGACTATATTTTTTGTAGCTTCAGATCTAGATAGGTTTTTTGACGCAACACTCATTTTGGAAAGTTTATGTTTATTGTGGATGAGTTTCATTATTAGATGGAATAGTTTAGATTGGTTCATTTCCCTTTCATGTATGATTTCAGCTGCTCCAACCTTCACTAGACTTTCAGCATTTTTTGTCTGATGATCTCCTGCAGCATTAGGAAATGGTATCAAAATAGCAGGTTTACCGCATGCTGTAATTTCTGATAAAGTTAGAGCACCACTTCTTGATATTATTAAGTCAGAAATAGCATATGCATTTGCCATATTATCTATGAAGGGTATTACTTTAATATTTTTTGTTGATTTACTTTGATATCTTTGAAAATCAAAATCACCAGTTTGCCATATTATTTGTAAACCAGAGTTTTCAATCTTATTGCATATATTATTCAACAATTTATTTAAGTATTGAGAACCTTGACTTCCTCCAAAAAGGAAGATAGTTTTTTTTGATTGAACGAATTTAAATTCATTAATTCCGGAATTATAATTTCCATTAATAATATTTTTTCTGATGGGGTTACCCGTCACTGAAATATAATTAGAATTTAATTTTTTCTCTGCATCTTGAAAGGCAGTATAAATTTTAATTGAATGCTTTGCGAACAAACGAGTAGTAATACCAGGATAAGAATTTTGCTCTTGGAGAATAATTTTTATTTCCTTTTTTTCTTTTGAAGCAATAAAAAGTGGTATCGCGGCAGCATATCCACCGGTACCAATAATTAAATCTGGTTTAAATTCATTAAAAAAGGATTTAACTTTTAATATTGATTTAATAATTCTGAACGGTAACAAAAAATTTAATCCTATACTTCTAAGGCTATAGCCTCTTTGAAAACCTCTAATTGGTACCAATGTATGCCAAACATCTTTAATTGGAAATACTTTTGCTTCTAGTCCAAAAGAAGACCCCATATAATGTATATCTATATCTTGATTTCTGTAGTTAATCTCCTCACCAATAGCTAAAGCTGGAAATAAATGTCCACCGGTTCCACCACCAGCTATGATGATTTTTTTTCTAGCCATATGTCTTTGGGCTCCAGCTATTAGTAGTTCCAATAGATCTTCTTGATTGTGAAATATTTAAAAGAATGCCAATTAATGCCATATTTATAACCATTCCAGATCCTCCATAACTTATCATAGGCATTGGTAATCCAGTGACAGGGAAAAGCCCAACTACAACTGCAGCGTTTACAAAAGCATATAGAATTAGATTAAATGCAATACCAACAGTTAATAATACACCAAATGGATCAGTACAATTTTTTGCAATGTTTAAACATCTAAAAAATATAAATAAGAAAAGAGTTAAAAGTGGGACCGTACCCAGGAAAAAACCAAGTTCTTCACCTATGATAGCAAATATAAAATCTGTATGAGGAGTTGGTAAAAAATGATTTTTTTCAACACTATTTCCAAGACCAACACCAAAAGCACCACCATTACCCAAGCTTATTAGAGACTGATTTGCTTGATACCCAATATCTGAATTTCCACCTAATCCTAAAAAGGAAAAAACTCTCTGTCTACGATACTCTCTTGATAACAAAATAGGTATTCCAATCATTAATGAACTAGCACCAATTAAAGATAGTTGAGATATTTTCGCACCTCCTATGAATAAAATAAAAATTCCTATAGTGCCTATCATAAGTGCAGTGCTATAATCTGGTTGAATAACTATTAGTCCCATCATCAAAAATAAAGATAAAATAACAGGCATTAATCCAGTTTGAAATTTTTTTAATTCACCCCTTTTTTTATCTGCGTAATATGAAATGAAAATAATAATTGAAAAACGTGCAATATCCGATGTTTGAAGTGAAAAAGATCCTATATAAAGCCACCTTGCAGGTTTGTACCATGAAAAACCATTAAGTAGATAAGAGGCCTTTGTAATAATTAATAAAATAAAAGAGATAATCAATAAATACGGAGCAATAAGCTTGAGGGACCTATAATCGATAAGTATGAAAGTAAAAAGAAAAATAACTCCTATAAGTAACCTTTTTAAATGTTTCTGTAGAAACAACATTTCTGTTCTGCCACTTGTTGTAGAAAATGATTCATACCAACTGGCACTATAAAGCATAACAGTACCAAAAACAGTTATTACAGCTAAATATAGTAATAGTTTTTTATCGTATTTCTGTATTAAAACATCAATCATTTTTAGTTATAGTATTTATCAATTTTTTAAAATATTTACCTCGTTCTTCAAAATTTCTAAATTCATCAAAACTAGCACAACCCGGAGATAATAAAATAATATCTCCGGATATAGCTAGTTTTGAAGCTTTCATAACTGCAGAGTTGAGATCCTTACATAAAAAAGATCTCACCGCATCCCCTAAAGCAGTTTTGATGAGCTTTCCGGCATCTCCAAAACAAATAATGAATTTAATTGAACTTGATTTTATATGTGGAAGGAGTAGCTGAAATTTTGAGTTTTTATTATATCCACCGATTAAAATGAGAGTAGGCTTTTTATAGGTTTTTATCGCGGAAATTACTGATTCAATATTTGTAGCTTTTGAATCATTTACATAAGAGATGTTATTTTTAACTTTAACTAATTCTTGTCTGTGTTCAATGAAACTAAAATTACAAATAGCTTCTTTAGCTTTTTTAATTGGAATATCGAATATGCTAGAGCAAGTCATGGCAGCAATTAAATTTAAATAATTATGCTCTCCAATTAAGTTAAAACTTTCCATTTTCAAAATTTGTTTGTTTTGTTTATATAGATAATTATCTTTTACATAATATTGATTTTTAGTGGAGTGGATATCAATTGGAATTGTATTTAAGTCTGAATTTTCAAATTTACTCTTCAAGATTTTATCATTTAACTTATAAATAATAAATCCTGAACTATCCATATTTTCAATCATTCTTAATTTCATTGAAATATATTCACTCATTGTCTTATGTCTATCAAGGTGATCAGGGGATATATTTGTATAAATAGAAACTTCAGGTTTGAAATTTTTTATAAACTCTAATTGGAAACTTGATACCTCAAGAATGTAAAATCTATTCTTAACTGGATTTATAAGCTCTTCTAATACAAATTTTGAAAAGGGTATTCCTATGTTTCCAGCAACTACACTACTTTTATATTCTTTCTTAAAAATTTCCAGCAATATTAGGCTAGTTGTTGTTTTTCCATTTGATCCTGTTATTGCAATAATCGGACTTTTAGTGTACCAGCTAGCAAATTCTAATTCACTGTAAATAGGTATACCATATTTTTTTAGCTTTTAATATAATTCTTGAACTTTTTGATATACCAGGAGAAATAACCCAAAAATCTGCCTCAAAGATTCTATTTGTGTGTATCCCTGTTTCAGTTGGGATATGATTCTCATTCATCAAAGTTACTGCGTTATTACTAACTTCTAAGGATTCTGAGATGTCGCTTCCAAAGACTTTACCTCCTAAATAATTTGCAAGTTTCGCAGATCTTAGCCCACTTTCCCTGAGGCCTATAATAGAAATCCTTTTATTATTAATATCTATAAAAGTATTCATCTTATCTTAAAGGTTGCCAATGATAGAAGTGCTAGTAATAAACCTATAATCCAAAATCGTACAACTACTTTAGATTCCCGCCAACCAGATAACTCAAAATGGTGGTGTAAAGGAGCCATTTTAAAAACTCGTTTTCCATATCCAGTTTTGTTTTTTGTCCATTTAAAATAAGAAATTTGTATTATAACAGAGGCAGCTTCAATAACAAACACTCCTCCAATTATTACTAATAAAAATTCTTTTTTTAAAAGAACTGCAATTGTACCTAACGCGGCACCAGTAGACAAGGAACCTGTATCTCCCATAAAAATTTCTGCTGGAAATGAATTATACCAAAGATACCCAATGCAAGCACCAGCCATTGCTGAAGAAAAAATTGTTAACTCTCCAGCTTCAGGTATATATAAAATATTAAGATATTTTGAAAAATCAACTCTCCCGGTGATGTATGCAATAGCAGAAAAAGCTGTAAAAGAAATTGCTAGAAGCCCAGTTGCAAGTCCATCTAAACCGTCCGTGAGGTTAACAGCATTGGATGTACCTGTTATAACTAACATAATTATAAATGGATAAAGAAATCCAAAGTCTACTTCTGTATTTTTTAAGAAAGGAATAGTTGTTTTTGTTGTAAAATCTGGTAAATTGAACAAGAAATAACTTATTACTAAACTGAGTAAAATTTGTCCAGCCATCTTATACCTGGCTATTAATCCTAATGGAGCTTTTTTGACAACTTTCAAATAATCATCGATAAAACCTATTGACCCCATCCAAACAGTTGAAAAAATAATAATTCTAATTAATGAGTTACTAAGATCAGAAAAAATTATAGTTGGCATCAATACAGCTAATAAAATTATAATTCCTCCCATAGTTGGAGTTCCTTTTTTCACTTGATGCGTAATTGGACCATTACTTCTTATTTCTTCTCCAATTTGATGTTTATTTAAGGTTTTGATAACCCAAGGACCAATTATAAAACAAATTAATAATGCTGTAATGGAAGCTGATGCTGAGCGAAATGTTATGTATTCAGACAGGTTATAGATATTTGTATTTTTGTCTAAAAAACTTAAGAAGTATTTAAGCATGCTTTTAAAAAACTCCTTCTAATATTTTTTCCATCGCCATTCCTCTTGAGCCTTTTAATAATACAACATCGCCAGGTTGGATATCTTGCTTTAGTGTTCGTACAAGGTCAGTTCTTGAATAAAAATGGCGCCCATTATTTTTTTGATTTAATGCAACATTTGTTTCTTTACTGTGCTTACCTAGAGTAAAAACGGCATCAATACCTAATGCAGAACATTTTTCTCCAACTATTTGATGCTGTCTCTTTGAGGAGTTGCCTAGTTCATACATATCACCAAAAACAAATACTTTTCTTCCATTATTAGAATATGCTTTCAAGTAATCTAATGAAGCCAGTGATGATGCTAAATTAGCATTATAGGTATCATCAATTATCGTTATGCTATTTTTTTTATAAACTTTACATCTTCCGACTGGAGGAGAAAATGTGTTTACTTGCTTTATTAAATCTTCCCATTTTAGACCTAATGTGATAGCAACTGCAGAAACTGCAACTAGGTTTTTTAGAAATGATAAATTATGAGAAGATGTCGGAATTATATTAGTATTCAAAATTAAAGTTAGTGTGCCATCTTGTTCTTTTGAAATATCAGCAGAAAAGTCACAATCAGGTTCAAACCCAAAATTAATCTTTTTACACTTAAATTTTATTTTACTAATATATTCATCATTTGTGTTGACAAATGCAAATCCACTACTTAATGAATAAAATAATTCTGCTTTTTCATTTGCTATATTTTTTAATGATCCAAAACCCTCTAAGTGTGCTGATGAAATATTTGTTATAAGTCCATGAGTTGGCTTTGAAATTTCACAAAGTCTTTTGATTTCACCTTGCTTACTTGCACCTATTTCTAGTATCGAAATATTATGTTTATTAGATATTTTAAGAAGATTTAGAGACAAGCCAATTAAAGTATTTTGATTACTTAAAGTTGAATGAACATTAAATTGCTTTGATAGTACATGCTTTAGTAATTCTTTAGTTGAGGTTTTTCCATTTGAACCAGTAATGGCAACAATTGGTAAATTGTATTGTTTCCGATATTCTTTTGCAATTTTTGCAAGTGCAATTATTGAGTCTTTTGTTATTATTTGCTGTATTTCAATATTTTTGTTTTTTTCTTGAACAATAGTAGCAGAGGCTCCAGAATTATTAACCTCTACTAAAAAATCATGTCCATCAAATTTTTTACCCTTCACAGCAATAAATAAATCACCTTCATGCACATTACGACTATCAATACTTAAACCAAAAACTGGACGATTTAATTTTTCACACATTATAGTTTCAAAAATAGCAGAGAACTGCTCAGGTTGTGGGAGATTAATTCTCATTGATATTCTCTTATGATTTCTAAGTCAGAATAATAATATTTTGTACCTCTTATATCTTGATATTCCTCTCTACCTTTTCCAAAAACTGCAACTAAATCATTTTTTCCGGCGTTTTTTAATACAAAACGTAGGGCTTTAGCTCGGTCATCAAATATTGAATAATTTTCCTTTTTTGTGAAACCAGAGGCTATACCTGAGTTTATATCCTCTAATTTCTCTCCTCTAGGATTATCTGGAGTAATATAGCTGTGAGTACAATATTTTTCAGCTATAGAACCCATCGCAGGTCTTTTAAACTTGTCCCGTTCTCCTCCTGCTCCAAAGACAATATATATTTTTGCATTATTTGTTTTAATCTTTTTTAGAGCATTTAAAGATTTCTCATATGCATCAGGTGTATGAGCATAATCAATAATTACATTTGTCCCCGTAGATAGAATAAAACTTTCCATACGTCCCGGAATAGATGAACAATCAGAAATGCCCTTTTCAATATCTTTTTTATTTATTCCAATTACATCTGCACAACCAACGGCGGCTAGAATATTTTCAGCGTTATAATACCCAATAAGATTCGATTTAATTATATACTGTTTTTTTTTATTTTTGATTATTCCCACAATTCCAGAAGCATCTACTTTCATTTTTTCATAATAGATACCCTTTAAATTTTCTATTGAAAACCATTCTATTTTAGAATTAGTGGCATCTTTTATTTGTTTACCATATTTATCAGATTTATTGATAATCGAAATAGAATTTTTAGATAAGTTTTTAAATAAATTTAATTTTGTTTTAAAATAAGCAGATAAATTCTTATGATAGTCTAAATGTTCTGGAGATAAATTCGTGAAAACAGCAATATTGTAATTTATATTTAATATTCTTTTTTGATGAATTGAATGAGAAGAAACTTCCATTATAACATGGGTATAGCCTTCTTTTTGTAATTTATAAAAATATTGGTGGAGTTCTATTGCCTCTGGCGTTGTAAACTGACTTTTTTTAATTGAATCTGATGTTCTAAAACCAAGTGTTCCGATTTGAGAGCACCTTATTTTTGCGCTTGTTAAGATAGAATATAAGATTGAGCAAACACTAGTTTTTCCATTTGTCCCAGTTACCCCAACAATGAATAATTTTTTTGATGGGTTATTATAAAATTCTGATGCTACCATTGCTATAGTATCTTTAATATTTTCAACTTTTAGAATTATTTTTCCGCTGATTGGAATAATATTATCTTGTGTTAAAACAACAGCTGCACCATTTCTAAATGCGGCATTTATAAATTTATTTCCATCATACTTAGAACCTTTTATTGCAAAAAAAATATCTCCATTTTTTATTTTATCTGAGTTAGTCGCAAGACCTTTTATAGTTATATCGGGAATTAAATCATCAGTTTTGACTTGCTTCATTATATCTTTTAATTTTTTTTTCATTTCAAGCTTATCATGCAAAAAGTTCCTTTTTTTACAATTTCTCCTGGCTTAGGACTCTGCCACTCTACTTTTCCACTTCCTTTAATCTTATATTTTAAGTTGTGATTTTTAAGTGTATTCATAGCTTTTCGCATGCTAAAGCCTCTGACCTCTGGTACTTTAGTCTGATATTTTAACAAATTAGAAGAAGATAAGGATGAGAGCATATTTGAATCCTCATCATGTAAATTGTGATTATTTTTCACTATTAGGGTTTTCATTTCATTTTGATTAGATAATGTCTTTGTTGATTTTTTTGGTAGTTTAATTTGATTATCCATATTTATCACCCTTCTAGCTACCCTTTTAAAAGCAATTGCAGCACCCTCTGAACCCCAATGATACGGTTGCTTAGGTTCATCAAGCATTATAAATACAAGAATTTTTGGATCATCATAAGGAAAAAATCCAATAAAATTTGATATAAATTGCTCATTAGAATATTTCCCATCTTTCCACTTTTGCGCAGTACCAGTTTTACCAGCAACTTTCCATCCAGGAATATTAGCATTCTCTCCAGTACCAGATTTTATTACATTTCTTAGCATTGATCTAATATTTGTCATTGTTTCATTATCAGCGACCCTACGATATACTATAGGTTCCTCTGAAAAAATCATGTCATTTGCATTATCGATAATTTGTTTGATTAGTCTTGGCTTAACTAAAAAGCCTCCATTTGCAATTGCACAATATGCCGTGGCTATTTGAATAGCAGTAACCCCTACTTCATGACCCATTGCAATTTGGCCTAATGATACATTACTCCAACCCATATATGGATTTAACTTACCTGCCACTTCACCTTTTAGTTTTATGCCAGTTTTTGACCCAAACCCTAAATCTCTACATGTAGCGTAGAATTTTTTTGGCCCGATGCGCTCCATCATTTTAACAATTCCAATGTTACTTGAGTGTTGAATGATTTGGGGCAAAGTTAATATTTCATGCTTCTCGTGATCTGTTACTTGAATATCATAGTACTGATATTTACCATTTTCGCAATTGAATTCCTCTTCCAGAGCTATATCTTTATTTTTTATGGCTGCTATAGCAGAAACAACTTTAAAAGTAGATCCAGGTTCAAACTGATCGGTAATAGCTCTAATTTTATGAAATTTTGGAGGAGCATCTGAAAAATTATTATTATCAAAACCCGGAACAGATGCAAGCGCCAATATCTCACCCGATTGAGGATTCATAATAATTCCTGTAGCCGAAACAGCACTTGTTTCATCTCTTCTTTTTAATAATTCTTGTTCTAAAATTGATTGATACTCAAGATCTAGAGTAAGTTTTATGTTATTTCCGTGGCGAGGTTCTTGATAGGGCATTCCACTTTTATGCTGTATCTTTCCACTTAGACCTTTTGTTTTTTGAACCCAACCTGGAACACCTTTTAAATGTGAATTAAAGTCTTTTTCTAAACCAGAAATTCCTTCATCATCATAATTAGTATAACCTAAAATTTGCGCACCAATTGAGCTATGTGGATAAAAGCGCCTATATTTTCTTTTTATATTTAATCCAGAAAAAGAATTGTCTGTTAATAATCCAAGTGTCTCTCGCTGCAAATTTCTTTCTAAATATTCAAAATTTGATTTTGAATTAATTTTTTTTAAATATTTATCTACTGGTTCGCCAGTACGTTCACTTATTGCTGTTGCAATTGCAATTTTTTCTGTGACTTTTTTAGGATTTACAGATAGAGTGTAATGAATTATATTTCTAGTAAGAGGTTTGTTATTTCTATCATATATATTTCCTCTATTGGCATGTAGAATATGTTTTTTCTGTGTTTGTTTTATGAGTGTAAGTCTATATTTACTAGCATTTAAAATCTGGACTTGGAAAAGTCGAAAACATAAGCCTAACCATGAAAATAAGATAAATCCTGCAATAACAGTTATTCGAGACTTGTATTTTGAATAGGTTTTAGTCAAAGGGAATTATTCCGGTCAAAAGGATAGTAGTTTACTATTAATGTTTCAGGATCTGTATTTACCATATCTAACTCTTTGTAAGCTCGCTCAGAAATAACATCAGCTCTCCTAAGAGATTCAATTATGCTGTCAAGCTCTTCAATTTCATTTTTGAGTTCATTTGCGGTTGATTTTTGAATATCTATTGCTAAAACTGCTTCATCTATTTCAGTATAAACCCAAAGGTAGATGATTAATCCTATTATGGTCATAGCAGTTGATAAGAAAAAAATAAAACTTTGAATTAAATCTTGATTTTTTTTTGATATTCTTTTTTTTCTCAATTTGAGATCCTCATTGCAACACGAAGTTTTGAGCTTCTTGACCTTTTATTCATTTTTCTCTCATCAAATGATGGGGTAAGTGGTTTTTTAGTAATTATTGATATCAATGAATCATTTTCCAATCGTTTAAATGCCTGTTTGACGAGTCTATCTTCAAGAGAGTGAAAACTAATTATAGTAATTACCCCACCAACCTTCAGATAATCATGAAAACTAGATAAAAAAGTGTTTAGTATTTCTAATTCTTTATTAACAGAAATCCGAATTGCTTGAAAAACCCTTGCAATTGATTTTTTTCTGTATTTAGGAGGTGTTGAAATGGTGATTGCTTTAACAAGTTCGCTAACTTTATTTATCGGCCTTATTTGTGTTATATTTTTAGCTATAACTCGAGAACGACGCTCCTCTCCATAATTAAAAATTATATTAGCTAGTTCATTTGTATCTGAAAAATTCAAAATATCCTTTGCCGTTATCTTCTGTTCTTTATCAAATCTCATATCTAGATCGCAATCATCGTTATAACTAAATCCTCTGTTTGATTTATCTAGTTGATAGGATGATAAACCAAGGTCTAATAAGATACCATCAACAGATTTAATATTTAATTTTTCTAAAATTTTATTGATGTTGTGGTATGAATCTTTTATTCCATAAAAATTATCGTTTTTTAAAAATAAATTTTCATTGCAAAAATTAACAGCATCAGCATCTCTGTCAACTGCAATTAGCCTACCATCTTTGGATATTAATTTTATGATTTCAGATGAGTGACCACCTTGGCCTAGAGTACCATCGAAATATGTGCCACTTTTATGAATCTTTAAAAATCCTATAGCTTCTTCTTTTAAAACAGGTATATGCCTAATTATGCCTACTTTTTCAGAAGTACTAATCATAAAATTATTTTATTTGAGAGTTCCTCATATGTTTCTGGTTCTATTTTAGATTGCTTTTTTTCAATTTCTTCTAAAATATTTGGATTCCATATTTCCATTTTATTAATCATTCCAATTATAAGGACATCTTTATCCAAACCAGCAAATTCAATTAGGGACGAGTTGAGCATAACTCGTCCCTGTTTATCATATGTGGAAGGGGTAGCATATCTTGCTGTATTTCGGATGAATCTTCTGTGAGTAATAGACAGAGAAGAGAGATCTCTTAGATTCTTTTCTATTTGTTTCCATTCAATTAGTGGATAAACCCAAATGCATTGGTCAAGACCACGGGCGATTACAAAAGTATTTTTATTATCTTTTGATAAACTTTGGCGAAATTTTGATGGAATATTTAACCTACCCTTTGCGTCTATGGTATAGGAAAATTCTCCAATAAATGTATTCTTCGATAATGTCATTGTTTTCTTATTTTGGGTTAATTACCCACAACTACCCACAATGTTACCTAACAGTAAAAAAAATTGCAATAAATATTATAAAAAAAGGGAAAAAATTATCTAGCTAAGAAATTCGAACAAAAAATTTGAGTTTAGAAGGCTTTTATTGTAAAAGCTTATATTTTTGAATTTCTATTGAAGATGGGTAGGGTTTTACAATTAATTTGACAGGATCTTTTGAACCAGTTATTTTTTTTATTTCAGTGCCATTAATATAAACATTCAAAGATTCCGTAGATGTGAATAACAGTTCAGACTCTTCATTAAATTCATTTAAATCTTTTTCCATATTTGCATTTAAAATTTTTAATACATTTTTACTTATATCATTTGAGAATGTGTAACCAACTTGTTTAAGAGTTTTTATTTTAATAAAAAATGGCGGTTCTATATTAATTAGTTCCTCAATAGTCTGATCAAGCAGATAATCTTTTTTGAGTATTTCGTTTGTAACTGGTTTTACTTTATTTTGAATAATAGCTCCATTATCAGTGACTATTGCTTTACTTTGCTGATTAAAAATTTTTTGCGAGACAATTATTGAAAAAATAAAAATCAGTGAAAATAAACTACCTTTAATCAATTCATCTCTTTTATTTTTATTCATTTGTAATAGGAAATAGGTTCTTTTTATCTCCTCATCTTTTTCAATTTGATTTGTTTCTTCAATAGGTATTGGACTTCTTATCCTTGCACGAGTATTCCCCATAAAAGAGTCAAGCTGCTCTAGTGATCTTTGAGAGTTACCTCCGATTTCTTCAGAATAAGCTCTTAAGAATAAACGAAGGTAAGGCGTTTCTATATTATTAAAATCGCCTTTTTCAATCGCATTTAAATATTGAATATGAATTTTTGTTCTATCACTTATTTCTTCAAGTGAGATATCTTGTTTTATTCTAAGTTCTTTCAGTTCTTTATAAAATTGTGCCAAAATAAGCCTGTATTTATATTATAAATTAGCTCTAAGATGATTAAAGATTTGTTATTTATTTATATTTTGTAAAACCTTTAGAATTAAACTATAATGTTTATAAAATTGAGATAATGGAAGCCCTACAACATTATAATAACAGCCATCTATTTTTTTTATATGCTTTGCGATGCTGTCTTGAATACCGTAACTACCTGATTTATCAAATGGTTTTTCATGTTTAATATATTCTTTAATTGATTTTTCATCAAAATTATTAAAAAATATTTTTGTCCTTGAATGAAAAGTATCAATTATATCTAGTTTTTTATATTGTATTGACACGCCCGTTATAACATCATGCATATTTCCGGATAGCATTTTAAGCATTTCAACACTTTCTTGTTTGTTAGCTGGTTTACCTAAAATTAGACCATTTAACGTTACAATAGTATCAGCACCAATAATTAAAGAGTTTTTATTATTTTTTGATACATCTTCTGCTTTTTTTTCAGCCCAATATTCAGCAAATAAATGAGGTTTAAGTTTTAAGTTGAAATGCTCATCTATACTGCTCTTTTTTATTGTAAAAGAAAGTCCTATATTTTTTAGAAGTTCTTTTCTTCTGGGAGAAGAGGATGCCAAAATGATATTTAAATTTTCCATTGTGTAACAATATTAATATTTAGCACATCTTCCTATATGTGAAGAACTTGAATTTTGATTAGTAGCTTTTAATTTGTATATGTAAACACCCTTAGCAATATTTCCACCAAATTGATCGAAGCCATCCCAAGAAATGTTATGATAGCCTGATGAAGTGTTAGGTAAACTAATTGTTTTAATTTTTCGACCACCAATTGTAAAAATATCAATCTTAACATTTGCGCTATTGTTTATTTCAAAAGTAAAGTCTGTTGATTTTGAAAATGGGTTTGGAAAATTATAAACATTATTCAATTTTAAGGTCTCATTACTTTGAGTAAAAATGACGACCTCTTTATTACTTTGATTATTTGCGCTATCCCACGCTTTCACAATTAATTCTATTCTAGCATCGCTTGTTGCATATGGAAATGTACCAGTTGTTATACTATTCTGATCATAAATGAACTGATTTGTATAATTGGATACAATATTATTAACTTGATTTGTGATTAATATTTCATGTCCAAGTTCATCTGTCAAATTAATTCCAATAGGGTCAGATATCCGTATAATCAATGGGTCATTATACGATAAATGATCTCCACTTTCTAATCTTTGCCCTTCAATCGTTTCAAAGGAAATTATCGGTCCTGAGATGTCATTTGATTCCAGACCACCTTTTAGAATTATGTTATCAATTGATCCAAGAAGCTCATTTGAATTGTCATTTATATAAATTATCATTTTTGATGAATTATTCGAGTAAGAAATATCTTTAGGAATTCGAACCTGACCAGAGAAGGTTTCACCATCCACTGAAAATTTGCCTCTAAATAAAGTTGGTCCAGATAAGCTATAAGAAAGACTATAAGTTTCTGACATTATTTGATATTCTCTTGTAACTTGTTTTTCTGCGTCATAAAGAATTATATAGCCTTCTCCATTTTCAGAAATTAATTCTTGACTACCTATGAATGATCCAATTTCAAGTGTTAAAAGAGTATCTGGATTGATTAATAAATTATTTATTGAATTCTTGGGCATTGGAATTTTTAATGCTGGATCTCCAAAAAGATGAAAATATTGGCTTTCATTACTGCCATCTTTAATTGACTGCACTATAAAACCAATTTTTGCATCACTTATTTGTCCATTTTGAAATATATTATCAAATAGATCATATGTATATCTCTCATTACCAACAACTGAGATTGGCCTTGTTGTGGATATTACAGCTGATGCAGCATTAGAGGGACTCCTTATTAGCTCCTCAGCAAATGATTCAGTCAAAGGGTCATCAAAATGTCCAAATGAACATGTTCCAACAATCCAAATTGGTAATTTTCCTGTGTTATTAATTTTATTAATATCTCCGCGTTCTAAGGCAAGAAGTTTTTCTTGTGCCAGCTGGGTTGGGGATCCATGTCCAATATATGAAATTAAGGCAGTTCCATAATTAATTGAATTTATCAATGCTTGAGTAGCATCAGGCTTTACTACACCATAAGCTGAAGCATCACCAACTTCAGGAAATTCCATCATATATAGTTTTTCGGTATAAATTTTACTGGGAATAAGTTCAGCCAACTGCTCTGAGTTTAGAGTGTGGGACTTTCCAGTTGAGATTGATCCGTGATTGGGTTCTGGTCTAGCGGCATCATCAGCGATTAAGGTGACTTTCTGCCTCCATGGACCTAAAATTGAATTATTCTCAATATCTAGAATTTTATTTACAAAATTAATGACTTCATTAGAGTTCTTAGCTGGAAACCTCCCTGTAGCTATTTCTGGTAAATTTCCATAAATGGTTACTAGCAAATCATCTGTAGCATAAGATCTATAAGATTGGACTTGAACTGTTGGCACAACAATTGAGCTTTGACCTGTTATGTTTCTATAATCATAACCGCCATCACCTAAAAGCAATAGACAATTAGCTCTAGGTGTTTCCCACATTTCTTGAGTCCATTGAATGAAAGTCCTTATAGATATTGGGTCTTTATTCCCGGCTGAAAATTCATTATATATGTCTTCAAGACTTGCATAAATAGCTGGATTTCTAAGATTAATAAGGTCATCCGTTAAATTTCTAAATTCTTCAGGACCTATTATTATATAATCAGCAGATAAATTTGTATTACGGAGCCTAGAAAAATTTTCATCTTCAATAATTTGAAGTTCAGTAATATTATCAATATCATTGATGTTAAAACTAATAAAGTGGGAAACTGTATCTGAACTCGTATTTACACTACAGAAACCATTATTTTCTATTACCAAATTCTGTGCGTTTTCAGGGTTAGTTATGTCCCATAACAAAAAGTTTGAATCATATACTCCTGTAAATGAAAATCTAGTATTTTGGTTCTTTATTGGAGATTTAAATGAAAAATTTTCATTTACAATTAATTTTCTATCATATTGTATTTCAGTATAATCCAAAAAAGGAGTTGAGTTATTATCGCCACTAGAATTTTTCAAATAAAAGAAATTTATCCCATCTACTAAAGGCAAATCATTAGAAGAACTGCTTAAAATCCTTGCTGCATTACCCGACCAATTTATAGTATTACCTATGATGGTATTATTTTCATTTCCAAAATGTAGACTTATCGAGTGAAATGCTATACCACTTGATGCTGATGCTCCCCTAAATCTTGAATTAAAATTAAGAGTTCCACCAATTTTAGGTGATGGTAAATTCAAAATAATTGTTTGAGAATTACCACTATTTATTGAATTTGAAACCCATTCTGTTCCAGACGCTTCAAGGTTTAAAATATCTGTTTCAAGATGAATTTTATTTAAACCATAATCTATAATAGTACCACTTTCAGGTTGAACTGAATTTTTAACACGTTTTCCCCTCAAGCTTTCATCATCAGGAATGAAAAGCCAACAATTACTCAAATTATAATAAATATTTTGATTCCAAATTAATTCGTTGTTAATTGCATTGAACCCAGAAGGTCCTCGACCGTAAAATATTATCTTATCATTATTATTAAAAATACCATCGCTCTCACCGATAAATAAAATATTAACTTCTTTAAAATTCGGCGGTATTTCTTGATTCACATCATTAGTTCGAGGGCGTCCCAATTCACTACTCATAAATAACGAATATGATTTAGGATTTTTTAAGCTAAGATTTGGATCAATATTGTCTAATTCATTCTTACCGATTGAATACATCCCATCTTTATCAATAAAAAATTTGAGCCATGTTCCACTCAAATTCATTTGAGACCTTTTTGAATTATTCTTATTGTTTGTAATCCACTTTTTTGCTTGAATCCAATTTATTATTCGATTTTTTAAAAACTCATTTTGATTTTTATCGGCAAGGAGATTTTCATTATTAATGTTTTCAAACTGAATTTCAATAAGAATTTTTTTATAATATTTATTATTATCCTTTAAGGGAGAAATATTTAGAGGTAACACATAAACTCCTTGTAATTTTTGTATAGGAGATTCTTCTAACCCGTTAGATATCAAATGCCTCGAAGTAAATGGTATATCTGAAAGAATTGTCTTTTCAAGGTTGATTATGGGCCTTGTTTTTGATGGAAGACCAATCAAAATATTTAATGGTGCTAAATCTGCTTCCGTTATAGCATCAATATTAACTTGAATGACTAGATTATTTGAATCATAATCAACAATTTTTTTTGAAACGCTTGCATGAGAAAGCGATAGGAATATAAATGCTTGTAAAATATTTTTTATAATCAAAATAAATTAAAATGTATTATCAAGTAGATTGGAAAATTATAATATATGAAATTAAGTTCTTAGTGTTAAATATGCATCATTAATCCTATTTTGTAACACATTTCGGAAAAACCTATGAGGGAAAATGTTAGACTTAAATATTATTGAAAAATTGTACAAGAATATGGGCTCCAAGATAGAAGATGCCCAATCAAAGTTAAACCGTCCAATGACGCTAACAGAAAAAATACTTTATGGTCATTATAATCAAAAGCTGGAAAAAGCATTTATCCCTGGAGTGTCATATGTTGACTTTAATCCTGATAGAGTAGCTATGCAAGATGCAACAGCTCAAATGGCACTATTACAATTTATGATGGCTGGGAAAAGTAAAGTTGCTGTTCCATCAACCGTGCACTGTGATCATTTAATACAAGCTAAAGATAGTGCTGCTATAGATTTAGTTCAAGCAATAGATGTAAATGGCGAAGTATATGATTTTTTAGAATCAGTTTCTAGTAAATATGGTATTGGATTTTGGAGACCGGGTGCTGGTATAATTCATCAGGTTATTTTAGAAAATTATGCTTTCCCTGGCGGTATGATGATTGGGACAGATAGTCATACAGTAAATGCAGGTGGACTTGGGATGATTGCAATAGGAGTTGGCGGTGCGATGCGGTGGATGTAATGGCTGGGATGCCATGGGAGTTAAAATTCCCAAAACAAATTGGTGTAAAACTAAATGGCGAACTAAATGGTTGGGCGAGTGCAAAGGATATCATACTCAAAATTGCAGGAATGCTTACTGTAAAAGGTGGCACTGGTTCAGTTATTGAATATTTTGGTGACGGGGCTGAATTGATTTCATGTACAGGAAAAGGAACTATCTGCAATATGGGCGCTGAGGTAGGAGCAACTACATCAATATTTGGATATGATTCTGAAATGAGAAAATATTTACAGTCTACAGGAAGAAATGAAGTTTCTGACCTCGCCGACAAGTTTAAAACTCACTTGAGGGCAGATAAAGAAATTTTGGAAAACCCTAATAGTTACTATGATCAGGTTATAGAATTAGACCTTTCGAAGTTAGAACCTCATATAAATGGTCCATTTTCGCCTGATAAATCTAGATCCATAAGCCAAATGAAAGATACTTTAGATTCTGAAGACTGGCCTACTGAGATTGAAGTTGGATTAATTGGAAGTTG
>MDTB01224498.1_pt1 | contig 31438 bp, 30 predicted proteins | sample 811161 | NCBI WGS metagenome assembly MDTB01 (sample SAMN05326650, study PRJNA326480) | marine metagenome | isolation source: seawater | place: Mediterranean Sea | collected 2009 | reverse complement strand
ATAACCTGATAACGGTTCAAGCACATGTTGCCACGGACGAATAGCATTCGGAGATCGAACACATAGTTTTTTACCATCATTAACAGATCGTAAGAAATCAGGAATTAATCTGTCAGCTGCCCAATCTCCACCACCAATAACATTACCTGCACGAACTGTAGCAAGTTTTACATTCTTATCCTTAAAAAAAGAATTTCGATAGGTTGCTGAAACTAATTCAGCGCAGGCTTTACTGCTAGAATATGGGTCATATCCACCAAGTTTATCATCTTCTTTGTAAGGCTTTATTTGTTCTTTATTTTCATAACATTTGTCAGTAGTAATATTTATTATTGCTTCTATGCTATCTATTGATCTTGCTGCCTCAAGTAAATTTAGTGTTCCCATTACATTAGTTGCGTATGTATCAGTAGGTTTCTTATATGATTTGCTGACTAAAGGTTGTGCTGCCATATGCATAACAATTGATGGTTTTGCAATTTGTAGTGCTGACTTTAAAGCTGAAAAATTTTGAATATTATTAATTGTAGAATTCTGAAGTCTTTCTCTTAAATTAGTTTCAGTAAAAAAATTTGGAGTAGTGGGCGCACTCAGAGAGTAGCCACTTACTTTTGCTCCAAAGCTTGTAAGCCAGAGAGTTAACCAACCACCTTTAAAACCTGTATGGCCAGTAAGAAAAACTGATCTATTCCTCCAAAAATTTGTATTTATTACCATATTTTCCAGGGAGCTTCATTTTCATTCCATAGTTTATTTAAATCATTTTTATCTTTTAAACTATCCATGGGTTTCCAAAAACCATCATGTTTGAATGTAAACAGCTCACCATCTTTTGCTAAATTCATTAACGGATCTTGCTCAAATACTGTGGTAGGATCATTATCAATATAATTAAATACTTTAGACTCACATACAAAAAAACCTGCATTAATCCAATTGTCATCACCCTTTGGTTTTTCTTTAAATTCATGTACTTGACTAGCCTTATCAATATTTAATGCTCCAAATCTACCTTCTTTTTGTGATGATGTCATTGTCATTGCTTTACCATGAGATTTATGGAATTTGATTAATCTTTTGATATCTATATTAGCCACACCATCTCCATAAGTAAGCATAAAGGTTTCATCCCCAACTATTTTTTTTGCTTGTTTTATTCTTGATCCAGTTAAGTCGTCCAGTCCTGTATCAAGAAGTGTAATTTTCCAAGGTTCAGAAGAATTATCTAAAACCTCAATTTTGCCACTTGCTATGTCAATAGTCACATCGCTTTGATGAAGAAAGTAATTAGCAAAATATTCTTTTATGAAATATCCCTTATAACCTAACAATATTACAAAATCATTAAATCCGTAGTAGCTATATATTTTCATTATATGCCATAAAATAGGCTTTGTACCTATCTCAACCATAGGTTTTGGTCTTACTTCAGTTTCTTCACTAATTCTTGTACCAAAACCACCTGCTAATATTAATACTTTCATTTATTTGCTTTTATGAATAATAAAAATTCTTTTATCATTTCTAAAAAAGTTTTACCAATTTTAAATATCTATAAAATTTTGCACCTTACTATTCTGTTTAATCAAAAAAATATCAATAATATACAGGCTAAAGTTTATCGTATAAGCTAACAATGGAAAATATTTATAGAAGTAAGTTAAAATGAAAAAAGCTTTAATTACTGGAGTAACTGGTCAAGATGGGTCTTATCTTGCTGAATTTTTGCTGAAAAAAGATTATGAAGTTCATGGTATTAAAAGAAGAACTTCTTTAATAAACACAGACAGAATAGATCATTTGTATCAAGATCCACATGAAAAAAAGAGAAAATTTATTTTGCATCATGGTGACTTAACAGATGCAACTTCTTTAATTAGAATTATACAAGAAATTAAGCCTGACGAAATTTATAATTTAGCAGCACAAAGTCATGTAGCTGTATCTTTTGAAGAACCTGAATACACAGCAAATTCAGACGCACTAGGTGCTCTAAGAATTTTAGAGGCTATTCGTATTTTAAAACTTGAAAATAAAACAAAATATTATCAAGCCTCAACTTCTGAGTTATATGGGGATGCTCGAGAGACACCACAAAATGAAAAAACTCCTTTTTATCCAAGGAGTCCTTATGCTGCAGCAAAACTCTATGCTTACTGGATAACTGTAAATTATAGAGAAGCTTATGGTATTTATGCATGTAATGGAATTTTATTTAATCACGAAAGTCCTGTTCGAGGAGAAACATTCGTTACAAGAAAAATTACGAGAGCTTTAGCTCGTATAAAATTAGGAGTTCAAAAAGATTTATATCTTGGAAATCTTAATTCAATGCGAGATTGGGGTCACGCTAAGGATTATGTAGAGGCTCAATGGTTAATGCTTCAGCAAAAAAACCCAGAAGACCTTGTTATTGCAACTGGGAAGCAATATTCAGTTAAAGATTTTATCAATTTAGCAGCAAAAAATTTAAATATGGAAATTCATTGGAAGGGAAAAGATTTAAAGGAAGTGGGGTTTTATCAAGGACAAGAAATTATAAAAATCGACCCAAGATACTTTAGAGCAACAGAAGTAGAAACTTTATTAGGAGATGCTACCAAAGCAAAAGAAAAGTTAAACTGGGCCCCCAAAATATCATTTGAACAGTTAGTAAAAGAAATGATTGATGAAGATTTAAAATTAGCAAGAAATGAAAACCCTATTAATTATTAAATAAGCAAATATTAAAAAACTAATACATAAGATGTCTAAACCTAAAATATTTATAGCTGGCCATCAAGGTATGGTTGGATCTGCTTTAATTCGTTTTTTAGAGGTACAAGACGCAGAGCTTATAACAAAAAAAAAGAGTGAACTTGATTTATTAAATCAAAAGGATGTTTTTAATTTTTTTAAAAATGAAAAAATTGATCAAGTATATTTAGCTGCTGCAAAGGTTGGTGGTATTCATGCAAATAATATTTATCCAGCAGACTTTATTTATGAAAATTTAATGATCGAAGCAAATGTTATTCATGGTGCTTTTTTATATGGAGTCAAAAAATTATTATTTCTAGGCTCTAGTTGTATATATCCAAAACATACTAATCAGCCTATGAAAGAAGAGGAGCTTTTAAATGGAAAATTAGAGCTAACAAATGAGCCATATGCTATCGCTAAAATTGCAGGAATTAAAATGTGCGAAAGCTATAACCGTCAATTTGCAAAAAGTCATAGCATTGATTACAGGTCAATAATGCCAACAAATCTTTATGGACCTGGAGACAATTATCACCCGGAAAATAGTCATGTGATTCCTGGAATGATTTATCGATTCCATAAAGCAAAAATTAAAAATCTTAAGAAAGTTATTGTTTGGGGGACTGGTACTCCCAAACGTGAATTTTTATATGTTGATGACATGGCAAGAGCCTCTATTCATTTAATGAATATAGATAAAAAAATATATGATGAGAATACCTCTTCTAGGTGTAGTCATATAAATATTGGTAGCAGCAAAGAACTAACTATTAAAGAACTTGCGGAAAAGATAAAAGAAGTTGTAAATTTTAAGGGAGAAATTTATTTTGATCATAGTAAACCAGATGGCAATCCAAGAAAATTTTTAAATAGTAATAAAATAAATAATCTTGGTTTCAAACCAATGACAAGTTTAATAGATGGTCTCAAAAAAACTTATCAAGATTATATAAAAGCTTAATGCAAAATTTTAAAAAATTATTTTTTTTACTTAACAATTATGAGCGTAAACTCTTAGTTCTATTGTTATTAATGATCCTAGTGATGGCATTAGTTGATATGATAGGTGTCGCATCTGTATTGCCATTTATAGCAGTTTTAACTAACCCAGATCTTATTGAGTCAAATTTAATTTTAAATTTCATGTTTCAAGCTTCTAAAGTAATCGGAGTTGAAAATGATTCACAATTTATATTTTTATTAGGTACTCTTTTTTTAATACTATTATTGTTCTCACTTACTTTAAAAGCAATTACAATTTACGCAACAGTGCGATTTAGTGAAATGCGCCATTATAGTATTGGTACACGATTAGTGGAAGGTTATTTGAGGCAACCTTATAGCTGGTTTTTAAATCAAAATAGTTCTGAACTTGGAAAGACTATTCTATCGGAAGTTGCTAATGTAGTAACAAATGGCTTTACTCAAATGTTAGAAGTTATAGCTAAAGGAGCAATTGTTATGGCTATTTTAATTTTACTAATTATTGTTGATCCAAAACTTGCAATCACAGTTGGTTTGACCATTGGTTGCGCTTATGGACTAATTTACTATTTATTATCTAATTATCTCAAACGTATTGGGCAATCGCGTTTGTTTCATAATGAATTAAGGTTTAGATGGGTTAGTGAAGCTTTTAACGCTTCAAAAGCAGTTAAGGTAGGTGGGCTAGAGCAAAATTATTCCAATCGTTTTTCTGTTTCTTCTAATATTTATGCTAAGACATCAACATCTGTGCAGGTTATACAACAATTACCTCGCTTTTTTCTTGAAGCCATAGTCTTTGGTGGCGTTTTGATAATGATTCTATACATGATGAGTAAAACTGGTAATTTTAACGCTGCTTTACCAATAGTAGCTTTGTATGTTTTTGCAGGTTATCGGTTAATGCCAGCACTACAACAAGTTTATGCTTCTCTGACTATACTTAAATTTATAGGTCCTTCCGTGGAAAAGTTACATGCAGATATGAAAAATCTTGAACCAGCTATAGATCAGAGTAAAGAAATTATCTCATTTAATAATTCTATAACCTTAAACAATATTCATTACAATTATCCCAATTCTTCACGAACAGCTATAAAAAGTGTTAATTTAAATATATTTGCAAAATCTACAGTTGGGTTTATAGGCATCACTGGTAGTGGCAAAACAACAATAGTAGATATTATACTAGGTTTACTGGAAGTTCAAAAAGGGTCCTTAGAAGTTGATGGAATACCTATCACAAAAAAAAACTTAAGGTCTTGGCAACAACTGATTGGTTATGTACCTCAAAATATTTATTTATCAGATGACTCAGTTGCAGGTAATGTTGCTTTTGGGAAAGAGACTAAAGATATAAATCAGAAATTAGTTGAAAAAGCTGCTAAAATCGCAAATTTACATCAATTTGTTATTGACGAACTACCCAATAAATACCAAACAATCATTGGTGAGAATGGAGTTAGGTTGTCAGGCGGTCAAAGACAGCGAATAGGAATCGCAAGAGCATTGTATCATAATCCAAAAGTACTAATTTTAGATGAAGCAACTAGTGCTTTAGATATTGAAACTGAAAAAGCTGTTATGGATGCAATAAACAATCTTAATAAAGACATTACTATCATTTTAATTGCTCATCGTTTAAACACAGTCAAAAATTGTGATACTATTTTTAAACTTGAAAAAGGCCAGGTTATAGGACAGGGCAAATTTAATGAAATGATTGAAGTATCAAATAATTAGTTCATATTAATTAATAAGTAAATTTATTAACTGGTAATATTAATATTTCTTTTTCAATTATGTTTCATTGAAGGTATAGAAAATAAGCTAATTTCAATGTTAATTATTTGCTAAGATATTTATAAAATATAACTAGTTATATGAATTCTAATGCTTATAACGTTATGAAAGTGTATTTAAAAAATTTATTAAAAAAAACTTTACCAGAGTCACTTCTTATTTTTTTTTATAAAATTATACTTTGTACAAGAATTTTTTTTTTCAATGCTCAAACCATTTATTGTCCAATATGTGCAAAATCTAAAAAAACTTTTTATACAGGTTTATTTCCATGGATTTCATTAGTTTGTTCAGGATGCTTATCAATAAGCAGACATAGATTAATAATAAATTATTTAAAAAAAAAAAATAATTTAAATAAGAAAAAAATTATACATTTTGCACCTGAACAGTCTTTGTCTAGATATATTAACAAAAATTATAAAATTCAAAAGTATGATAAGGTAGATTTGATACCAAATAAAGAAATAGCACAAATCAATATTGAGAATATCAATAAAAGTTATTATAATAATTATGATTTAGTAATATGTAATCATGTTCTAGAACATGTAAATTTTATTAAAGCTATTTTAAATTTAAAAAAAATAGTAAAAAAGAATGGTCAGATACTTCTTACTTTTCCAATTGTTGACTCATGGGAAAAAAATTATATTAACAAAAAAATAAAAAATCATTATGACAGAACTTTACATTTCCGACAATTTGATCATATACAATTATTTGGAAGAGAAATTGAGAAATATTTAGCTGATAATAAATTTACTTGTACTAAATACATCGCATCTGGAGAAGAGGCAGTCAAATTTGGTCTTATTCAAGGAGAAACACTTTTTATCTTAAAAAAGGTTAAATAAGATTGATAAAATAAGTTATCTAGATTTACTTTTTTAAAGCCTATCAATTATTTATTTATCTTTGTTTATTATTCTTAATTTTTTTTAAGAGGCTGATGTTAGAAATTTTGTCTCTGATTATTAGGCATAGATAAAAATTTTTTAAAAAGGAATAGAATAATAAATATTTTAAAAAAGACCGATAAAAAGCTAAAAGTACAAATATTTTATATTAATTTATTAAAATTTTTTATATTATTCTCATTATTTAATGGCTGATCTACTTGGTTTCACCGCAATTTTAATTGTATCATTAATCACTTTAATTATAGCATTGCGATGGCCAGCAATTTCAAACATTCTTATTGTAGCCTTAATTGTTAGAGTTCTTTTGTTATTAGTCGGTCACTATATCACCCCATTACCAGGAGGTAATTTTGATGCAGAATATTTTGAGAGGAAAGCTTGGGAAATGGGTCAAGAAGGATTTTCAAGTGTATTAAGTAATTTCAGCTTTCACCCATTACGTTTTTTTAGTTCAATTCATGCTATCCCTTACTCATTATTTGGTCGAAGTATATTAATGGGGCAGTCAATAAGTTTACTTTTTGGAATGGGCACTGTTTTTTTTGGTTGGAAACTAGCAAATATACTTTGGGACAATCGTGTTGCAAATAAAGTAGGTTGGTCAATAGCTTTATTTCCATCATTAATTTTATACTCAGTGTTATTTTTGAGAGAGGTATATGTTAGTTTTTTTCTCTTAATAGCTATTTATGGAGCTGTTAGTTGGGTTAAAAATAATAATTATAAATCTCTTACTTTATCATTTGTAGGATTTATGATGGCAACATTGTTTCATGGCTCTATGTTTGTAGGTGCTTTAGTTTTCTTAATAATTTTAATCTCTTCATATTCTAAAATATTGTTAAATTCATTAATGGATTTAAAAATTAATTTTAGAATTTTACGAATCTTTTTAATATTTGTTTTTATTTTAGGGTTTTACGTATCTAACAAAATTAGCATTCCATATATCGGTGATTTTAAAAAATCAATTAATATGCAATCACTTATTACTAGGACAAATGTTTATGCTCAAGGGGGAGCAGCTTGGCCTGAGTGGACTAAAATCAATTCAGAAATCGAACTAGTGTACAAAGCTCCTATAAGAAGCATATATTTTCTTTTTTCGCCATTCCCCTGGGATATTAAAAAATATGAACATTTTATTGGATTAATGGATTCATTTTTATATATGTATTTAGTTTTTTTGATTTTATGTAATTTCAAAGTGATTTGGAAAGACCCTGCCTTAAAGGCTATTTTAATAATCTTATTATCATATGTATTTGTATTTGGATTTGGAGTTGGAAATTTTGGTACAGCTTTAAGACATAAAACAAAATTTACTTTTATGTTTATATTGTTAGCTGCACCTTTAATTAAAAGAATAATTTTTTTAAAAAATAATAAAATTTGATAATTTATAGATTATAAAATATTTTCTCAATTTTATTAGTATAATTAAATTATGATTTATTTAATGAATCTTCCTGAGTAAAATTTTTTTCTTAACCAATTTACAATAAATGGAGGAAAGTTTTTAATTATAAAAACTTTTGCCAATGAAGGAAATATATTTAAAATACATTTTAAAATCGAAATATCATGTTTTCTTAATATGTAAAAACTCTCAAAATATGAGCTATATGATCCGCTAACACCTCCTTCTCTAAAAGCACCAACACTATCTAAAAAACAATAATATTTTTTACTTATAGAAATAACGCTAATAGCCATGTCATAATCAGATCTTATCTTAAAATTTTCATCAAAATTACCAACTTTATTGATTATCTTTTTATTTACATAAAATGATAAATGATGTGTAGCCATATCAAAAATAAAGCGTTTATTTTCTAAAAAATTTGGTAAAATTAATGCTTTTTCTTTTGACCGACCATTTTTTTTAATTAGGTCTACTGGCCCTACGGTATAATCAATAGACTGTAGTTTTGAAGCATTTGCTAGTTTTTCAATAGTATCCAGATACAAATAATCATCTGAACCAACAAACCCAATAAGTTCACCTTTGCTTAATGCAATGCCTTTATTCATTGCATTGTATAGACCATTATCCTTTTCAGATATCCAATAATCGATAAGGTGCTCATATTTACGAATGATATTAATACTTCTATCTGTAGATCCACCGTCAATAATAATATATTCTATATTATTGTAAGTTTGTTTAACTACGCTTAATATAGATTCTTCAAGATATTTTTCACCATTTAAAACAACTGTGATAACACTAATCAAAGGCTTATCTTCAGTATTATTTTTAATAAAACCTTTTGTCCTAAGCCCTCCCTGTATTTTATTTTCTAAAATCATTTTGTAATATCTAAATAGCTTTTTAGTGAATTAATGTGTTTATATTTAAAAAAAAAATGTATTACAATCACTTAAAGTAGTAATACTTTAGATCAAGTTTTATATTTTATGAAAATTGAAAATTCGTCTATTTCATTTATTTTTCCAATTTATAACGAAGAAAAACGTCTTAAATTTTTATTTAAAAATATAAATAAATACGAAAAAAAATATAATGGAAATGAATTTATTTTTGTAAACGATGGAAGTAAAGATAAAAGCTCAGAGTATATTGTAAATTATATTAAAGATAAAAATAAAAGGTATAAAATAGTCTCATATAAAAAGAATATGGGAAAAGGTTATGCTTTAAAAATGGGAGTTAAAGAAGCTGAAAAAGATTGGTTGCTAACTATTGATATGGATTTATCTGTAAAATTAATACAAATAAATAATTGGTTCAAAATTTATAATCTCAATAAAAATAATGTTTATTTTGGTAGTAGAAATCATCCAAAATCAGTTTTAGTAGCAAAATTATATCGAAAAATTATTGGTAAAATTTTAAATATCATTCTTAAAATAGTATTTGAAAAAAATGTATCTCAAATAAAAGATACTCAATGTGGTTTCAAACTATATCCAAAAAAAGTGGCAAAAAAAATATTTAAGAATATTTTTACCTTTAATTTTGCTCACGACATTGAAATTTTAACAAAACTAAATAAAAAAAAAATAAAAGTTATAGAGCTACCGGTCAGATGGAAGCATTTTAATCAAAGCAAAGTAAATATTATCACTGACTCTTTAAAAATGATTTTTTCAATTTATAAGATTAAAAATAAGCTTTGATCATCTAGATTTTCTATATAAAATTCTTTCGATTATTGATTTGAGACCAAATAAAGTGCAGAAACCTGCAAGAGCATATACAAAATTAGCAATTATAATAAAAAATACAACTTTGTAAATTGATCTTAATTTAACATATTTTTCAATATCAAGAATTATAAAAAAAATAAAAGATAAAGATCCAAAAATAATTATTATTATTTTTAAGCTTATCTTAATAGGACTGATTAAAAAAATTAAAAAAAGTAATAATGTCAAAAACGGCAACAAAACTAGAAGTCCTTTTAATCCATTATTAAAATTTACTCCATTAAAAACATCAAGTCCAAAGCAAAATCTTTGAATCAAAAAGTTTTTAATATCTCTATCCTTGTGAAAAACAAATAGATCTCTTGTAAAGTAAATTTTAATAGATTTTTTTAATTTTTTAAAAAAATCTTGATCCTCACCTATATATAATTTTTCATTCATACCTTTATTTTTTAAAAAAATATTTCTATTAATAAAAAAATTGCATGACTCAAGCCAATCCTCTACATACGAATCTTTACTTAAATATTTTCTGTATGCTAAATGACCATTTACAAAAAATGACCTTTTGCAATAATGACTCAACATTTCAGATTTAGTTTCATTTGGAAAAGGTATATTTGGCCCACCTAATATATCATTTTTTTTTTATTATATAGCTTGTTAGCATTTTCTAACCATTTCTTGTTTGGAAACGCATCACTATCTAAAAAAGCAATGTAATCACTTTTATAATTTTGAGCAGCCATATTTCTTTTTTCTGACATATTAATTTTGCCAGTAACAAGTTTGTTAATTTTATATTTATATTTATTGAGTGAACCGTTTTGATCTAAAATAATTGTGACAAAAAATTTTTTATAGTTTTGACCTTGTAATTTGTTAAGGCAATTAAGTAGATACTTATCAATTTTTATGGATGGTATAATTATATTAAATAAAAACTGCTTCACTAGTTTTATAAACCCAGGGCAGCGGAAATTAAATTTGGTTGATATCTATAATTACCAAGAATATTATATGATAAAGCACACTCATAAGAGCAGCTACATTTGGTTTTAATTATAAACTCTCTAGCATTTTTTGTATTTTTGCTTTTCCATATAGCTGAGAAATCCATATTATTATCTCTTAATTTTCCTAACAATTTTTTTTCTAATATTTCACAAGGATAAACTTCTCCTTTTGATGTAATAATCCCAAATAAGCTTCCTGCATGACATGGAGAAATATATTTATTATCCATATATATTTTTTTTACTAATTGCCAGCTTATCTGGTCTTTTTTACTATGCACTCTTCCCTGAATACTTTTCGAATTGTAATTTATAATTTTGCCTTTCACTATATCGTTATTTATTTTTTGTGTAAGTTTTGAATAAGCATCTAAAATTTTTTGTTTTTTTAATTTGGGTGTTTCAAACACACCTTCATCGCGAACTATAGTGCACTTGATTGAGTCAATCCCACATTCATCAACAAAAAAATTATATATTTTCTCTATATTTTCACAGTTCTCATGGCTAACTGTAATACTCACTACGGGATTAACTGTCTCAGGAAGACTTTTTAAAATTTTGTATGTTTCTAAACATTTATCAAATAAATTTTTTATTTTTCTTACGTTATTATGTTTTTCTGGAAAATCATCAATGGAGATTTGAAATGTTTGCTCAATATGAGGATATTTTTTATAAATGTTATTTGCAAACTTTTCTATTCTATCAGGCAAACTTGCATTTGTTGTAATGTAAATTGATTGTATGGAGGTGTTTTGAATATATAGCTCAGCAATTTCTTGAATATCTTTTCTGGCAAAAGGCTCACCACCAGTAAAGTTTACATTAAGTAAAGATTTTGGGTACGATTTAGTTAATTTTGAAATTTCATCCAAGGATAATTCCCCCTTAAATGTATCTTCGTTATCAAAATCTATAAAACAAAACGAACATCTTGCATTACATCTATTAGTAATAAAATGCACAACACTAATTGGTTCATTCTTATCAATATAAATATTTTTAATAAGCTTAAGTAAATTTTTATTTAATAATGACACTTTTTTTTTTATAATATTATAATATAAGCTGATAATACTTTCTTTAAGAGTCAGGTCAAGCTGAACATAAAATATTAATTAAATTTAAAATCTTAATTCATCAAAATAAAATTTTATATCTTTTTTAATTTCTTTTGATCTTGGAAAACTGTCATCATATTTTATCTTTATTTTATAAATTTTTGAGAGATAATTTAAAAACTCTCTATCTTGCTTAGGAGAATGAATGTAAGTTAATCTTGAGGGTACTATAGTATAATGAGAGACTGTAGCTTGTTTAAGGGAGTCGGCTTCTATTTTTTCAATCACATTTATCCTAGCTTCGTGTTCTTTTTTATATACATAATTTGTTAAACTACCTAAAAAACTTTCTAAGAAAAAAATCATAATTAAAAAATAAAAAACAATTTTTTTTATTTTTAAATGATAAATCGGATTATATTTAAAAAAAATAATATTCAAAAAAAATGTTGTTAATAAAAATAATGGAAAAAAAATTACCCTAGTGGTTACAGAATTTATTACTGGTATCACACAAATAAGAGATACAAAAAAAGCAACTAGCCAAATATAATTAGATTTAATATTTAAAAACTTAATAGAAAATTTTTTAAAAAACAAAATAAACAATAAAGTAATTAATAAAAAATAAATTAGTGATGATTGTGCATCACCCAAATAGAATACTGAAGAAAAAATAAATAATATTGATTTGTAAAGAGCTGAAATAGTAGACGTTTCAAAACCAAAATTTCCTAATCGTGCAAAATTTCCAGGTGCAAAAATTAAAACCATACCACCAATTAAAAACAAAATATAGAATATCAAATGTGACTTAAATTTATTTAAATTTTTCTTATAATATAAGAACATAAAAAATGAGCTAACAATAAAACATCCAGAGAAAGTTTGTAAATGAGATGATCCTGCTAAAAAACTAGCGATTGAGTAAAAAATAAAAACTAAAATATTTTTTTTTTTTCAGCTCTTCACTAAATATTCCTAAATAAAAAATGGAAAAAAATAATGGCACTAAATAATTAATTGAACCACTTGTCCAAAAAATAGTTTCATCTATAGCTGGAAAGATAAACCAAAAACAAACAAACAATAAAATAAAGTCTATAGATATAAATTTAATTTTTATTTTTAAAATTTTTCTTAGAAAAAAATAAAATGTAAATATTAATGAGGGAAGAAGAAGGAATTTATATATTAATAAATTTAAACTGTTTGAGAACACCCAATACGTTAATAATGATTGTAAAGATCTTCCTGTCCAATTTAGATAGTAGTGAGTATAATATTCAATAAAGCTCGGATTATTTAAAATACTTTGCGTAAAATAATAATCATCTCCAACAGGAGGATGAAAATAAATAGCAAAAAAAATTAAAATTAAACTTAAAAGAAATACTAAATAAAAAAAATTAACTAAATTTTTACTAAATACTATATTTAATATTTTCTTAAGTAAGATAGGAGACATAATCAAACTTTATCATACTCAATAAGTTTGGAAACATTTAAAAATATTCTTAAAATTTGGTTTAAGTTTAGTGGGGTTACTTAAATCTAATTTTTTTTTTTTAATACAATAGTGTAGTATTGAAAATTTTTAATAAAAAACATCTTAAATTTATCTTCCAAATAGAAAAGAAACTTAAAAATTTTTTCCCCAAAGAGGTTGTTTGGTATTAAAAATTTTTGATGATTTGAACTAAATGATCTCCACGGATAAAATTTCAAATCTGCTTCAACTTCAAATTGCTTCCACCAAGATATTGGATGACAAAAAAAATAGTAATCATTTTTTTTTGTTTGTTTAGAAAAAAATATTAATTTAATTTTATTTATAATTGTATTGGGATTGCTGTAGATAATTATTATTGGTGTATCTTTTTTAGCGATAGATATAAGTTTTTTAATTACTTTTTTTTGTTTTAACTTATGAATATGATAAATTGTATGTAAACTTAAAATACAATCAAAATAATTTTCCTTAAAATTTATATCTAGAAAATCTTGACAATAAAATTTACCATTCCTTCCAATTTTTAGTTTAGCAAATTTTATTGCATCATCTGAAAAATCAACACAATGTCTATATTTAAATTTTTTTGAGTATGATAAATATTCTTTATATTGAATTGGTCCTGATGCAAAGTCTAACATATTAACACCTTTACTTGGAATATATTTTAGAATTCTTTTTCTACATTTTGATAAATATTCACGTGAAAAAAATCTCAAATCCTCACTGATACTTGCATCTTTAAAATATTTATTATTTTTTTTCCACCCTGTAGAATTGTAAAATTCATATACGCTTTTCATAAATATAATACTTAATAATTAGTTAATTAAAATTTTATAGCATTAAAGTCTTAGTTGGGACATACAATAAAATATTAAACTCATGAATATTTTATGATTATACAGAAAATTTAAATTTTTAATTTTTTTTTTAATAAATTTGACCAATTTTTTTTATAAAATAATGATTTATCATCAATAAATAAATCAAAAGATGGTTTTCCAAAATAAATTTTATGATATTTAACTCCCCATTTTTTTAACTGTTTTAATGTTAATGGTTTTATTTTTTTTTTTACTTGTGTCAAATTTCCTTTGCACTTTCCCATGTATCTTGCGGTATAAAGAGTTATTATAAATCCATTATTATAAGCTTCATTGATAACCTTAATATTTTTTTTTATTGGTACAGATTTAGAGTAATCTTTTGCAGCACCAGTTCTACAAATTACATTATCAATATCAAAACAAATAGTTTGTAATTTCATATAATTAAATAAATAATTTCATAATTTATCTTATTTGCTATACAATAATATCTTAATTAAAAAGTACTATATAAAATTAAATCTTTCTATAAAACATACATAATGAAAAAAAATTATTTAACAGATTACCTAAATAAATTTGCTAAAATTCTCATCAAGCATAACAATAAGGATTTTTTAAAAATTGCTAAAATTTTAAAAGAGGTAAAAAGCAACAAAAAAAAAGTTATTTTAGTTGGTAATGGTGGTAGTGCTGCGATGGCAAGCCATGTGAGTGTTGATTTAACTAAAATGTGCAAAATAAGAGCGGTAAACTTTAATGAGGCAGATCTTTTGACCTGTTTTTCAAATGATTATGGATATGAAAATTGGGTTCAGAAAGCATTATCTTTTTATGCTGATAAAGGTGATCTTTTAATTTGCATAAGCAGCAGTGGAGAGTCTAGAAATATTATTAATGGAGCAAAATTTGCAAAAAAAAACGGTTGTAAAGTTGTTACACTAACAGGTTTTAGCAAAAAGAATAAAGTCAGAAAAATTGGTCATGTAAATTTATGGCTAGAAAGCCAAAACTATAATTTTATAGAAATGGCACATCATACTTGGCTACTTTCTATTGTAGATTTTATAGCTAAAGCTAAATATTAATAAAATAAAAATTATGAAGGCTTTTATTCTCTGTGGTGGTTATGGAACCAGGTATAATTTAAATAATCGTACTAAGATTTTGAAACCATTATTAAAAGTAAATGGAATAAGTATCTTAGAAAGAATAATTAATCTTTATGCAGAACAGGGAGTAAATGATTTCATTTTACTTGGTGGATTCAAGTTCAATCAGTTAAAAGAATTTTCAAAAAAGTTTAAAAAATTAAATATTAAGACGATTAATACTGGATTAAAAACTAATACAGCTGGTAGATTGCTTAAAGTCAGACACCTTATTGATAAAAAAGAAAATTTTCTTTTCACGTATGGAGACTCAATTGCTAATTTTAATCTAAAAAGAAGTCTCAAACATAAAAAAAGTAATAATTATATTATGTGCAATTTTTATTACAAAATACCTTATGGAGTTATTAAATTTAAGTCTAACAATTTAATAAAAGAATTCTCAGAAAAAAAATTAGAAATTCCAATAAATGTAGGTTTTTATATTTTAGACGAGAGTATATTTTCTTATATTAAAAAATATGAAGAGTCATTTGAAAAAACCACAGTAAAAAAAATTATTAAAAAAAATACAAAAATTTTTAAATGTGTCCCGGTAAAAAAATGGTTTCCTTTAGATACAAGACATGATCAAATTTTACTTAATAGATATTTTAGTCAACATAGATTATAAAAATTTTAAATATATGAATAAAATAGAACACTAATCTAATATTTCTGATAAAGTTAAATTAGAAAATTAATTAAAGTATGATCATAACTAAAACACCTTTTAGAATTAGTTTTTGTGGTGGTGGTACAGATTTGCCGGAATTTTATAAAAAGTATAATGGGCAAGTGCTGTCAACAACTATTGACAAATATATGTACATTCTAGTGAAAAAACAAACTGGAATAATAGAACATAAATATAAAATTCATTGGAATAAAACCGAGTTTAAAAACCATATTTCACAGATAAATCACCCAATTATAAAAAAAACACTTCAGTATTTCAAAATTAATTATCCAATTGAAATTTCATCTTATTCAGATATTCCAGCAAGTACTGGTCTTGGTTCATCAAGTGCTTTCGCAGTTGGTTTGGTAAAGGCATTGTGTGCATTACAAAAAAAAATAATGACAAAAAAAAAAATAGCAGAAATAGCATCAAAAATAGAAGTTGATTTAATAAAAAGAAAAATAGGAAGACAAGATCATTATGCTACATGCTATGGTGGCCTGAATCATATTTCTTTTTTAAAAAATGAAACTGTAAAAGTTTGTAAAGTTATTTTAAGTAAAAAAAATAAGAAAAAACTGGAAAGTTCTCTTGTGCTTGTTTACACAAATATGAAAAGAAATGCAGAAAAAGTTTTATCACATCAATATAAACCAAATAAAAATCAGTCAAAATATCTCATAAATATGAAAAAAGATGTTGAGGAATTCAAAAAAATTTTAAACAAAGAAAAAATAAATATTAAAGAAATTGGAAAATTTTTAACAAGACAATGGGATTTAAAAAAAAATGTTAACAAAATATCAAATCGAAAAATTGATAAAATGTATGACAAATTGATGTCTCAGGGGGCTTTTGGTGGAAAATTGCTAGGAGCTGGACAGGGTGGTTTTTTATTGCTTTTGTCTGATAAGAGTGTTCAAAGAAAAATTAGAAATCATTTTAAATTAAAAAATCTGGTAAAAGTCAGATTTGATAATTATGGATCACAATTAGTTTATTCTAGTGATAATTTTTAATAAAAAATTACGAAATTATAGAAAATTCTTCCAAGAAAGCTGATTAAAATTTATGAATATTCCAGTTCTACTAATTCTATACAAAAGACCAGACACAACAACCTACGTTATAAATTCTCTTAAAAATGTGAAAGCAAAGTTAATTTATATTGTCATTAATAAACCGCCAAGCAACCAAAATTATCAAGATTACAATAATTATAAAAAAGTTTTAAAATTAGTTAATGAAATCGATTGGGGATGTAAATTAGTAATAAAAAAAAGAAAAAAACACTTCAGCAGCTATGACTCTGTTAAAAGTTCTGTTGAGTGGTTTTTTAAAAATGAAAAAGAAGGTATTGTTCTTGAGGATGATACTGTACCAAATAAAAGTTTTTTTATTATTTGTAAAAAATTATTAAAAAAGTACAGAAACAACAAGAGAATCGCACAAATAAGTGGCACATCATTTAAAAATTTAAGTAAGATTATAAATCATAGTTATTTCTTTAGCAATTACGCACCTACTTGGGGATATGCAACCTGGAGAAGGTCAATAAATGATTATGATGAAAAAATGAAAGATTGGCCAAAACTTAGAAAGAAAAAATCACTATTAAAAATAAACAACAGTGAAGGATTCTTATATTATTGGACAAAGATTTTTGACAATCAATATAAAAATAGGTCTAAACATTGGGATGAAAGGTGGCTATATTCTAACTGGAAAAATAATAAACTATCAATAATTCCTAAAAAAAACCTAGTTAAAAACATTGGCTTTGGAGCTACTGCAACACATACTAAAACTGAAGAATGGTTTTCTAATTTAGAAACTCATGAGATTAAATATAAAAATAAACATCCAAAAAAAATTTTTGCAAATTTAGAATATGATAACTGGCTGACTATAAATGTATTTGGAATTAATTTTATTTATAATTTTAGTCATAAATTAATACAAAATAGAATTATTAAAAATAAAATTGTATTAAGTATACTTAAAAAAGTTTATGAGATAATTAGGCCAATTTTCAGGTTTAGAGATTTCACAAATTAGTTGTTTAATTTTTAGAAAACATAAAATAGTATGTTGTTTAGTGTAATTAAATTATGAATAAATGTCGGTGTTGTTCTAAAGACCTGTTAAGTAAATTATTTTCAGCTAAAGTTCTAAATAAGAATGTAGAATACTTTGATTGCACAAACTGTGGGTATGTACAGACTCAAGAGCCCTTTTGGCTAGATGAAGCTTATGCTTCTGTAATTGATAATAATGATACAGGTATCATGATGCGTAATTTATCTAATATTTCACTTGTTTTAGGTACTTTAATTTTAATAAAAAAGAAAAATTCATTGGTTGTTGATTTTGCTGGAGGACATGGTTTTTTAGTCCGATTATTAAGAGATATCGGAGTAAATGCCTTGTGGTCTGATCCTTACTGTGAAAATTTAGTTGCTAGAGGATTTGAATATACAGATAACAAACAAGTTGATCTTGTAACCGCATTTGAGTCTTTTGAGCATTTTGTAAGACCATGCGATGAAATGACTAAGTTATTAAATATTTCTCCAAACATACTTTTAACTACAAATATTATTTCTGACCCTGCTCCAAAACCATCTGATTGGTGGTACTATGGTCTCGAAAGTGGGCAACATATCGGATTTTATAGATTAAGAACATTACAGTACATTGCAGATAAATTTAACTTGAATTTAATTTCTGATGGTTCTAATAGACATTTTTTTTCAAAAAAGAAATATACTTATAAATATTGGCGTATTTTGATTTATATAACTAGCAAATTTCCAAAATTACTAAGAATGGGTATGCGTTCTAAAACTTGGGAAGATTACTTATTAATTTCAAACAATAAAAATAATTTTACATAATTAAAAAATCTACTTAAAAAATTTAATTAATATAAAATTATATTAACTAAAAATAAGGTTTATTTTAGATAACTAATATATGAAAATAAAAATACCATTATATCAACCATCTTTAACTGGTAATGAAAAAAAATATGTTTTGGATTGTCTGGATACAAATTGGATATCTTCTAAGGGAAAATATGTAAAATTATTTGAAGAAAAGTTTGCAAAAAAAAATAATGTTAAATTTGCTATAGCTGTTAGCAATGGAACTGTTGCTATTCATTTAGCCTTGATGACATTAAATATTGGACGAGGAGATGAAGTAATTGTACCTACACTTACTTATGTTGCTTCAGTAAATCCAATCTCATATGTTGGTGCAAAACCTATTTTTGCAGACTCTCTCGAAGACACATGGCAGATTGATCCAATAGATATTGAAAATAAGATTACATCTAAAACAAAAGCGATTATAGTTGTGCATTTATACGGACACCCTTGTAACATGGAATCAATTATGAAAATTGCCAAAAAATATAATTTATTTGTTATAGAAGACTGCGCTGAAGCATTAGGTTCGAAATTTAAAGGTAGGTACGTTGGCACGTTTGGAGATATCTCTACATTTAGTTTTTTTGGCAACAAAACAATTACCACTGGAGAGGGCGGAATGGTAACGACAAACAATAGAAAAATATTTAAGTACTGCACTCACTTAAAGTCACAAGGATTAATGGATAATAAAGAGTATTGGCATAATATCGTGGGTTATAATTATCGAATGACCAATATTTGTGCTGCAATAGGCTTAGCCCAATTAAAACAATTAGATATTTTTATTAAAAAAAAACGTGCTTTATTTGAATTGTATAGAAAAAAGCTAGATAACCTTCCAATTAAAATTCACAAAGAAACAGATAATAGTTTTCATAGTTTTTGGCTGGTCAATATCTTAGTTGAAAGAGCTGAAATCAGAGAAAACTTAAGAAATCATTTGAAATCAAAAGGGATTGAAACTAGACCTGTATTTAATCCTATACATAAAATGCCAATGTATCATAAAAATTCCTATAGTTTTCCAGTTGCAGATAATTTAAGTTCTAGAGGAATTTCACTCCCAAGTTGGCCGGGTATGCTTCATGAGAATGTTATTAAAATTTGTAATGAAATAAAAAGATTTATTAAATAAATATTATGAAAGTTATTTTGTGTGGTTTTGAATGGGCAGGATGTAGAGCTTTAGATTTACTATTAAAAAAAAAAGCAGAAATATTTGTTTATACACATAAGACAAAACCTTACATACCTTCCGTTGCTGAATATGCAAAGGAAAAAAAAATCCCTTTTACCACTAATAGCATAAACGATTCAGAACTACCATTTAAAGCAGATTATATTATTTCAGTATATTATAGAAATATAATAAATAGTTACATATTGAAAAAAGTAAATTTTAAAGCGATGAATCTTCATCCTTCAATTTTACCTAGCTACAGAGGATGTAGTAGTTTGACTTGGGCAATGATCAATGGTGAAAATGAAGTGGGATATACTTATCATTATTTGGATGAAAAAATTGATAATGGAAAAATAATCCTACAAAAAAAAATTCCTATTTTTGAATATGATACTCAATTAAATTTATATCAAAGAGTAATGTTTGCAGGAATGAGTGACTTTGATAATGCTTTTGATAAATTGATAAAAAACTATAAAGGTGATTTACAAAGTCAGCTAAATTCATCTTATTATAGTCGCAAAGTACCTGAAGATGGTTTAATTAAAATGCATTGGTCAAAAGAAAAAATTAAAAGATATATTCGAGCAATGATTAACCCACCTTTGCCTTATGCAAAATTTAAAAATCATGAAATAAAGTCTTATAACGAATATTTGAAAGTTCTTGATGAAGATTGCGATTGAGACTAAAGGCTTCGATCAATCAGGTGGGCTAGTTGACTTTATTAGGCATTTATCTTTTTGCATAGATCTTGTAACTAAAGACAGTTCCAATGATATTTCTGTATTAATTGCAAAAAATGATATTAATTTTAAGATAAAAAAATGGATATTTCCTTTTAGAGGACTTGTTAGCTCATTATTAAAAGATAGAAAATTTAACTGGGTTAAATACCAAGGATTTGATCAAAAATATTTAGAAAAAATATTTGATAGTTTGATCAATATTAAAAAAATTTCACCTGGGTATAGTTTGAATTCACATTTATCGTATATACAAAAATATAATTTTGATATTGTATTGCCCTGCCTAGATCAACCTCCACCTAATTTCAAATTACCATGGATCGGTTATTTTTGGGATTTTCAACATAAATACTATCCAGAATTTTTTAGTAAAAAAGAAATAAAAAGAAGAAATATTTTTTCAAATAGTATGTTTAATAATGCAAATCATATAATTGTTAACTCAAATTCTGTAAAAAAAGATGCAGACAAATTTGTTAGGAATCATAAATCAAAAGTTCATGTAATACCTTTTAGTCCAGGAGCTAAATTGGAATGGATAAGAGATAACAGAGATATTGGTAGCTTCTATGGTATAAAAAAACCTTATTTCATTATTTGTAATCATTTTTATATACATAAAAATCATGAAACTGCATTTAAGGCTTTTGCAAAATTTTTGCGTTTAGAGGGTAGAAACTTTCAATTAGTATGTACAGGCCTTCAAAACGATGGTCGTGATCCTAAATATTTTTCTAAATTACTTAAGTTGTTAAAAAAACTTAATTTAGAGAAAGATGTGATATTTACTGGTCATATCCCAAAACTAGATCAAATTTCACTTTTAAAGATGTCACTTGCTTTAATACAGCCAACATTATTTGAGGGAGGACCTGGCGGCGGCGCATCATATGATGCAATTTCATTAGGTCACAGAATAATTATATCAGATATTCCTGTAAATTGTGAAATAGAAAAAAGTTCTAATGTCAGCTTTTTTAAAAAACTTTCAGTTGATGATTTGACGAACAAATTATTGAATATTATTAATTCAAAATTTTTGAGAGATAATAATGATATCCTTTTAGAACTAAGTAGAAAAAGAATGATAAATTGTGGAATGAAATTACTATCTATAGCTGAGGAGGTTGTAAATAAAAGATAAAAAAGATAGAATTAATTATGACACCAAAGAATGTAGCTCAATTAATTGAACCACATCTCCAAAAAAATTTAATTCAAAAAGATTATAAATTAAAAAATATAAATGCTAAAGAACTATTAGTTCACACTAGATTTGATTTAGCTTTTAAACTTTTGTATCTTGAGAACATAGATAAAAAATCAAAATTTTCTAAAAAAATATATACCGAACATATTCGAGCTTTTAGTTTAGGTGAATATACCGAGCGTGGAAATAAAGATAAAAATAATATTAGTAGATTCATAGAAGATTTTCATAACATTTTTGGAAATATAAAGACAAATGGGTTTGATAGTAACAAAACATTGATTCCACTATCAAAAAATGGCTCTATTGCTAATGGTGCACACAGAGTTGCTAGTGCGATTTATGTTGATAAAAATGTTGAGTGCATAGACACAAATGTAGCTGATCCTATTTATGATTATAATTTTTTTTACAATAGAAATGTTTCAAAAAAATTATTAGATGCTGTTGCAACAAAATTTATAGAATATGCAAATAATGTATATTTGGCTTTTATATGGCCATCAGCACAAGGTAGAGATAAAGAAATAGAAGAAGCAATACCGAATATAGTTTACAGAAAAGAGTTTGCGCTCAACCTAAATGGTGCTCATAATTTAATTTCTCAAGTATATTTTGGTGAAAAGTGGATAGGTGGCGCAGAAAATAATTTTAAGGGGGCACAAGGAAAACTTGTAGAATGTTTTAGAAATTTGGATCCTGTTAGAGTTGTGGCTTTTCAAGCAAATAATTTAGATGAAGCGTTAGTTGTAAAAGATAAAATACGATCTATTTTTAATATAGGAAAAAATTCTATACATATTACGGATACAAAAAATGAAGCCATAAGAGTTGCAAGAGTAGTCTTTAATGATAATAGCATTCATTTTTTAAACAATGCTAAATTAAGTAGATATATTTCTACTTTTAAAAAATTAGATAAATTTACAAATTTTATAAAAGAAAACAAATTAAACATGAATGACTTGTTAATTGATTCAAGTTTGATTTTGTCTTGTTATGGATTGCGAGAAGCTAAAGATACTGACTTTTTTTGCAGTGATAATAGTAAAATAAAAGTTAGATTTGATGACATTAATACTCATGATGAAGTTTTAAAATATTATCAAAAGACAAAACAAGAACTTATTTATAATCCAAAAAATCATTTTTATTTTAATGAATTAAAGTTTGTATCGTTTTATGAGCTTTATAAAATGAAAAAAAATCGTGATGAATTAAAAGACAAAAATGATTGTAGGATGATGGAAGCTTTTATGGAAAAAGATGAATTTAAAATGATAGTTAGCAAGTTTAAGCAAAAAATTTATTACGGGATGATAAAGGTAAGGTACAATTTGATATTATTTTTAGATTTCATTGGATTAAAAAAAATTATAAAAAAATCGGTCCTGTATCAATTTATAAAAAAATAACTAAAGTCATAAAAAATTTAAATTTTATATATGAATACGCCTAAAATATCTGTTGTAATGCCTGCTTATAATGCAGAAAAATTTATCACACCTGCAATAGAAAGTATTCTTAGTCAAACTTTTAAAGATTTTGAATTCTTAATTATTGATGATGGTTCAATAGATAAGACAAAAGAAATTATTGAAAAATTTAAAGCACAAGACGAACGAATAATTTTAGTAAGCAGGGAAAAAAAAGGATTAATAGCCAGCCTGAATGAAGGAATTTCATTATCTAGAGGTGAGTTTATTGCTAGAATGGATGCTGATGATATCGCTACTCCTGAGAAATTAAGCATACAACTAAATTATTTAATTAAAAACCCTGACATTGATTTAGTTGGATCTAACATTATTTTTTTCACTCACAATAAAGTAATGGGCATCTCTGACTTAAAGTTATATAAACAGAATAATTTAAATTTTTATTTAAAAACGATAGGTTTGCCCCATCCTACTTGGATGATTAGAAGATTTTTTTTTGAAAAATTTACTTATGATCCAAGGGCAATATCAGTCGAAGATCAAGATTTATTATTAAGAGCTCATAAATCCTGCAAATTTACTCTCTTAAAGAAACCTTTATTATTTTATCGAATACCTGAAAAAAATAATAGTAAATATAAATTAAACCAAGTTTATCAACTTTTCTTATCTCGGATCAGAAACATACTTTTTAATAAATTATTTTATTACTTTCCTGTTGTTTTAATTGGATTATTAGTTTCATCTATCTTTTATTTTTTTGGATTCAGACCAATTAAGATAAAGAGTTTTGTTAATTCAGAATATCAAGATTTATATAATAAAATAACCAATAATAATAAAATTACAGTTATAAATATAATTTCATCACTCAAAGGAGGTGGTGCAGAGACTATTGTTCGTGAATTAGATCAGGAGTATTTAAGTAAAGGTATAAATTCTTATGTTATCTATTTTAGTGGCGAAAATGATATAACTAAAAAAAATTATTTTTATTTAGATCTTAACCCTAGAAACCCATTAAGTATTTTTTACATACGTAAAATTTTTAAACAAATATTAAAAACAACAGGCAAAGACTTAATAATTCATGCACATTTAACCTGGCCATTTTTTTTTACTGTCTTATCGGTATTAGGGTTAAAAAATATTAAACTATTTTTTACAGAGCACAGCATTACTAATAATAGAAGAAAAATACCCCTCTTTTATCTTTTTGATAGATTATTCTATTCAAATTATTTGAGTATTATTTGTATAACCGAAGGTGTTTATGAAAAATTAGAAAAATGGGTAGGTTTAAAAATTAAAGAACGTTTAAAAATAGTTTATAATGGGTCAAGACTTTATTCATCATCTAATAGAATTAGAATAAAAAATCACTCACCTAAATTAATTTCTGTTGGTCGTTTAATTTCTATAAAAAATTTTTCAACAACAATAACTGCTATATCAAAAATAAAGGATGATATTGAAAGTTATACAATTATTGGCGAAGGACCTGATAGAAAAAAACTTGAACAATTAATAAAAAGCCTTAAATTAGAAAACAAGGTTAAATTAATCGGATGGACAGAAGATATAGAAGAATATTTCTATAAATCTGATATTCAACTTATACCATCTTTAAATGAAGGATTTGGTTTGGTTGCAGCAGAAGGAATGTCAACTGGATTACCTGTTGTTGCCTCAAATATTGAAGGTTTAAAGGAAGTATTGGGGAATCAAAATCTATCTGTAACTCTAGTAAATGAAATAAAGTCTAGCGAGGAATGGTCAGAAAAAATTTATGAGTCGATTAGAAATTTAAACAAATATGGAAGTGACAAGATTGCAAAATTTTCTATGCAACAAGTTGAAAAATTTACTTTTGATAAAATGGCACAAGAATATTTAGATATATATTCAAAAAACTAAGAAAATTATTTGTTGATAAAACTTTTGAGAAAAATATAGTTTTGAGCTAATCAAAAGTATTAAGAACTATCATGAATATTATTTTATTGGGCTATAACGGTTATATTGGCAGTTATATTTTGGAACAATTAGTTCAACAAACTAAAAAAAATCATAATATTAAAATAATTTGTGTTGGAAGAGACATAAAAAAAAAACCCTTTAGAAATTTAAAAATATCGTATGTAAAATGGGATTTTCTTAATTTTTCTAATTCAAAATTATATTTTTTTAAAAAAAAAAATATTTTAATTAATTGTGTTGGCAAAAATTCTAGTAATTCAAAAAATCTCAGAGAAACGAATTTAATATTTATCCAAAAATTATTTGCCTATATACATAAAAATAGAATATCAGTTCATCTTATTCATTTAGGTAGCGTAAGTGTATATAGTGTTGAAAAAGAAAAATTAGATGGAATTAAAAATATTTCAGAAAACTCTACAATTAAGCCAAATGACTATTATTCAAAATACAAATTAGAAGCAGACAAATTTATTCAAAACACTCAAAAAATAAGTAATAATAAAATGTCCTACACTATATTAAGAATAGCAAATGTTTTTAGTTATTCAAGGAACTCTAGTGCTTTTAGTTTAATTAGATATTTATTAAAAAAAGGTATCTGGATTAAATGTTCTTATGATACAAGATACCACTTTATTCATGCCAAAGATGTGGCAAGAATAGTTTTGCTTTGTATATTAAATCTTAGAATTTCAAGAAATAAAATTTATATTGTTGCCGATGATAATAACCAATTTAATTTACATACGATTTATGCCAAAAATTATAATCTTAAAATGTTAATAATTCCAATTTCATTAAAGTTTTTAAATTTAATAAGTAGATATTTATTCTTACCAAAAAAGATACTAAATTTGTTTTTTACAATCTCATCTGAAATAAATTATGATAATAGTAAAATTAAAAAAGAGTTGAATTTTAAAACTAGATATTCTTTAAAAAACAAAATTATATAAGCAACATATGAAACAAAAACTTACTATAGTATTTGTCTCGACCACAGCTTTTACCATCAATTCGTTTATGTTGAATCACATAAAAAAATTAGTAAATCATTACAATATTTTAATTTTTTGTAATAACGCAACATCACTAAAAAAAAAGGTTCCAAAAAACGTATCATTAGTAAATTTAAATTTTTATAGGAAACCTAAATTGATAATTGATCTCAAAACATTTTTGATGTTAATTTATTTGTTTGTAAAAAGTAAACCATCCTTAACTATATCAATAAGCCCAAAAGCAGGGTTTTTAACTGCATTAGCTTCTTTTATATCAAGAGTGCCGTATCGTATTCATTGGTTTACAGGACAAGTTTGGGTTACCAAAAAAGGTTTAGCTGGTAAATTTTATAAAATTATAGATAAAATAATCTTCAACTTGTCGGTACATGCTCTTATAGACAGTCATTCACAAAGAAAATTTTTATTATCAAATGATATTATTTCAAAAAATAAATCTTCAGTATTACATAAAGGCTCTGTTGGAGGTGTTAACATTGAAAAATTTAAATTTAATATTTCGAACAGAAATTTAATGAGAAGAAAACTTAACATTTCTCTGAATGATTTTATATTTTTATATCTAGGAAGAATTAATAAAGATAAGGGAATATTTGATATTATTAAAGCTTTTAAAAAAATTCAAGTATTTCATAAAACATTTCTTATTTTAGTCGGACCTGTGGAAAATAAGAATATTAAAGTTTTAATCAAAAATAATAAAAAAATTATTCATATAGGTAAAACGTTTACTTCTGAAAAATGGTATTCAATAGCAGATATTTTTTGTTTACCTAGTTACAGAGAAGGATTTGGATCAGTGATTATTGAAGCTGGATCTTGTAACTTACCCTCCCTTGGATCTAATATTTATGGGATTAATGATGCAATAATAAAAGATCAAACAGGATTTTTTCATAAAGTTGGCAATGTGAATGATATTCGAAAAAAGATGTTATTTGCCATTAAAAACAGAAAATTACTTAAAAGATATGGACAAAGAGCAAGAAAAAGAGTTGAAAAAAATTTTGAAGAAAATTTAATTAGTCAAAAACTTTTAGAATTTATTAATTCGAGAATTAGTTAAAAATTTAAAATAATGTATAACATAAATTATTAAATCTATGCCCTTTTACTCAAATAGATCAATTCAAAAAATTGGACCGTTACTAAAAAGTGGGAAGGTAAATTATTGGACTGGAAATGAGTGTAAAAAATTTGAAAAAGAATTTTCTAAATATTTGGGAAATAAGTATTCTTTAGCTGTAAGCAATGGAAGTGTTGCTTTGGAAATAGCCTTGCATGCTTTAAAATTGAAAAAGCAAGATGAAATTATTGTTTCACCAAGATCATTTGTGATTTCTGCAAGCTGTACGTTAAATCTAGGATTAAAGCCTATTTTTGCAGATGTTGATGATAATGGTAATTTGAGCATTGAAGGAATTAAAAAAGCCTATAATAAAAATGTAAAGGCAATAATTCTAGTTCATCTTAATGGTCTGGCTTGTGATTTAGATCCAATTATGAAGTTTGCAAAAGAAAACAAAATTTTTTTAATTGAGGATTGTTCACAAGCTCATGGTGCAATTTATAAAGGTAAAAAAATTGGTACATTTGGAGATTTATCCACGTGGTCATTTTGTCAAGATAAAATTATATCGACTGGTGGTGAAGGAGGTTTGATTTCAACAAACAATAAAAATTTCTGGCTTAGATGTTGGTCATTAAAAGATCATGGGAAAAATTATAATAATGTTTTTTTCAAAAAGCATAAAGTAGGTTTTAAATGGTTGCATGACAATATTGGGTCAAATTACAGAATGACTGAAATGCAAGCTCTTCTTGGAAGAGATCAATTGAAAACATTGAACAAACAAGTTAAAAAAAGAAATACTATTGCTGATTTATATTTAAATAGTTTAAAAGATTATTACCAAAAATATCATATTTTAAAAAAACCAGATTTTAAATGTCAAACTTGTCCTGAAATAGGAGTTAAAAAGTCTTGCAATAAATGCACCCATGTTTTTTATCGCTTAAATTTATTTATAAATAAAAACAAGATCAATCAAATCAAATTGATTGAAGAGTTAAATAAAAAAAAAATTAATTGTAGTGTTGGATCTTGTCCTGAAATTTATAGAGAAAAGATATTTAGGAAATCAAAATTTTACCCAAAAAAAAGATTGAAAAATGCAAAATTACTTGGTGAGACAAGCCTTATGTTTCCAATTAATCCAAACAAAAATCTTGCTAAAATAAAATCTGAAATTCATATTATTAAAAAAGTGTTAAATAAATATTTATAATTTATGTATCGAAAATTTTATAAAAGGTTATTTGATATTATTTTAAGCATATGTTTAATAATATTTTTTTTTCCAATAATGATTTTAATTTTTTTTTTAGTTTGGTTTAGTATTGGATTTCCAATCTTTAAACAAAAAAGACCCGGTTTAAATAGTAAAATTTTTACATTATATAAATTTAAAACTTTATATAATGTTTCAAAAAATATTTCTGAAAAAAAAAGACAAAATAAAGTAGGTAATTTTTTGCGTAAAACAGGATTGGATGAACTACCCCAACTATTTAATATTTTAAAAAATAACATGAGTTTTATAGGCCCAAGGCCTTTGTTGGTAGAATATTTAAAAAAATATTCTAATTATGAGAAAAAAAGACATTTAGTTAAGCCTGGTATTACTGGTTTAGCTCAGGTTAATCCTGAACCATCAGGTTTAAAATCTTGGAGCAAAAGTATAAAATTTGATATTTATTATGTAAATAATGTTAGTTTTATTTTAGATATACAAATACTTCTAAAAACAGCACTGTTAATCTTGTCAAAAAAGAAACAATATAAGGATTTTAAAAAATTTTATGAATAAAAAGATTGCAATTATAGGAGCCGGAGGTCATGGTAAAGTTGTTGGAGAAATTGCTTTGTTAAATCAATATGAATTAATTAATTTTTTTGACGACAAAGTAAAAGAAATTAAAGAATTTCCTTTTACTATTATTGGTACTCTTGATTATTTAAAATTACACCTAGAAGATTATGACTCTTTTTTTGTTGCGATAGGAAATAATCAAACAAGAAATAAAATAATAGAGGGGCTTAAAAATAATAAAATAAATATTGTTAGTTTAGTACATCCTAAATCAACTATTAGTAAATTTAGCTCCATAGGAATAGGTACTTGTGTTATGGCTAATGCAGTAGTTAATGCTGGAAGTTTAATTAAAGATGGAGTTATAATAAATACATCTTCATCAATAGACCATGATTGTGTAATTGAAGATTATGCACATATTTCTCCTAACTGTTCACTTTCTGGAAGTGTAAGCATTGGTAAATTTACACACTTAGGAACAGGTACGTCTGTTCATCCAGGAATAAATGTTGGAACTAATGTAAAAACAGCAGTTGGAACCAAGGTATTTAAAAATATTTTAGATGATACAATTTGTAAAAGTTGAAAATTTATAAAAAACTTCAAAAAAAATAAAATATTTTTAAACACTTCTATTAAATTTATTATAGTATTTCTTTAAAATTTTAGATTTAAAATTAATTTGTGACTAAATATTTAGATAACAGATATGAAAGAATTCCCAAATAGCCTCTTATCACTTCATCGTTATGCAAAACGAGCGATTGCTATTATAATTGACATTGGTCTATGTATTTTATGTACTTGGCTTGCTTTTACTTTAAGATTAGAGGAGTTAATTTTATTCAAAGATTTTAATCTTTACCCCGCGTTAATATCTATAATTATTGCGATACCAATATTTTGGTTGTTTGGATTATATAGAATTATTTTTCGTTATACCGGTATATCAATTATCTTAAATATTTTGGCTTCTACATTTGTTTATGGAATATTTTATTTTTTAATAATAGGCTTTTATAGCATACAAGGAGTTCCAAGATCTGTTGGTATTATACAACCAATGTTGTTATTTTTTGGAATTATTAGCTCAAGATTAGCAATTAAATATATATTAACTGCCGATTATAGTTTTAAAAAATATTCCAATAAAAAAAACGTACTTGTTTATGGTGCTGGAGAATCTGGAAGACAATTAGTTATTGCTTTAGAAAACAGTCCAGAATTTAGAGTTATTGGTTTTTTAGATGATAATGCTCAGTTGCATAGACAGGTTTTATTAGGTAAAATTGTTTATTCCATAAAAAATTTACAAAATTTAACAAAGAGTAAAAATGTTAGTTTAGTTTTTCTTGCGCTTCCAACAATTAACAAAAGCGAAAGAAATCAAATTATTGAAAATTTAAACAAATACAAATTAAATGTCAAAACTCTTCCAAGTATTTCTGAGATAGCAGATGGAAGAATAACCATATCCGATATTAAAGATTTGAATATTGATGATCTATTAAACCGCGATGAAGTTCAGCCTGACCTTAAATTATTAAATAAAAATATCAATTCAAGAACAGTAGCAGTAACAGGTGCTGGTGGTTCCATCGGCTCTGAGCTTTGCAGGCAAATTATTAGATTAAAACCAAAAAAATTATTACTTTTAGAATTGAATGAGTTTGCTTTATATAAAATATATGAAGAATTACAAAATTATAATAAGGATTTAAAAATTATTTCAATATTATTAAATGTTAAAGAACAAAAAAAATTAGAAAAAATTTTTGAAACTTTTAAAGTTGATACAGTTTATCATGCGGCAGCTTATAAACATGTACCATTAGTTGAAGAAAATATTTGTGAGGGAGTTGAAAACAATGTATTTACTACTTTGGCTATTGCAAAAGCATCAGTAAATAAAAAAGTTTCCAACCTTGTTCTAATATCAAGTGATAAGGCGGTAAGACCAACAAATATCATGGGTGCTTCTAAAAGACTTTCTGAACTGTGTATGCAAAGCATTTACAATTATAACAAAGATATTATTACCAACTTTTCAATCGTTCGTTTTGGTAACGTATTAGAGTCATCTGGATCTGTAATTCCAAAATTTAAAAAACAAATTAAAGAAGGGGGGCCTGTTACTTTAACTCATGAAAATGTTACT